>Ga0335078_10002260_pt1 | contig 29215 bp, 24 predicted proteins | sample Lox_Sample_32_FD_206711 | JGI IMG/M metagenome (GOLD analysis project Ga0335078, IMG submission 206711) | Soil microbial communities from Loxahatchee National Wildlife Refuge, Florida, United States - Lox_Sample_3.2 | ecosystem: Environmental > Terrestrial > Soil > Wetlands | place: USA...
TTTTTAACGCCGCCGCCTATAACCAGGTGGACGTCGCCGAAAAAGAGCCGCAGGCGGCTTTTCTGGTCAACGCTTTGGCCGTGCGGAATCTGGCGGTCGCCAGCCGGCAGGTCGACGCCCGGTTCGTCCACTTCTCCACCGACCACGTCTTCGACGGCGCCGCCCGCCGGCCCTACACCGAGACCGACATTCCACACCCGCTCAGCGCCTACGCCGTTTCCAAGCTGGCCGGCGAGCTCTACGCGCAGGCCTATCTCGAACGCCCGCTGATCGTGCGGACCTCGGGCGTCTTCGGCATCGGCGGGCTGACCACGGCGCGCGGGAATTTCGTGGAATTGATGCTCCGTCTCGCCGCCGCCGGCCAGCCGATCCGCGTGGTGGAAGATTACGTCGCGTCGCCGACCTTCGCGCCGCTCCTGGCCGAGCGGACCATCGATCTCGTGGAACGCGGCCTCTATGGCGTCTTCCACATCGCCGGCGGCACGCCCATATCCTGGTACGACTTCGCCCGCAGCGTTTTTGAGATCGCGGGCATTCAAGCCCCGCTGCAACCTACCAATGAACGCGAGTGGCGAACGCCCGCGCGCCGTCCCAAGTATTCGGCGCTTTCCAATTCCAGGATGGAGCAGGCCGGGCTTCCGGCCATGCCGCCGTTACGCCAGGCCCTCGAAGAGTATTTCGCGCGCCGCGCCGGGCAGACTCAGGTCTGACTCCATCCGCGCGGTCAATTCTCGACCAGTTGCTCTACGTGATCGATCACCAGCACCGGCATCGGATGCTTCTGTCCGCTCTCCAGGTGCAGCCCCAGTTGCTTTTCGACGGCTTCGAAAAAACTGATGCCGCCGTTCGGATCGACTGCCGCTCCGGCTCCGGCTGCGTCGCCCGAGGCGCCGCTGCGCCCGCCGCCCATCAATGCTCCCGCCGGAGTCCACGTGATTTTGAAATCGTAGCCGCCCGTTAAGCCGGTCATGTCCACCGCCGGATGGTTCACGTAGCCTCCCGCGAAATTATGCATGGCTTCGGCCAATTGCGCCATGGTGGTGTTCTGACAGGTGTAGACGATCATCGGAACCGTCGTCGAATCGCCCGGCGCGCCCTTGCAGCTGGAGCGGCTCGCCGGATCGGCTTCCTTCAGCTTCGAGCCGCCTTTGGCCACCGTCAGCGTCCACACCGGTATCGGCTGGTCTTCCATATGAGCTTCCAGCTTGAACCGTTCTTTCAACAGCGGCTGCAGCATCAGCCGCACCTGGTCGAATGGCGGCGGTGAATTCATCGGGAAGTCCGCTGTCTTCGCGACGATATCGAAATTCTCGGTCTCGATCCATTTCGGACCGCCTACGATCCGCTCGGGATCGCGGTCCACATTCCACGCCAGCCCGATCAGCTCCTTCAAGGGGATATTTTCGACTTCGATGCGTCCCCCCGCCTTGGGCTGGATGCGCCGCACTTGCCCGCCCGATTTGTTCTGCTTGACCGACGCCGCGTCGAATTCCATCGGCGCCGGAGGCAGCGCTTTATCGATTCCCGGAGCATTATCCGTCGGCGTTCGATTCACACTGTCCACCACGATGGCCGGCATGGGACGTTTTTCAGGCGCCAATTTGAGCCCGAGCTGTTTATCGACGGCCTCGAAAAAAGAGATGCCGGGGTTCGCCTCGCTCTCTGATGAACCCGCCCGTAAAGCTCCGCGCGGCGTCCACTTGATGGCGAAATCGAATTGCCCCTTGAGGCCGGTCAGATCGACCACCTGGTGCGTCACATACCCGCCCGCCATCTGGTGAAACTGCGTGGCGAAATCGGCCATCGCCATGTTCTTGCAATCCAGCACAATATACGGTTGAGGACCCCTGCCTTCGGGCGGCTGGCAGTTCGCCCGGCCCTCGCCTTCCGAGGCCTTCATCAGCACCTTCTTGCCGGCCGTCAGCGTGAACACGTCCTGCGGCTTGTCTTCCTTGTGGACCACCAGCTTGAAGCGGTCCGCGAGCAACGCCTGCAGCATCACCTGGCGATCGGCTTCCGACGACCTCGGAGGAACTTTGGCGACGATTTCAAAGCGGTCGGAATCGAGCCAGCTCGGTCCGCCGTAAACCGCGTCTGCCTCCACGCCGTAAGAGATTCGAATCAGATCCACCAGGGTGGCCGAGTGCACAATGTAACGGCCGCCGTAGAATCCGCTGTTCATGAAGCTGTTGCCCGAGCTTGGGCTGGCGTGTACGTCCGCAACTTCAAACGTCGTGGGCGCGGGAGTCTGAGAAAATGCCAAACCGGTCGGAAGAATAGCCGCCGCTGCGATAGCCAACAGTCGTTTCATATCCCCTCCTCTACAGCGCTGGAACCCGGAAAATTCCAAAATATTTCAGCCCGCGAACCCAGCACGGGACAGGCCGCGCGCAACCCGGCGCAATTCCGTGCGATCCGCCGCGGCATCCGGGCTGTGGCGGCACACCCGTGCGCACGTCACAACCGTTAAGGCTAAGACGCCGCTTCGAGGGGTTTGGTTGTGAAGAAAGGAAGGCCTGCCCGGACCGTGCCAGGCTACCGCGACGCTTCGGGCTTGATGGCGTAATATCCGGTACGCGCCTGCGCCTTCAGATCCTTGTTCGCCATCTTGATTTCCAGTTTGCGGTAACCGCCGTCCTTGGCCGGATTGAGAGGTGTGTAGCCGATGGAATACTGGCTGCGCATTTCGTCGGAAAGCTCCTTGAAAATCGCATCCAGCGAATTGTTTCGCCCCACCCGGTAGACATGGCCGCCTGTCGGATCGGACAACTGGTGCAGCGCCGAATCGCCCCCGCCGCCGCCGATACCCCATCCGAAGCCACCGTAGGCCGACGGATCCGAGTACTCCACGCTGTATATCACCGTGTCGGCTTTTTGCGACGCTTCCAGTGCATCCCTCAGTGGAAGCTTGCTCCCCTCGTCTACACCATCGGTGATCACCACGATCACTTTGCGGCCGACTTCGGTGCGCAGCTTCTCGGCGGCAGCCAGGTAGATGGCGTCGTACAATACCGTACCCCGCGGTTGCCCGACCGTCGGCACCGGACCCGGTCCCAAGCCGCCGTACCCGGTGGAGACTCGCAACTGGCCCAACCCCTCCGTCAGCAGCCGCACGGAGTTGGTGTAGTCCTGCAGCAGCTCGGATTCTTCGGCGAACTGGATCAGGAAAGCCTCGTCCTTCTTGCGCAGCACCTGGTTCAGGAACTGGATCGCCGCCCGCTTTTCGATTTCAATCAGGTTACGCTGGCTGAGACTTGTATCCACCAGCAGCCCGATCGTCAACGGAAGATCGGTTTCCCGCGTGAAGTATTTGATCTCCTGCGGCTTCCCATCCTCGTAAACGTTGAAATCCTTCTTGTCCAGGTTCGCGATCAGGGCGCCGTGCCTGTCGTGTACCGAAGCCAGGACGTTGACCACGTCCACGTTGACGTTGATGGTCGGCAGGTCGTCCGGCGGTTGCTGCTGCTGTTGTTGTTGTTGCGGCTGCTTCTGCTGCGCCGGCGCCTGCGCCAGCAACACGCTGCCGATGGTGAAAAGGATCAGTCTTCGCATCCGGGTACAATAGGGACGTACCGAACGGCTGGATTGTTTCAACATGAAGGAAGCCATCGCTCACCTGCGGCGGCAGGACCCGGTCCTCAGCCGGATCATCGACCGCGTCGGAGATTATCGTATCCAATTTCGCGCGCCGGGTTTCGAAACCCTGGTTAGGTCTATTATTTTTCAGCAGTTAAGCGGCCGGGTGGCCAACGTCATTTTCGACCGCCTGGCCAAAGCCGCGGGCGGCGCCATCACCGCCGCCGCCATTCTCAAACTCCGCCCCTCGCGTATGCGCGCCCTGGGCCTCTCTTCCCAGAAGACCGCCTACATCCGCGACCTGGCCCGCCACACCCGCGACGGAGTCGTCATCTTCGAGGAATTGGCCGCGCTCGACGACTCCACCGTCATCGAGAAGCTCACCCTGGTCAAGGGCGTCGGCGTTTGGACCGCCCACATGTTCCTGATCTTCGCCCTGCAGCGCGCCGACGTCCTCCCCACGGGCGACCTCGGTATCCGGAATGCAATCCGCAAGGCATACAATCTCAAAGAGTTACCCACTCCGCCCGAAATGGAAGAGTTGGCTCACAGGTGGCGGCCCTATTGCAGCGTCGCCAGTTGGTACCTGTGGCGCAGCCTCGAAGCCGATCCCAACCTCTAATGGATATTCATTCCTTTTTTTCAACAGTATGTTGAAGACCGCGACGATGCCTCTATAATGATCATAGAGATTCAGACCTAGAATGCGTTATTCTGGGTCAAATTAGGAGACAAACACGAAATGCGCTTTGTGAAAGTGGTCCTACCCGCCGTTGCTCTGGTTCCCGCCGCATTCCTGATCATCGGAGGGCTGCTGGCTCCTACGCCCGGCTTCGGCACCGCCCAGTACGCCAAGGACACCAAGAAGGCCTGCACGTTCTGCCACGTCAAGCCGGGTCCAGCGGATGCGATGCATAAGGACCCGAACCTCACCGAGGCCGGCAAGTACTTCAAAGAACACAATCACTCTTTGGACGGCTACAAAGCATCCAAGTAGTGCCGTGGCCCGGGAGGCGGACCCCTCTGAGCCCGCTAACCAGCCGTTCGGCCGTGAACGCACCCGGGCATTTCCCGCCCACTCACCAGCCCCTAGGTCAAACCAGGAACTTGCGCCAGTTCGCCAACTGCCCGGACAGGCTGTTCCGGATGTCTTCGAACTGCGGATTCTCGTACTGGTTCTGAATTTCGTCGTGGTCTACCCGCAGATCGTATAACTCCCCGCGGCCCTTGCCCTCATCGCGAACCACTACCTTGTAGCGATCCACGCGCGCCATCTCGGTGTTCTTGTAGTGCGCGAATACCGTGGTGCGCCACGGCTGCTTCTTGGGAAACGGCTTGCCCGTCGCCATCGGAACATAGCTCCGCCCGCAAAATTCCCCTTCCGGCTCGTCCACCAGCAGGAAATCGCAGAGCGTCGGCATCAGGTCGTAGGCGCTCACCAGGCCCACCTGCACGATCGACGGCGGAATACGCTGCGGAAAGCTCCAGATCAGCGGTGTGTTCACCACTTCTTCGTACATGTTGGGCGGGTCCGACGCGTCGCCCGCGTCCCACAGCCCATGGCGGCCCAACAACGCGCCGCAGGTTGAACCAAAGATGACCAGCGTGTCGTTGAGCAGCTGCTTGTCGTACAGCTTGTCCATCAGCTTGCGAACTTCCGCGTCCAGGGCCGTCACCGCGCCCGCCACTTTACGCAGCGTCGCCAGGCGCGCGCCGAAGAATTCCTTGCCCGCGGCGGCATCGCGCGCCGGCGGATCGGCCGCCCAATTCTCGAACATCTGCGTCCCGTAAAGGTTCAGATACTGCTCCGGCACGCCTTCATATGGCGCTTGCAGAGCCCCGGTATAAAACGCGGTCAGGCAGAACGATTTTCCCGCCGTCTGCCCGTCCAGAAACTTCACCGCCGCCTGGGTCGTCTCCGCGAAAGTCTTCCCCGCCGCCGTCTGGCACGAGTAGCCGGCGCCGTTCAAAGCCTGGTCGATCAAGCTGGCCGCGGGTGGAGGGTCGGGCGCGCGGGACACCCGTCCCGTCAGGTAGGCGTTCCGGCTGGCCATCGGCGAGGGCGCGGGCACAAAGGCATTCAGGAACCGCGTCCCCGTCTTGCTCAACAAGTCGATATTCGGCGTGACGACATCCTTATTGCCGTAGCACCCGGTCATCCACGCCGGCAGGTTGTCGGCCAGAATCAGCAGCACCGCCGGCCGCTGCAACTGGACTTTGCTCTTCGAGATCTTCTCGACTTTCGCGGCCTTCTTGTTCTTCTGCGCCGCCAGCGGCACGGCAAGGCTGCCGAAAAGGAAATAGCGTCTGGAAACCATGGCGAAATTACAAGTATAAGCCGCGGCCTGTGGTGCGCGCCGGTCGGGCGCGCCGCTTCCCCTCCCCGCCCTCCGCCCCCGCCGTCGATATTCTTCGCTACAATATATCGTGATGCAGAATATCGAGCTCAAGAAGGGCAGCGCCGAGCTGCTGATCCTCTCCCTCATCGAAGACCAGCCGCGCCACGGCTACGACATCAGCAAGCTGATCGAGCAGCGCTCCGCCGGCACCGTAAAATTCCGCGTCACCTCCCTCTATCCATTGCTGTACCGCCTGGAGCAGCGCGGCTGGATCGACGGCCGCTGGGTGGAAAAAGCCGGCCAGCGCCGCCGCCGCTATTACCGCCTGACCAAGGAGGGCCTGCGCGTCCTCGCGGCCCAGCGGCGCGGCTGGCTGGAATTCGTCGACGCCATCAATCGCATTGCGGGGTTGGAAAATGCCTGAGCATCCGGACTGGAGAAACGAAATCGCGATACGCCTTGCGAGCCTCGATCTGCCGCCCGCGCGGGAATCCGAAATCGTCGAAGAACTGGCCGCCCACCTGAATGACGACTACCACCGCCTGCTGGCGTCCGGCACCAGCGAGCCCGAAGCCCGGGAAATCGCGCTCGAGGACTTGGACCAGCGCCCCGAGTTGGCCGAGACGATGCGCGGCGTGGAGCGCCCCGCCCCGGCGCATCCCATCGCCCTGGGCACGCCCCGACGCAGCGCCGCCGGCGACCTGTGGCGCGACCTGCGGTATGCGCTGCGCTCCTTCAAACGCAGCCCCGGCTTCGCCGCCCTGGCCGTGCTGTCGCTCGCGCTCGGCATCGGCGGCAACGCCGCCATGTTTCGCATCGTCCATGCCGCCCTCATTCGACCGCTGCCCTACGCCGATCCGGACCGCCTGGTGGAGGCCTCGAATTCCGGCTACTATCCGCCCGGCGGCCTCGTGGATTTGCAGCAACACAGCCGGACCATGGAGTTTGCCGGATACAATCCCGGCCTCGAATTGAACCTCACGGGGCTGGGCCAACCCTGGCGGTTGAAGGGCAGCGCGGTATCCGCCAACCTGTTTCAGATTCTGGGCGTCGGCGTTGCATTGGGCCGGGCTTTTCAGCCCGGAGAAGACCAACCCGGCCGCGACAACCTCGTGATCCTCAGCCATGAATTATGGCAGGACCAGTTTGCCGGCGACCGCCATATCCTTGGCCGCGTCGTGATGCTGGGCGGCGCCGGCCGCATGGTGGTCGGCGTAGCTCCGCGCAGCTTCGCTTTTCCTGATCCCGGCACGCGCTTCTGGATCCCGCTGCACCTCGATCCGCGCGACCCTACGGCCTATTGGGCGCGCGGCTTCATGCCGGTCGTCGCCAGGTTGCGGCCCGGCGTCTCCCTCGTCCAGGCGCAGCGTGAAATCGCGTCCCTCAGTGTGCGGATGCTCCGCGTCTTTCCGTATCCCATGGGCCGCGATTGGGCCGCGGGGATGACCGTGGTCCCGCTGCGCCGGTTTCTCACCCGCGATCTGCGCCTCAAGCTGCTGGTGCTGCAGTGCGCCGTCGGCCTGGTATTGCTGATTGCCTGCGCCAATGTAGCCGGCTTGCTGCTGGCCCGGACCGCCTCGCGGCAGAAGGAAATTGCCCTGCGCGTAGCCCTCGGCGCTTCGCGCGCCCGCATCGTCCGCCAGCTCCTCACCGAAAGTGTCGTGCTCGCGCTGGCCGGCGGATCGCTTGGCGTTGCGCTCGCCTTTGCGGCCGATTCCGTCCTGCGGAGCGAGTTGCAGGCAACCTCGAACCGGCTGGGCGCCGCCGACAGCGGCTGGCCGGTCCTCGCGCTTATCGCCGGACTGTCGCTCGTCACCGGGCTGATCTTCGGCCTCGCTCCCGCTCTGATCGCATCCCGCCAGGATCTGGCCGCCGCCATCAAGACCGGCGCCCAACGCACCGCCGGAATCGCCCGCGCGCGCCTGCGGAGCGCTTTAATTGTCGGCGAGCTGGCTCTGGCTGTCGTCCTGACCGTCAGCGCCGGGCTGCTGATTCGCAGTCTCTGGAAGCTGGCGCAGGTCAATCCCGGGTTCCAGCCGGAGCACGTGCTGACGCTTCGCGTGGCCCCGAACGAGTCCTTGTGCCGGCAGCGGGCGGCCTGCATCGCGCTTTATAACGAGGTGTTGCGTCGCGCGCGGGAGATTCCCGGAGTGCAGGGTGCGGCGGCGGCGAACACCCTCCCGCTTTCTTCCGCTGTCCCGGCCTCGGCGGTAAAGGTCGAAGGCCTCCCGTACGTCCCCTCCGAGCATGCCGCGCCCATGTTCTGGGCCGGAGCGGTCACGCCCGGTTACTTCCGCCTGATGGGCATTCCCATCCTGCAGGGCCGGTCGTTCGATGGTATCGATGGCGAAAAGAGCACTCCGGTCATCGTCGTCAGCGCCGCCACCGCGCGCCGGTACTGGCCGCGCGAAAGCGCCATCGGCAAGCACGTGCAACTGGTCTGGGAGGACCGCTGGCGCACGGTGGTGGGCGTGGCCGGCGATGTCCGCCAGTTCGATCTAGCCGGCCATGCGCCGGATTACGTCCGCGGCGCCATGTACATGCCGTACGCGCAGGCCGAGGATACCGATCGCCGGTTGCCCGCCGTGATGTCTCTCATCGTGCGCACAAATACCGATCCCGGGAGCGTGGTGACCGGCATTCGCGAATTGCTCGGCCAATTGAATGCCAACGTGCCGGTGGACGAGCTCCGCACCATGGTGTCGCTGGTCGACGAGTCCACCCAACAGTCGCGGTCGATGATGTGGATTTTCGCCGGCTTCGCTGCCGTGGCGCTGGTGTTGGCGGCGGTGGGCGCGTATGGCGTCGTGTCCTATTCCACCGCGCAGCGCACCTTCGAAATCGGCGTGCGCGTGGCGCTGGGCGCGGGGCGCCGCAGCGTTTTCCAGTTGGTGCTGGGACAGAGCCTGCGGCTGGTAATGGCCGGCCTGGCGATCGGCTTGGCCGCCTCCCTTGCACTTACCCGTTTGCTGGCATCGTTTCTGTACGGGACGAGTCCCACCGATCCGGCCATTCTGATAGCGGTTTGCGGCATGCTCGCGGCCGTCGCCCTGCTCGCGGGGTATCTGCCGGCGAGGAAAGCCGCCGCCATCGATCCGCTGCGGGCCCTGCGCGCCGAATAGAACATCTCTCCTGGAAAATGTTTTACGCTATTCTGTGACGTGACCCGCGATATCGACGTCCGGCGGAAGCTGCATGAGACGGTAGCCGCGGAATTCTCCACCGATCCCGGGTCGATCATTCTCGACGAATTTTGCGTGCTCGATGGCGAATGCCGCATCGACCTCGCGATCGTCAACGGCCAGCTTCACGGATACGAAATCAAGAGCGATGCCGATACGCTCGACCGCCTGCCGGCGCAATTGGCCGCCTACAACGCCGTTTTCGACCGGATCACCATCGTCGCCGGCAGCCGGCATGCCGAAAAGGCCTTCGGCATGGTCCCTCACTGGTGGGGCCTGACGACGGCCGTGACTGAGGGACGCCGCGTCGTGCTTCGCCGGGAGCGCGCGACTCACGTGAATGAGCACATCGATCCCGTCGCTGTCGCCGGTCTGCTCTGGCGCGACGAGGTGTCTACAGTACTGAAGCAGCGATGCGGTGGACATGGCTTGAGCGGACATCCGCGGGCGTTGCTGCGGAAGCTCCTGGCCGCGCTGATGCCGGTGGACGAACTGCGGGCCGTGGTGCGCACCGCGCTAAAGCAACGCAAGGATTGGCGGCCTGACGCAATGAGGATATAAACCGGCGCCCGTGCCCGGCGCCGGCCTTTCACTTGCGAATGGCGATGCCTAACTCGCGCAAACTACGCTCCGGCACTTCCGACGGCGCTTCGCTCATCAGGTCGGTAGCCTTAGCCGTCTTGGGGAACGGAATCACGTCGCGGATAGAACTCTCGCCGGCCAGGATCATCACCAGCCGGTCGAGCCCCAGAGCGATGCCGCCATGCGGCGGCGCTCCGTATTCCAGTGCTTCCAGCAGGTAGCCGAAGCGGCGTCGCGCCTCCTCGTCGGAAAACCCGAGCGCCGCAAACACCTTCGACTGCACGTCGCGCCGATGAATACGAATCGACCCCGAGCCCAGTTCGGTTCCGTTCAACACCAGGTCATACGATTTGGCGCGGCAGCGCGCCGGGTCGGCGGTCAGTTTTTCCAGATCTTCGTCGTGCACCGACGTGAACGGGTGGTGAGCCGCCGTCCAACGCTGCTCCTCTTCGTCCCACTCGAACATCGGGAAATCCACCACCCATAGAAACTGAAAATTCTTCGCGTCGAGCAGCTTGTGACGGTCGTTGAATTTCTGCGCGCAATACAGGCGCAGCTGCCCGCAAGCCTGGTACACCGTCTCTTCCGGCCGATGGCCCTTCGGCTCGCCCGCCCACGTGGCCAGGATCAGCAGATCGTTCTCCTGCGCGCCGGCCCGTTCGCGGACTTTCGCCATCGCTTCGGCGTGGTCCCGCTCCAGGCGCTTCGGATCGTCGAAAACCCGCAGCCCGCGTTCCTGGCCGAACGCCTTCAACTCGTCGCGTTCCTTGCGGCTGGGCGCGCCCGTATTGGGGATGTGAATGGCCACCAGTGGCAGCCCGCTGCCTGCCAGTTCCGGCAAAAGACCGTTCACCGGGTGCATCGGCGGGATGCGCCGGTCCGGCTTGTCGATGCCGTAACTCCGCATCGCTTCGGCATAAGTCATCCGCGCAAACGGCGGCGAGACTTTATATCCGGCCGTTTCGCAGACCCGCTCGATCAGCGGCTCGATCACTTCGAAAACGCGCTCCTGCTGCGGAAACGACATTTCCAGATCGATCTGCGTGAACTCCGGCTGGCGGTCGGCGCGCAGGTCCTCGTCGCGGAAACAACGGACGATTTGAAAATACTTCTCGAACCCGCTGATCATCAGAATCTGCTTGAAAATCTGCGGCGATTGCGGCAGCGCGTAAAACATCCCCGGTTGGACGCGGCTGGGCACCAGATAGTCGCGCGCGCCTTCCGGCGTCGATCGCGTCAGGAACGGCGTCTCGATTTCCAGGAAGCCTTGCGAATACAGGAACTCGCGCACCGCGAACGACACTTTGCTGCGCAAGATGACGTTGCGCTGCATGTGCGGGCGGCGCAGGTCGACATAGCGGTATTTCAGGCGCACATCCTCGTTTACGTCCACCTCTTCCTCCAGCGGGAACGGCGGCGTGCGCGATTCGTTGAGCAGCCAGAGCCTGGAAGCCACCACTTCCACTTCACCCGTGCTGAGGTTGGGGTTGACGGTATCCGCGCTGCGGCGCGCCACCGTCCCCTGCACGGCGATCACGTACTCCGAACGGATTTCCGTGGCTCGCGCGTGCACCGCGGCATCGAGATCTTCCCGGAACACGATTTGCGTGACGCCGTCGCGGTCGCGCAGATGAACGAAGATCACGCCGCCCAGGTCGCGGCGGCGGTGCGCCCAGCCCATCAAGACGACGGTCTGGCCCGTGTGCGATTCACGCAGCTCGCCGCAAGTGTGCGTGCGGCGAAGCTCGCCCTGAAAATCCAGATGTATGGATGGTTCCATGTTCGATTATCTCAATTCCCGCCGGTGAGCTTCCTGCCGGATTCGAGACGCGCGGCGATCTGGTCGCGCGCCAATTCCACCTGCTCGCCGCTGGCCATATCTTTCAACGCGTACCGGCCGGCGGCCAATTCGTTCTCGCCCAGGATCAACGTGAAGCGGGCGGCCAGCTTGTTGGCGATTTCCATGGCGCGCTTCAGCTTGGCCTCCACCAGTTCCACCGAAATTCCCTCACGTCGCAAATCGCGCGCCAGCACGGCGGCGTGGCGGACAGCGGCCTCGCCCAGCGGTGCGATCAAAAGGTCGAGCGCCGGCGGCTGCTGATTCTCCTCCACGCTCATCACCAGCCGGTCCTCGCCGATCGAAAACCCGATTCCCGGAGCGTGAACCTTCGATCCCAGCGATTCCGCCAGCCCGTCGTAGCGCCCGCCCCCCAGCACCGAATTCTGCGCCCCGAGCGCGCCATGCACCACTTCGAAAGTGGTCCGCATGTAGTAATCCAGGCCGCGCACCAGCCGCGGACGGATTTCGGCTTCGATGCCGCGATCGGCCAGGTACTGCCGCACCGCCCGGAAGTGCGCCGCGCAAGGTTCGCAGAGGTGGTCGAGAATGGTCGGCAGCTTGTCGATGATCGGCTGGTCGGCTTCCACTTTGCAGTCCAGAACCCGCAGCGGATTGGTTTCGGCGCGGCGCTGGCAATCGCCGCACATCTGCGGCGCCACCGGCCGCAGCGCTTCCCGGAGCCGTTCCACATACTGCGGACGGCAGTTGCCGTCGCCCACCGAGTTCAGCAGCAGCTTGAATCCGGACAGGCCCGCGTGCCTCAGAATCTCCAGCACCATTTCGATCACTTCCGCGTCCACCAGCGGCGATTCCGACCCGATGGCTTCCGCGCCGATCTGATAGAACTGTCGGTAGCGGCCCTTCTGCGGACGCTCGCGGCGAAACATCGGGCCGATGTAGTACAGCTTCTGCACCCCGATCCGCTGGTCCAGACGGTGTTCGATATAGGCGCGAATCACCGGCGCCGTGTTCTCCGGACGAAGCGTCAGCGAGCCGCCGTCGCGATCCTCGAACGTGTACATCTCCTTGGTGACGATATCGGTCTCCGCGCCCACGCCGCGCGCGAACAATTGCGTTTCCTCCAGAATCGGCGTGCGAATCTCGTGGTAGTTGTAAGCGCGAAACACGCTGCGCGCCACCGATTCCACGTGGTTCCACACTTCGGTGGCTGGAGGCAGTAAGTCCCTGGTTCCTTTGACGGCTTTGATCAAGGTAGTTGGAAAAATCCATGCTAGCATGCCGCGCAGGGTTACAATTCGTTTGTATGCGCGCGAGGCTCCTCATTTTATTGGCTTCCGCGGCGATGCTGTTCGCCCAGAAGCGGCCCTTCGACTTCACAGCAATGATGGAGCTGAAACGAATTTCCGACCCCCAGATCTCGCCCGACGGACGCTGGGTGGCATTCACCGTGCAAACAGTGGATATGGCCGCGAACCAGAAGCCGTCGGAGATCTGGACCGTGCCGCTCGATGGCGGATCGCCCCGCCAGATTACGCACGATGGATCGAGCAACACGCGGCCGCGCTGGTCTCCCGATTCGCGCCGCATCGCCTATAATTCCGATCGCGGCGGTTCCTCGCAGATCTGGCTGATGGACCCGGATGGCGGCAATCCGAAACAGGTGACTTTTCTTTCCACCGAGGCCGATGGCGTGCTGTTCTCGCCCGATGGCAAAAACCTGCTCTTCACCAGCGACGTCTTCCCCGAATGCGGCGCCGACGATGCCTGCAATCAGCGCAATCTGAACGCCGACAAATCGAGCAAGGTGAAGGCGCGCATCTACACCGAACTGTTGTACCGGCATTGGACCAGGTGGCAGACCCGGCAGCGCAGCCATCTGCTGGTGGTTCCGGTGGCCGGAGGCGCCGCGAAAGATCTGACGCCCGGCGCCATCGACGTGCCTCCGTTCTCGCTCGGCGGGCCCGACGATTACGATATTTCGCCCGACGGGCAGGAGGTCTGCTACTCCATGAATGCCGACCCCGTCCCGGCCGTCAGCACCAATTCCGATTTGTATGCCGTCTCCATCAACGGCGGCCAATCCGTGAAGATCACCTCGACGCCGGGCGCCGATTCCAGCCCGCGCTACTCGCCCGACGGCAAGTATCTCGCGTGGCGCGCCCAGTTCCGCGCCGGGTACGAGAGCGACCGCTGGCGTCTGCTCGTGCTCGAGCGCAAGACCGGCAAAGTGACCAACCTCACCGACACGCTCGACCGCTGGGTGAACAGCTTCACCTGGAAGCCCGATTCCACCGCCCTGTTCTTCACCACGCTCGATCGCGGACGCCAGGCGATTCAACTGATCTCGCTCGCAGGCGGCCCGCTGCAGATCGTGGCCCGTACCGATGCCGAGCTGGATGACATGGAGTTGACCCGCGACGGGCGCAACATGGTCTACACCCAGCAATCCGCCATTGCGCCTACCGAAATCTATCGGGCGTCCTCGGCCGGCGGCGCGGCGGTCCCCTTGACCCACCTCAACGATCAGACCCTGAACGACCATCAGATGACGCCGCTCGAGGAGTTCTGGGTGGATAGCGCCGATGGCGCGCGCGTGCAGAGCTTCATCGTGAAACCATACGGATTCCAGGCCGGCCAGAAGTACCCAACGATTGTGCTCATTCACGGCGGCCCGCAGGGATTCTGGGGCCACGCCTGGAGCTATCGCTGGAATCCGCAGGTCTTCGCCGCGGCGGGTTATGTCGTGGTGATGCCGAATCCTCGCGGATCCACCGGCTACGGCCAGAAATTCATCGACGAAATCAACGGCGACTGGGGCGGAAAACCCTACGACGACATCATGACCGTCACAGACCATGTCATCAGTGACGTGCCGTACGTCGATCCGGTGCGCATGGGCGCGGCCGGCGCCAGTTATGGCGGATTCATGATCGATTGGATCCTCGGCCATTCGCAGCGCTTCAAAGCGCTGGTGACGCACGACGGCGTCTACGATATGACGGCCGAATTCGGCTCGACCGAAGAGTTGTGGTTTCCGTTGTGGGAGATGGGCGGCACTCCGTGGGACAAGCCTGACGATTACCAGAAATGGTCGCCCAGCACCTACGCGAAAAACTTCCAGACGCCCACCCTGGTGGTGCACGGCGAGCAGGATTTCCGCGTCCCCTACACGCAAGGTCTGGAATTGTTCACGGCATTGAAGCTGCAAAAAGTTCCGGCTAAGCTCCTGTTGTTCCCCGACGAGGGGCACTGGGTGCTGAAACCGCAAAACAGCCAGTTATGGTACAAGACAGTGATTGACTGGCTGGATTCCTGGGTGAAGAAGTGAAAATTGCTATCGGTATCGTAATCCTCGCAGTTGTTTTGGTTTTCGGATCTTTGTTCCTGTTCTCGGATCATACGGCGCTCGACCTGCAGAATCCTCCGCCGGCCGTGGGTGACAGCACTCCGATTACGGTTCGCGCCGTCAATCCCCACGGCGTGCGGACCATCAGTGCGTACGTCGAGCAAAATGGAGCGCGCCAGCAGGTCTTCGCGCAGAGCGCTCCCTCAACCTACTTTCTATGGAAGCGCCACCAGGCGCCGCAGACCTTTACCTTCGACGCCGGGAAGGCCAAGGCGCCGCAGCTCAAAGAAGGCCAGGCGCGGCTGGTAGTCGAAGCAGTCTCCAACGATTTCCGCGCTTCCACGGATTCCCTGTCGCGCGATTTCGAAGTAGTCCTGCAGCCTCCGCGCGTGGTCGCCGATGGGCTCCAGCATTACATCGACCAGGGCGGCATGGAATTGGTCGACATGACCACGTCCGGGTCGGTGAGCGAATCGGGCGTGCGCGTCGGACCCTACACATTTCGCAGTTTCCCGCTGCCCGGCCACGGCCCCGGCCAGAGATTTGCCATGTTCGCCTTTCCCTGGGACCTGGAACGCGACACCGTGCCCCAGGTGTTCGCGCGCAGCCTGGGCGGCAAAGAGGTCACCTCGCGCTTCTGGTTTCGCGTGAAGCCGAAAAAATTCCGTGAGCGCGATTTCATTCTCACCGATTCGCTCATGGCGACCCTCGTGAACTCCGTCGATCCCGAAGGAAAAATCACCGGTCCGGACCTGCTCTCGCGCTTCCTCAAAATCAATGGCGATCTGCGCCGCCAGAACAACCAGCAGCTTGCCGATCTGCGTTTCAAAACCGAGGAGAAGGTGCTGTGGAACGGCCCCTTCATCCATTACGGCAAGGAAGAAGCCAATTTCGCCGATGTGCGCGACTACAAGTACAACGGCAAACAGGTCGACCGGCAGGTGCACCTCGGCTTCGATCTCTCCGACGTGCACGATGCGCCCGTGAACGCCGCCAACGACGGCCGCGTGGTCTGGGCCGCGGATTTGGGCATCTACGGCAACTGCATCGTGCTCGATCACGGCTATGCGCTGCAATCCATCTACGGGCACCTCCGCGAGATCGATGTCAAAGTCGGAGACATGGTGAAGAAGGGGCAGAAGATGGGTATTGCCGGCGCCACCGGACTCGCCGGCGGCGTCCATGTGCACTTCAGCATGCAGATCGATGGCGTTCAGACCAACCCGCGCGAATGGTGGGACGAACACTGGATCCATGATCGAATCCTGACTAAGCTACAGTAGACAGACATGGTTCGGTTAATAGCTGAGTGGCGCAGGCTCTCTTGCCTGCCGCATCGAGACTCGTCTCGATGCGCTCGTATCTTCTGTGGTTCTGCCGTTGCCGCCGTCCTCATACTGATCGCGGCGCCTCTGCGCGCCCAGCAAAATCAGCCCGGCACCCGCTGGAGCGACGAGCAGCTTCATAAGACCGTCGATGAAGCCCGCGTCGGCCGTAAACTCACCCCCAAATCGTGGCCGAATGGAGCGCGCGTAGCCGTCTGCCTCAGCTTCGACGACGATACCGAAGCACCGCTCCTGCGCGATGGCACCACCTCGCCCACCACGCTTTCGGCGTCGGATTTCGGCGCCGAGAGCGGCACGCCGCGGATCCTCGCCATGCTCGACAAATACCAGGTCCCCGCGACCTTCTTCGTCACCGGCGTCGATGCCATGCTCCATCCCGAAATGCTCGCGGCGATTCTGAAAAGCGGCCGCAACGAAGTCGGCGTTCACGGATGGATCCACGAGTTTACGCCGCGGCTGGCGGAAGGCGAAGAAGAGCGTTTGCTCGATAAAGCCATCGATTACCTGACCAAAGCCACCGGCAAACGGCCCGTGGGCTACCGCGCGCCTTCCTGGGCGTTCAGCGCCGTCACCCTCGACCTGGTTCGCAAAAAAGGCTTCCTCTACGACAGCAGCCTGCAGGCGCTCGACGAGCCTTATGAGATCAGGTCGCGCGGCGAGGACACGGGCATCATCGAACTGGCCATCGATTGGACACTGACCGAGACTCCGTACCTCGGTCAGAACGGCCATATGCCGTCGCCCGAGCTTCTCTACCAGCTCTACAAAGATGAATTCGATGGCGCTTATCGCGAGGGCACAACCTTCGTCCTCACGCTGCATCCGTACCTGAGCGGCCACCGTGCTCCGATGGGGCATCTCGATGCGTTCGTGGCGTATATGAAGTCGAAGCCGGGCGTCTGGTTCGCTACCTGCGAACAGGCAGCCCGCTACGTCAAGGACGCCCCGAAGGGCCGCTGACGTGCTCCTCTACCCGATCTATCTCGACCTCGCGGACCAGCCCGTGCTGGTGGTCGGGGCCGGAAAAGTTGCCCTGCGAAAAACCCGCGGTCTCCTCGAAGCAGGCGCGCGCGTGACCGTCGTTGCGCCCCAATACTTGCCCGAGTTCCGCGATCTTCCCGTGCGCCTGCTGTGCCGGCGGTTTCGCATGTCCGATCTCGCCGGCGCGCGCCTGGTGTTTGCCGCCACCGACGACCGCCGTGTCAATCAGCGGATCGGCGAAGCCGCAAAGGCGCGGGGCATCTGGGTGAACGTGGCCGATAGCGCGCCAGAGTGCGGGTTCGTCGTCCCGGCGCGGCTCGAACGCGGAGGCATACAGATCGCCATCTCGACCGGCGGGGTCGATCCGCGCCTGTCCGCCGAACTGCGCCGCAAGCTGGAACGAGTCGTATAGAGTCCCGTCAAGCAGAGCCGCCGCCCGGCGCAATCACTTTCGACCGGGCACCAGCCGGTGATCATTGGAGCGGCCGCACGCTTCGCATCAGTTCCGGTCAATCGCCGCATTTCTTCGTAGCTCCAAAGCCGTCGACCGTACCTGCCATCGGCTCTATCCAGAAGCGCCGCGCCCACCCTGGCTACGATGATAATCCCAAAATCGATAATTCCAAGGAGGCCAATGAGCCGATAAAGCGAACGGGCGAGCCATTCGCCACCATGCCTTCCGGCCCTCTCGCGCGCCGCCGCGATCGCTGATAGAATCTTCTCTCACCATCCATGACCTCCACCCGCCAGGGCCTCTTCGTCGTAAATGGCCAGAATTTAGCGTTCACGTTCGCTCTCGTGAGCTCCCTCTTTTTCGTCTGGGCCTTGTGTAACGGCATGATCGACGTCATGGACAAGCACTTCCAGGAAGAGCTCAGCCTCAGCAAAGCCCAATCGGCCTGGGTGCAGTTCGCGCATTACCTGGGCTATTTCCTGATGTCGATGCCGGCCGGCGTCCTGGCAAGCAAACTCGGCTACAAGCGCGGCATCGTCGTCGGGCTCCTGATCGTCGCCGTCGGCGGCTTCTGGTTCATTCCCGCGACCCACATCAGCGCGCTCTCGCATCTGGGAGTCGTCACGCCCGCGACTGCGTTTCTCGGCTTTCTGGCAGGCGTCTGCGCCATCGCCACCGGCCTGACCTTCCTCGAGACCATCGCCAACCCCTACACCACCGTGCTGGGCGAGCCGCGTTTTGCCGCCACCCGCATCAACCTGGCGCAATCCTGCAACGGCCTCGGATGGGTCTTCGGTCCGCCCCTGGGCGGCGTGTTCTTTTATTCCAAAAACGAGCTCGGCCAGAGCACCGGCAGCCAGACGCTCTTCATCCCCTACGTCGGCGTGGCCATCGTCGCCATCGTTCTCGCCACCGTCTTCGCCTTCGCCAACGTGCCCGAAATCAAGGCGGCCGACGATTATCATCTCGATGAAAAGAACGGCGCCGAAAATGCACCGGCCGAAGACCGCCGCAGCAACCGGCCTCTAATCTATCTCTTCCTGCTGCTCAATGCCGTCCTCCTCATCGGCGCTTGCGGCATGATCGCCTGGGCGATTCTGGGCACCTTAAAACTCAGCGAGGCCACCGTCAACCGCCTCCTCATCGCCGGTTGCGGCGCCGCCGTGCTCATTGCTGCTGCCAGGATGATCGGCGTCTCCCGGCGCATCACGCACCACAGCGCCTGGGCCCACCCGCATTTTTCGGCGGCCACCGTGGCGCAGTTCTTTTACGTCGCCGCGCAGGCCGGCATTTTCAGCTTCTTCATCAACTACATGACCGCCGAGACGCCGGCTATTCCCGCCCACTGGAAATCGCCCGATTTCTTCTTCGGATGGGTCCAGAGTTGGTTTGAATTCTCCAAATCGGGCGCGCTCGTGCTGAGCGACAAAGGAGCCGCCAACCTGGCGTCGGCCGCCTTCATCTGCTTCCTCATCGGCCGCTTCACCGGCGCCGGCCTGCTGCGCCGCTATTCGCCGCATAAAATGCTCGGCCTGTACGGGCTCCTCAACGTCGTCGTTTGCCTGATGGTGTTCTGCAAACTCGGATGGCTCAGCGTGATTTGCGTCTTCCTCAGCTATTTCTTCATGTCGATTATGTTCCCCACTATCTTCGCCCTCGGGATTTTCGGATTGGGCGCGCGCGCCAAGCGGGCCTCCTCTTACATCGTGATGGCGATTATGGGCGGCGCCATTCTGCCGAAACTCATGGGCGCGGTCGCCGACAAATGGGACATGTCGCGCGGCTTCATCGTGCCGATGTTCTGCTTCGCTTTCGTGGCCTTTTACGGCTTCAACTGGTCGAAACTCAGTGGAGCCGGGTCGCTGAACGGGCCGGCGCCGTCGTTGACGGGCCACTAATCCGCGGCGTCCCCTCGTAGATCCCGCAACTCGTCGGGCGTCAGCTTTCGCCATTCGCCCACCTGGAGATCGCCGATGCGCACCCCTCCGATCGCCACCCGCACCAGCTTGATCACTTTGCTGTCTACCGCCTCCAGCATGCGCCGCACCTGGCGATTGCGGCCCTCCGTGATCGTCATCTCCAGGAACGTGTGCTTGGGCCCATCGCGTAGCCTCTCGACCCGTGCCGGGCGAGTGGGGCCATCGCTCAGTTCCACACCCGCGCGCAGCCGTTCGATCTGTTCGTCCGTGAGCAGGCTCGCGGCCTTGAGCTGATAGGTTTTCGGAACCTCGTGCGCCGGGTCCGTGATTCTGTCGGCGAACTGGTTGTCGTTCGTCAGAAGGAGCAGCCCGCTCGTGTCCAGGTCGAGACGGCCCACTGGAGCCAGCCACGTTCCCGCATCCTTGACCAGGTCGTATACCGTCGGCCGGCGGTCGGGATCCCCGTGCGAGGTCACATATCCCCGCGGCTTGTACAGCAGCAGGTAAGTCTTGCGCGCCGCCTTGATCGGTTTGCCGTCGAGCGTCACCCGGTCGTGTTCCAGTTCCACCCAATGGTCCGGGTTCTGCACCACTTTTCCGTTGACGCGCACCCGCCCCCCGCCGATCCATTTCCGCGCTTCCGTCCGCGACGCCAGGCCCGCCTTGGAGAATACGCGCTCCAGAGTTTTCACCGCCGCGCGGGGAGGATTTGGTTTCTTCGCCATTTCGGCCGGACAGAATCATGATACTGCCCGGCGCTGCCTGCCCCGCTCCCGGCGAAACCTCCGCGCGAGAGTAGAGTAGAGAATATGTTTCGTCGCAGCATGACCCGCCGCGAACTGGCGCGCTTCCTGGCCGCCGTTCCCGCGGCCCGCGTCTGGCCGGCGTTGGGCCAGGGCCCGGCGCGCGCGGCCGCGCAAGCGAAAGGTGACACCGTCACGCTGGCCAATTCCCATGTCGCGATGCGATGGAATGCATCTGGAGGGCACGTCCGCGCGCTCGAGTTTGCCGATCCAGCGTCCCGCGCCGCCATTCCGCTTGCGCCCGATGCCTTCTCGCTGGCGCTGGAGGGAGGCCGCGTGTTGCGATCGGGCGAGATGACGGTTGCCGGCCGCCCGGCCTCCAGCCGGATCGCCGCCGACCCAAAGTCGATTCGCCGCGCCGGCGATCGTGCCGGCGCGCAGCTCTCCGCCGTCTTTCGCGATGCCGCCTCCGCCGCCACGGTCAAATGGCGCGCCATCTTGCTGGATGGATCGCGCTACCTGCGCCAGGAAATCGAGATCGCCGCCGGAGGTCGCGATCTTCCCGTGCGCGAAATCGTTTTCTGGGATTTCGATTTGCCGGGCGCGCGCGTGGCCGGCACGGTCAAAGGTTCGCCCGCCGTCTCGGACGAGACCTATCTGGCGCTGGAACATCCGCTGTCGCAAACTACCGCCGCCGGCGGGCGCGTGCGCTGTGTCCTGCCGCGCCAGTTGCCGATCCGCGCCGGGCAGTCGTTCGCCGCTTCCGCCGTCATCGGCCGCGCCACGCCCGGACAACTGCGCCGCGATTTTCTGGAATACGTCGAAGATCAGCGCGCCCATCCCTACCGCACGTTTCTGCACTACAACACCTGGTACGATATCGGCTACTTCTCGAAATACGACGAAACCGCCGCGCTGGACCGGGTCCGCGCGTTCGGCCGCGAGCTCACCGAAAAGCGCGGCGTCGCTCTCGATTCCTTCCTCATGGATGATGGCTGGGACGATCCCGCCACCCTTTGGGGATTCCATTCCGGCTTTCCGCAGGGATTCGCCAATCTCGCCAGGGCCGCGGCCTCCGTGCACGCCGCCATGGGTGTCTGGCTCTCGCCCTGGGGAGGATACGGCAAACCCAAGCAGGATCGCGTGCGCCTGGCGGGCGAACAGGGCTACGAGATCCAGGATGGCGGCTTCGCCCTCTCCGGCCCCAAATACTTCGAGCGCTTTCGCGATGTCTGCCGCCGCATGATCTCCGATTTCGGCGTCAATCAATTCAAATTCGACGGCACCGGCAATGCCAACAAAGTCGTGCCGGGCAGCCGCTTCGATAGCGATTTCGACGCCGCCATCAACCTCATCGCCGATCTCCGCAAGGCCAGGCCTGACCTGTACGTCAATCTCACTACCGGGACTTATCCTTCGCCGTTCTGGCTGCGCTATGCCGATTCCATCTGGCGCGGCGGCTCCGACCACAGCTTTGCCGGAACCGGCACCTGGCGGCAGAAATGGATCACCTACCGCGACGGCGATACCTACCGGCACGTGGTTCGCGCCGGCCCGCTTTACCCTGTCAATTCGCTGATGCTGCACGGTATCATTTACGCCGCCCACGCGCAACACCTGGACACCGACCCGGCGGGCGATTTTCGCAGCGAGGTCCGCGACTACTTCGCCACCGGCACTCAGTTACAGGAGATGTATATTTCGCCGAACCTGCTCTCGCAGGCCAATTGGGACGACCTGGCCGAGGCCGCGCGCTGGTCGCGAGCCAATGCATCCGTGCTGGTCGACTCTCACTGGGTGGGCGGCGATCCCAACCAGCTTGCGGTGTATGGCTGGGCCGCTTGGTCGCCGTCGAAAGCCATCCTGAGCCTGCGCAACCCCGCCGATGTCGAGCAGACGCTCACGCTCGATGTCGCCGCCGCGCTGGAGTTGCCTCCCAACGCGTCACAACGGTTCCGCGCGTCCAGCCCCTGGAAAAGCGACGCCGCCAAACCGGCCGACGTGCTCGAAGCCGGCCAGTTTCATGTGTTTCGGCTGGCGCCGTTCGAGGTGCTGAATCTCGAGTTGACGACCGCCTGAGCCTGCCATCCCGATGTCACCGGATTTACCACGCCCATCGTCGCATATTCCAGCCCGGAATGAGAGGCATAAACCAGACTGCTTCGTGTTATATTAGACGGCCATGTACGGGTCTAGGACAGTTGCAGGGGGAGTCGTGTTACTCTCCCTGTTAGTAGCGGGTAATTGCCTGGCGCAGGCGCCCGCCGTAAGCAGTTTTGGTGGCGGTACCCCGTTTGCAAGTATCGATACTACCAACATGACCGCTGGTTGGAGCTTCACGGCCAATGCCAATCTGATCGTATCGGCTTTGGGATTCTGGGACTTCGATATCACGCAACCCCTGACCATGTCCCACAACGTCGGATTGTGGACCTCGTCAGGTACTCAGCTTGCCACGACAGTAGTTCAAACCAACAGTCCTCTGACGGGTTCCTGGCGCTATGTCTCCATCACGCCCGTTAATTTGATATCGGGGCAAACATATATAGTCGGAAGCGACATCGTTTCCCCTTTCACCGACGCCTATACTCGCGTTCCAACTGCCGGCGGGTCCGTGGTGACGTCCGGTCTGATCACCATCGGTACCAGCTTTATCAGTTCCTCGGCCTCCGGGTTTGTGTTCCCGGGAACTGCGGAACCCACGTTTCTCGGCCGCTTCGGTCCCAATCTGATCATTGCGCAGGCCCCGCCGACTCCCCCGGTGCCGATCAGTCCCTGGGCTCTTTCGTTGATTGCTGGCGGATTGCTCGCCGCCGGTCTCCTGGCCATTCGAGGCCGCCAAACCGCGGTCGACTAACAACCAAAGGTCCTAATCCCGCTGAAAAGTACCGTGAGTTCTGCGTGTATAACCCTCGCAAGCTCTTTCTTCCCAGTACGTCTATAGTCTTGTTCCATACATATTTGGGCGCTATATTGGATCGTGCTTCCAGGATTTCGGACGTTACGGGAATCCCGGTAAATCACAAGGCACCTTCACATGTTCAAGACTATTATTCGACCGCTGTTGCTGATAGCCGTAACTGTTCCGGCCTTTGCCAATGCAATTATCTATGACAATGGTCCCGCGTCGCTTTCGAGCGGCCTCACGTTTAATCTGAACCAGATCAATGGTTCCTTTGCCGGAATCACGCTTTGGGTAAGCGATACGTTCACCATTCAACAGGGTGGAACCCCGCTCTCCTCGGTGGAGTTGGCGGTCTGGATACCGACTGTCGACCAGCTCATCAGCCTCAACTATTGCATTTCGGCGGTTGACGATTGTTCCTCGTCGGTTTACGAATCCGGAACGAATGTCCCCGTCACCGAGCTGACCACTGATGGAACCAGCGGTTCCTATACCTTGGACGAGTTTAGTATGCCGTTCCAGGGTAACGTCTATCAGGCCGGGACTTACTGGCTCCTGCTCGACAAGGCGGTCGTCACCAACGGTGGAGCTGCCTATTGGGACATAAATGGCGGCAGCGGCTGCACCGGAACCGGCAGTGGAACCTCTCCCCTGAATGGCTGCGCGTCCGGGGCCATGGAGTCGGTCAACGAACAGCCGATCGCCACCCAGGGCAGCTTCGTCGATAATCGTTCCAACTCGTTCAAGATGCTTACTCCCGAACCGTCCAGCATCGCCTTGGTGGGAGTGGGCTTGCTCCTTCTGGTGGGCGCCGTGCACCGGCGGCGCATCATGTTCCGATAGACCGGACCCTTGGGCCGGCGCCCGCTTCAATTCGGGCGAAACGCATCCTTCTGCCACTCGATACGTGGCCGTTTCTTCAGCAGTACGGAGACGATATCGAATCGTGTCCGGTCCCAGTCGACCCCGCTGCGGCGGGAGTATTCACGCGCCGTGTGCTCCAGCGTCAGCCGCTTCTCGGCGTCCACCGCCGAGTCGGGCGCGCCGTGCTCTTCGCTCGTCCGCGTTTTGACTTCCACAAACGCCAGCGTCGGGCCGTGCCACGCCACCAGATCGATTTCGCCCGCGCCCGATCGCGCCCGGTAGTTCCGCGCCACCACCGTGCAGCCTCTCCGCCGCAGGAATCGGTGCGCCAGATCTTCCCCGATTCGCCCATGATTGCTCCGGTACGTCCGCTGGCGAAGCCAATCGGTCAGCCGGTATAGCCAATTGAACATCGATCTTCCGCTTACTTCAGGACCTCGAATTCGAAGGTCATCACCTTTCCGCGCACGATGTAACAGAGATAGTATTCCCAAAACCGGCGATAACGCGGAAACGCATTCACCAGCAATTCGAACCCCAGCCATCGCCAAAAAGCTAGTAGCCGGACGTGCACCGAAATCTCGTGAAACCTGGCCGCCGAGTAATATCCGAAACCGCCGTGTTTCTCGCCGAAATAGCGGAAGCTGAAGCTGTTCAGATGGCTTTTGTGAGTCGGATCGCAGAATGAGCTGAAATCGGTATAGTGCGGCGTCTCGATTCTCACCGTGCCGCCCGGGCGCACCAGCCGGTGAAATTCCTCCATGGCGCGTATCACGTCGCTCACGTGTTCGATCACGTGGATCGCCGTCAGCCGGTCGAACGAGTTGTCCGCGAAGGGATACGGGAAATGGTCGAGATCGGCCAGAACATCGGCGCGGCTGGCGGGATTGCGGTCGATTCCGATGGAGCCCGGCTGCTTCCGAATCCCGCAGCCGACATCGAGTGTCTTCATCCTTCAGCCATGGCCTGCGTCAGGCACTCCTCCAACGTGGCGGCGGCGAACTCGCACTGGTCTCGCGTGACCACCAGCGGCGGACACAGCCGGATGGTGGAATCGCCCGCGCCCAACACCAGCAGCCCCCGCTCGAATGCCAATTGGAGAACACGCTCGCGCAATACCGTGCCCGGCTCGCGCGTCTGCCGGTCGCGCACCAGCTCGATGCCGATCATCAAACCCAGCCCGCGCACTTCGCCCACCGCCGGGAAGCGCGACGGCCACTGGCGCAGGCGGTCCATCAGGTAGCTCCCCATGCGCGCGGCATTCTCCACCAGCTCTTCCTCCAGCAGCGCAATCGTCGCCAGCGCCGCTTCGCACGCCACCGGATTCCCGCCAAACGTCGAAGCGTGCGCTCCCGGAGGCCAGGTCATGAGGTTCGCCCGCGCCACCGTGGCGCCCAGGGGCATTCCGCTGGCGATCCCTTTGGCCACCGCCAGTATGTCCGGGACCACCTCGAAATGATCGGCCGCCCACATCTTTCCTGTCCGTCCCATGCCCGACTGCACTTCGTCGAGCACCAGCAGAATACCATTCTCCGCGCACAGCCGCGTCAGTTCGTCGAAGAATTTCCGCGGCGGCGCCACGTATCCGCCTTCGCCCAGTACCGGCTCGATGAAGATCGCCGCCGTTTCCCTGGCCGGAGCGATGGTCTTGAACAGCCGCTCTTCAATCGCCTTGACGCATTCCACCGCGCAGGTCTCCGGTTCCTGGCCGAAAGGGCAGCGATAGCAGTACGGATACGGCGTGTGCACCACATCGGGAAGGAGCGGGCCAAATCCCGCGCGCTGCACCGCCTTCCGCGACGTTAGCGACAGCGCCCCCATCGTCCGGCCGTGAAAGCAGCCGAGAAACGCGATGATCTTCGGCCGGCCCGTCGCATAACGCGCCAGTTTGATGGCGCCTTCAATCGCTTCCGCCCCCGAATTCCCGAACGAAACCCGCCGTGCGACGCTCCCCGGGGCAATCGCCGCCAGTTTCTCCGCCAGCGCCACCATCGCTTCGTAATAGAAATCGGTGCCCGACATATGAATCAGGCGGGCCGCCTGTTTTTGAATAGCCTCTACCACCCGCGGATGGCAGTGGCCCGTCGCCACCACGGCGATGCCGGCATTGAAATCCAGAAACCGGTTTCCATCCACGTCTACCACCATGGCCCCTTCGCCATGATCGACCACGATCGGGTCGCCCCGCGTGTACGAGGGAGAAATCACGTTCTTGTCGCGCTCGATCAGCGCGGCCGCCCGCGGCCCAGGTAGAGAGGTGTGGATGTGCGGAAGATCCGGGCGAACCCGGTCCACTATTTGAGCCATAAGATGCTCCTATTTGTTATCAGGGGTTAAAACTTGCACGCCTTTGGCAAAACGGGCGCGCGCCGCTGATCGAAAAAGCGGCCCTAATCGGAGCCAAACAGGCCGGGGCGGGACATGGAGGGGGTGAACTCCATGCCCTTAGCTTATCTCGGATTTGCCCGTCCTGGCTCGATCGAATATCCGCGCCGGCTACAGCCTTAGCCCCCTGCCTGGTTCGCGCCGGCACATTGGCATGGATAGTGCACTCTTCACATTGCCCTGAAAAATTTGATCGCCCTCCATCCCGGCCGCGAAGAGTGTGTCGATCCGGCGATCGATGCAACAGGGCAAAGGAGATATTGAAATGGGTTACGAAGAGTCCGAACGAATTTCGTCAACCGCCGTGAGCCCGCAGCCTCGTGTGGTCTTACAGCCGATTGCCGCGCCATCCATCCTGGGACTATACGGGTTTGCCGGAGCTACCTTCATGGTCGCGGCTCACATGGCGCATTGGTTCGGTACCGCGGATTCCACCATCCTGTTGGTGCCGTTTGCGGCGCTGTTTGGCGGCCTCGCTCAGTTCCTGGCGGGAATGTGGGCTTACAAAGCCCGCGACGGCGTCGCCACCGCGATGCACGGAATGTGGGGCGCGTTCTGGATGGCGTACGGTGTTCTTCTCTGGATGTCGGCCACCGGCCGCATTACCGCGCCCGCCGGTCCGCTTTTCCCCGCGATGGGCTATTGGTTTATCGTTCTTGCGGCCATCACCTGGGTAGGCAGCGGGGCCGCCGCCGCGGAAAATAAGGCGCTGGTCACGGTTCTGGCCTTCCTGGCCGGCGGTTCCACCATTGCCGCCATCGGATACCTGGTTGGAGCCGAGCACCTGCTGGTGCTGGCCGGATACCTGTTCATCATCTCGGCGTTAGTGGCATGGTACGCTGCCAGCGCGCTCATGCTGTTCGAAAGCTATGGACGGGAAGTCTGGCCTGTAGGGAAAACCGCTCATGCGCGCCAGATGCCTTCGGTTACCCCTGGCATAGGTGAGCCGGGCGTAATTCGTGGCCAGGCTTGAGTCGGAATTAGAAACGTTAGCTCGCTGGTGAGTAAGTAGGTCAGCCTGCCGGATCTGTGCCGGAGGCGCGCCTCTTACGTCATTTATATGAAATTCGCATGCCTCTTGATCGTGGCAGCCTGCTCCGCCTGCGCCGCCGATGTCAACGAAATCGTCCGCCGTTCGGTTGCCGGCATCAATGCCGACTGGAACGCCGCTCCGGCTTATGACTTCACCGAGCGCGATATCGTGACCCGGTCGGGACGGAGGACGGTCAGAACTTACCGCGTAACAATGATCGATGGCACGCCTTACAATCGGCTCATCGCGATCAGCGGCGAGCCATTGCCGCCGGCACAGGCCGCGGTTCAGGAGCGAAAACTGCACCAGGAAATTTCTCGCCGGCGGAAGGAAACCCCTTCCGCCAGGCGGGCTCGTGTAGCCGCGTATGAAAAGGAGCGCCGCCAGGACCATGCTCTCTTTCGCGAGATGGTGAAGGCGTTTGATTTCAAACTAGCCGGCGAGGAGAACGTCGACGGCCGCCGCTGTTTCGTGCTCCAAGCCAGCCCCAAACCCGGTTACCGGCCGTCCAGCCGCGATACCGAAGTGCTGACCGGTATGCGCGGCAAAATGTGGGTGGATGCCGGCCAGTATCAGTGGGTGAAGGTCCATGCCGAAGTCTTCCGTCCGGTCCGGTTCGGCCTGTTTATCGCGCGCGTCAAACCCGGCACGCAATTCACGCTGGAACAGCAGCCCCTCAAAGGCAATCTCTGGCTGCCCAGTCACTTTTCCATGAACCTCAACGCGCGTGTGCTTCTGTGGTCGCGCCGTTCCAGCGACGACGAGACCTATTCCGATTACAGGCCTGCCGCGGCCGACAGCAGGGCAGCGCGATAACCGGCCACTCCCGCTCTCAGTTCACCGCCTGCACGTTGCCGATCCAGAGGGTGTTCGGTCCCTCCGCCCCGCCGCCCGACGCCGTCACGTCCAGAATCGCGATCGTGCGCCATCGGGCCGGATCGAAATGGCCTTCCGGGCCATCGAAACTGTCCAGCTTGAGATCCACGTGGAAGACCTCGCGGCCTCCCGGCGGGTAAATCGGTATCGTGTATCGCGCCCCCTGTCCGCCGTGCGGATTGGTCATCTCCAGCGCCACCACCAGCGTCGCTTCGCGCTCCGACGCGATGTCGAAAACCAGCCGTTTCGCCTGCGCCAGGTTCGGATTCGAGACCCGCCGCACCAGCACCTCCAGCTCGCCGTCGGTCTGCCGGTACGACGCTTCCAGCGCCCGGGCGCCCAAAGGGCTCTTTTCGCCGCTCGACCTCAGATCCATCACCCCGGGCGTCACCCATTGCAGGAAATCCCGGCCGGGAATATCGATCGAAACCGCGCCCTCCGGCGCCGCGACAGGCGCCGGCGCCGCGGACGATATCTCGAAGTTCTCGATCAGCAGGCTGTGCCGCCCCTGAGCCGCGGCCAGTCGCATCGGCAGTTGATTGTTCGCGGTCATGCGCGCGAAAAACTGCGCCAGGTCGAATAGGGCGATGCCGTTCACCTGGTCGACATCCAGTTTGCCGTCCGAATCCACCGGATCGTTCGGGCCGTCGGTCGGCGTGAAATCGGCCGGCGTCAGTTCGATCACCTGCCAGACGTTCGCCGGCGCCCAGAACCACGCGCTATAGTTGCCTCCGCCCGGTTTCTTCTCCGTGAGCAGAACGGCCACGGCGGTATTGTGATCCGAGCGCGCCCGGAAGCGGATCCGCTGCATGCGTCCCATCGATTCCGGTGCGCCCAGCGCCATCCCCGAGTAGTGCTCCGGCGCCAGGTCGTAACTGAACTC
>Ga0335078_10002261_pt1 | contig 29205 bp, 27 predicted proteins | sample Lox_Sample_32_FD_206711 | JGI IMG/M metagenome (GOLD analysis project Ga0335078, IMG submission 206711) | Soil microbial communities from Loxahatchee National Wildlife Refuge, Florida, United States - Lox_Sample_3.2 | ecosystem: Environmental > Terrestrial > Soil > Wetlands | place: USA...
GGTGATTCGTCGGCGGAGGAATGGCCGAGCGACGAATGGCCGAGAGGCGATCGCGTGACCGGTCCCAAGTCCTCGGGGCGGCTTGAACTCTCTCCCAGGCTTGAGGCAGACGGCGTGCTCAACAACTCCGTGTCATTGCCTAGATCGAATTCCTTTTTCGCGATGTGTTCCTGTTTTTCCCGGAGTGCCTCTTCCGTTTCTTTTTTCACCAACTCCATCTGTCCGAGGTGGTCCTGAATATCCTTGTACTCGCTGGTTTCGACCGAACCGTTGGACTGGTGAACGATCCTCCGGAAATCTTCGACATAGAGTGCGTCGATCCGCAGAACCGTATTCTTATCGCCTTGCGGTTGCACGATGTACCGGACCGCGACCGTTCCAACGTCGTTGCTGTCTTTGAAGTTCCAGGGATTGAGCGCGGCCTTGCGCAATTTGTAGAAAACCTTCCCGGGCTCCTTAAACGGGGGAAATATCGTGGTCGACGTGGCCGTCACCGCCCCCGTAATGTACTCGTCTTTGTTGTATTCCTTGGTTCCACGAATGATGCCGTTGTTTGCTACATCGGAAACCGCTTCCGATACTTCGGCAATGGGGTTTGGGATGTTGACTATCAGTCCTACTCCATACTGAACGGAGTTCTTTTCGCGCGCGGCCAGCGGGACGGCGACGGCGCAAAGCAGCAGCAACACGGATGCGCGGAAACCGCGATGACGCACATCCCTGTGCACGCCCTTGTGCTCAAACCACCGCTCCGATACGACAACCGGCTTCATCGATTCCCGAAGCAAAGTCTGATACGGCACGGTCATACTGTCAACTCAGCGCCTCCCCGCGCGACCTGGTGCTCACCACCATCCTCAGGTTGCAAATATCCCGTAAAAAATATTTGAATGACACTATTGCACTTTTACTGATTTGGGTAGTAGTATTCTCCCGCCAGTTTCACAATTGAACCATCTGACCGGAACAGATTTGCGATTGTTCGTCAGCCGCGGCTTGTGGGGACCTGGTTTCGGATGGGTTGCCGATCGGCTTTCGACGGTTCGTGGTTCGTGGGGAAGTTAGGGTTTCCAAAACCAAGAAGAGTATCTGAGGAGTGCAGTCATGCGTATGTGGACGCAGTCTCACCTCTGTCAGAAGCCGCAGCGGTTCCTGTCTCTACTGACCGCTGTATTCGCGCTAGGCGTTCTAATTCTCGGCACAACTCAGACAGCCAATGCGCTTCCCGCATTCGCGAGGAAATATGGCTTACGCTGCTCGGCCTGTCATGAGAGCTGGCCGATGCTCAACTATTTCGGTCAAAAATTCAAAGACAACGGCTACCAGTTGATGAACGACCGCGATTCGCCAATCTGGCAGAACCCCGGATATTGGCCGGTGACGATGCGTATCACGCCCTTCTGGAGCCGCGAGAACGTCAACAAAATAGCGGTCGACGGCACTCCCACCGGCGAGACCGGCCTGACGCAGACTGGCTTCAATATCAGCGGCCTCGACATTCTGGCCGGCGGAACGGTCGAGAAGAACGTCTCCTTCCTGCTCGTTCCCTCCTCCGATGAAACCGGCGCTTTTCACTTTGAGTCGGTCAATGCCCGCTTCGATAATCTGCTGGGCAGTCCCTGGCTGAACATCAAGTTCGGCAAGTTCGAACTCGACAACTTCATCTCCGAAAAGCGGACCCTGACCCTTTCCGCGAACGGCGGCGGGTTCCAGCTTTATCACTTCATCCCGGTTGGCGATGGCAACATCTTTGGCCAGGTTGGCGACAACCAGTTGGGCCTGGAATGGATGGGACACTCGGCGGATGACCGCACGCGTGTTTCCGCAGCCCTCTTCAGTTCGACCGACGGCAACGTCGACTTGCAGTACGGCCGCAACTCCTACACCGGATTCTTCGCCGTCAGCCGGGCGTTCGATACCGGCAAGCTCGGTGTTCAGCGGCTCGGCGCCTACGCCTTGATTGGCGAAGCCCCAACTGCCTATCTCACCAGCGGAGACGCTCCCATTCCCGGGACCGGCACCGCCAACAAAGATTTCGAGCGCTATGGCTTCGAGGGATTGTTCTATCTCACCAATCACCTCGATTTCCAGGTCTATTACCAGCACGGGTCGGATAGCGCGTGGTTCGGCGCATGTTATGGCGACATCATCGATCCGGGTGGCTGCACCAACAACAACACCGGCGGCGGTCTGACCGGATTCCGCAGGCCCACCTGGAACGGCGCTTTTGTTGAGACCCACTATGTCTGGAATCCGCAGTTCATTATCATCCAGCGCTCTGAATGGGTGAGGATGTCGCAGCAGGCGGACCCGACCGTGCCCTCGAATCTGGGCAACCTCGATAACTACGTCTTTGGTTGGCGCTACAACCCGTTCATGAATAATCGGGCCGGTTTTGCGTTGCACAACGAATATTCGTGGTTGCGGCAACACGGCACTTCGCCCGTCACCAATACTGACCTTACGGGCAGCAGTCTTATGCTCGGTTTTGACTTCGACTTCTAAACGGAGAACAGCAATGCGGACAAAACTACTGCAGTCGTCATTGTTGGTGGGCGCGGCCGTTGTTCTCTTGTGCGCCGCCTCGCTGGCCCAGGTCTCTGAGTATCAGGAGAAAGAGTGGCTGAACTCGCCCGCCGCTTCCAGCCACGTCGGAAGCCGCGATGGGCACGCCAAAGATGCCGCCATGTCGTACCGTCGTTATTGCCTGGTTTGCCATGGCCCGCTCGGCGACGGCAATGGAGAGAGCGCGCAATGGATCGACCCGAAGCCTCGCGACTTCACTCTGGGCGTTTTCAAGTGCCGTTCTACTCCGACTGGCACTCTGCCGACCGATCAGGATCTTTTCGACACCATCGCGCGCGGACTCGATCGCTCCAATATGCCGCCCTGGAACGTGTTCACCGACCAGGAACGCGCCGACCTCGTCGCCTGGATCAAGCACTATTCCCCGCGCTGGCAGACTGAGAAGCCGGGTACGCCGATCGTCGTACCTCCCGAGCCCGAAGTTACGGCGGACCGGATCAAAGCCGGGCAGGAGGTCTTCAATCGTGTGCAATGCTGGAAGTGCCACGGCGTGGAAGGAAAAGCCAACGGCCCTTCTGCATCCACGTTGCAGGACGATCTTGGACGTCCCATCCTGGCCTACAATTTCGCCGAGGGCGGGCGCTTCAAATGCGGCGAGACCGACAGCGACCTCTATAGGATCTTCATGACAGGACTGGACGGCACACCCATGCCTTCGTTCGCGGATAACATCAAGCCCGAAGAAGCCTGGAATCTTGTGTTCTTCCTGCGCACACTTCAGCCCTTTCACACCAAAGCGAAAGAGTTAGCCAAAGGCCTCAACTTGAAGCCGATCAACCCGAATGCACCACCACCTTCTCAATAGAAGGCAACCAGCACCAGGAGATATCGTCAATGAAGAATTGGTACAAGCGGTCCCTTCCCATACTCTCGGCGTCTGCGGTCGTCGCTGTGGTCGCGGTCATTGTTGGCGTGCGAGTAAGAGCCGCCGGCGAAGGGTCGATCACCGGAACCGTCAAACTCACTGGAACCGCGCCTCACATGAAGGGCATCGACATGTCCAAGGATCCTTATTGCGCCGCGCAGCATAAGGACAAGCCGGCCACCCTGGAAAATGTCATGGTCGGCTCCAATGGCGGCCTGCAGAATGTTGTGCTCTACATTTCGGAGGGCTTGAGCGGCGCCGCTGCCAGCGCCGTTTCCTCTGCCGAACCAACCTTCGATCAGAAGGGATGTATGTACACGCCGCACGTCATGGCCGTGAATCCCAACGAAAAATTCAAGGTCACTACCAGCGACCAGACCGCCCACAACATCCACCCGTTGCCCGCTCCCGGCACGGGGAATATTGGCTGGAACCAGTCCCAGCCTCCCGGCGCTCCGCCGATCGAAAAGAGCTGGAAGAACCCGGAAGTCGCCATCTCCGTGAAGTGCAACATCCATCCCTGGATGCATGGCTGGCACGTCGTCGTCAGGGGCCCGTATGCGGTAACGGATGACAACGGCAACTTCACCATCAAGAACGTGCCCGCTGGCTCCTACACGGTTACGGCTTGGCAGGAAGACCTCGGCACGCAGACCGCGAAAGTTACAGTTGCCGGCGGCGCGGCGGCGAAGGCGGATTTCACGTTCAAAGGAAAATAGCAAAGATCAAAGACGAATGGTGCTTCGGGCGACGAGGTTCGAGATCGTCGCCCATTGGGTGGGGATTCATGGACACTGCAATTGGAGTATTTTCCGCGCGCGATCATGCCGAGGAAGCGGTCAGGGAATTACGTAAGCAGGGCGTGCCCGACGATTCTATCGTTTTTTTGACGCGTTCGGAGGGCGAAGCCAAGACCATCGCCAAGCAATTCGGCGCCACGGTCGGAGGCCTTGTAGGCGGAGCGACCGGCATGTCGGCGGGCGTGGTGGCGGCAACATTGTTGCTTCCGGGCGTGGGCGCCGTGTTTGCCCTCGGATTTGGCGCAGCTGCCCTGCTTGGACTTGCCGGAGCTGGAGCGGGCGCAGGATTTGGTTCCTTTGCGGCGCATGACAACGAGGCACCTCAGCCCACCGCCGAACGAAGGGCGGCAGAGGACGCTACTTTCTTTCGCGAAGTCCTGAAAGAAGGGCGCTCTTTGATCGTTGTCCGAGCCAAATCGCCGGAGAATGCCGCGGCGGCCTGCGTAGTGCTCGACCGCCTGGGCATCGGCATGCAGGGCCGGACGCCAGTCAGAATGCAAACGAAATCGCGGCAGATTGGAGACGTGGTCGTCCTCGATGTCAGCGGAAGGATCACACACGGCGAAGGAAATATCATGCTGCGTGAAATTGTCCGCGACCTTGCCGACAAAGGAAGCAATCGCATCGTTCTGAACCTGAACGAGGTGCATTACATCGACAGCTCAGGCCTGGGCGAGCTGGTGAAGACCCATACCACCGTGCGCAACAAGGGAGGCGAGCTGAAGCTCGCCAGCCTGAGCAAGCGGGTGCACGATTTGCTCGAGATGACGCGACTGGCTGCGGTCTTTGACATTCAGAAGGATGAGACGAGTGCCATACAATCCTTCGGTGGTAAAGCCTCGCCGCGAGCTACTACTTGACATGTAAAGCCGGTGCTGATGAAACTCGTTAGGCCTGAACCGAACCGCCGAAACACTTAACATTAAGTTTCCCGTGTGCCGGGAACGACAACCAGTTTTCGCGAGGGCGGTACGCTCAACCAGAGCCGAGCGAAGGCGAGGGCAAATGGCAAAATTCTTTGCTGTCACCATCATCGTGATTGCAATTGTTTCCGCGATCCCTATCCTGCGCCACACTTGGTGGATGCCCGAGGATATCTCCATGCACGGGCAGCCCATCGATGAGCAGATGTCGGAGACCATGGCGGAGGCGGGCATTTCCTTCCTCGCCTCGCAGATACTCCTCGCGGTCTTCATCTGGCAGTATGCCCGCCCGCGCCCTGGAGAAAAGATCAAAAGGTTCCCCGGCGGAGCCACGGGGCTGGTCATCGCCGCGTTTTTGCTGGTCGGAACCGAAGTGCTGGCGCTCGGAGCGTTCGGCGCCAAGGCATGGGCCAACATCTACCTAAGCCCGCCGTCAGCTGACGCGCTTCCGATTCAGGTGCAGGCGGGCCAGTTTGCCTTCTATTTTCGCTATCCGGGTCCGGACGGAAAATTCGGTCCGCTTCATGCCGACCAGATCAATGAAGCGAACGCGAATTTCTTCGGACTCGATACAACTCACGATCAGGATTCGAAAGATGACATCGTGACCGCCGAAATGGCGATTCCCGTAAATCATGAAATTCATTTGCTGATGCACTCCAAGGACGTCGGGCATTCTTTTTTTGTTCCCGAGTTGCGCGTGCACCAGGACTTTGTTCCGGGGCTCGATCTTTCGGTGCATTTTACCGCGACGAAGATTGGAAGATACGAAATCGTATGTACGCAGTTGTGCGGCCTTGGCCACTACAACATGAAGGCGTATCTGAGCGTTATGTCGCAGGCGGATTACGACGACTGGCTGAAGAAGCAGGCGGCCTTGCAATAAGCGCCGAGCCTCGCCGCGATGCGGCGAGAAGACTTGAGAGGTGGGGGATCCATGCACGATATGTCAGCGCAAGTTCATGCCGCGCAGGCACCGACGAGCTTCATTCGCAAGCACGTTTTCAGCGTCGACCACAAGGTAATCGGCAAGCAATACTACGGTCTGGCGTTGGTGGCGGCGATCGTCGGCATGTTCCTTTCCTGGGTCATGCGTCTGCATCTTGGATGGACGAACCTGCGGATTCCCGGCCTGCACCTGCTCTCAAACACCGGCGCACCCGGCGACGTGATGACACCCGAGTACTACCTCCAGCTGATGACCATGCACGGCACCATCATGGTCTTCTTCGTGCTCACTACGGCGCCCTTCGCCGCCTTCGGCAATTTCTTTCTTCCCATTCAGGTCGGCGCCGAGGATATGCCGTTCCCGCGCTTCAACATGATGTCCTTCTGGGTCACCTTCGTCGCATTTGTGGTGATGGTTGCCTCCTTCTTCGTAGCCGATGGACCGACCCTCGGCGGCTGGACCCAATACGCTCCGCTCAGTGCGATCGGGTCGGCGTCCGGTCCTGGCCAGGGCCAGGGCGTGATCCTCTGGGCCGCATCGATCGCGATCTTCTGTGTCGGCCAGTTGCTCGGCTCGTTGAATTTCATCACCACCACCCTCGACATGCGGACCACAGGCATGAGCCTGTGGCGCATGCCCCTCACTACCTGGGCGTGGTTCATTACCTCGATCATGGGCCTGACGGCTTTCGCGGTCCTCATGCCCGCCTGCGTTCTACTCATTCTCGATCACGCCGCGGGAACCAGCTTTTTCGTGCCCTCGAATCTGGTCATCAACGATCAGCTCCAGCCGCACGCCGGAGGGTCAACTCTGCTCTGGCAACATCTGTTCTGGTTCTTCGGACACCCCGAGGTCTACATCGCTATCGTCCCGGCGATGGGAATCGTCTCGCACATCCTGTTGGCCACTCTGCGGCGGCCCCTTCTTAGCCATCGCGTGCTCGTCTATTCCATGGGGGGGATCGCGGTCCTCAGCTACATGGTTTATGGCCATCACATGTTTGTCAGCGGAATGAACCCGATCTCCGCCATCGCATTTTCATTCCCGACTCTCATCATTACCATCCCGGCGACCATCATCGTGCTCGTGTGGCTGGGAAGCCTGTATGGCTCCAGGATGCGCCTTAACACGCCTTGCCTGTTTTCGCTAGGCATGATTTCCATGTTCATCACGGGCGGCGTCAGCGGATTCTTCCTCGCGCAGCCTTCCCTCGACATCATGCTGCACGCCACTTACTTTGTAGTCGGGCACTTCCATTTCGTGATGGCGGTTTCGGCCATGTTCGGCATTTTTGCCGGCACCTACTTCTGGTTCCCGAAGATGTTTGGCCGGATGATGAACGACACTCTCGGCAAGATACATTTCTGGCTGAGCTTCGTGGGCGCCTATTGCATCTTCATGCCCTTTCACTATCTCGGCCTGGCCAGCAATGTGCGCCGCTACCAGGCGTTTACCGACGATTACTTGCAGCAGCTGATCCCGGTACACAGATTTATTACCGTCGCCGCGATCGCCACCGGCGTGGCGCAAATGATTTTCGTTTATAACCTGATTCACAGCCGCTTCTGGGGCAAGCCCGCGTCCGACAATCCGTGGGAGGCCACTTCACTCGAGTGGTCGACCGCCTCCCCTCCGCCCTTCGACAACTTCGGCGGCAAGTTGCCCGTCGTCTATCACGATCCGTATCAGTACGGAATTGAAGGCTCGACCGGCGACTATGTGATGCAGGCGGATCCCAGGCAAGTTCAGTCGCAAGGCGAAGAGGCCTGACAACCAGAGGGAAGTGAGTTTTCGAAATGGCAACCACCATTCATTCGCCGGCAACGCAGACGATCCGTAACACCTCCGGGCCAACTACCGCGGGAATTGGCGGATGGCGCAACCTGCTTCCTGCGGGCGGTGATTTGCGCGCCGTGCAGGAATACGCCCCGCCGCCGGCATCCACCGGCGTTTGGGTTTTCGTTGCCGGGGTCTGCATGACCTTCGCCGCGCTCACCAGCGCACTAGTCGTCCGCAAGGGCGGCGCCCCGGATTGGCGGCACCTCGCTCTGCCATACATTCTCTATCTGAACACGCTGGTGCTGCTCGCCAGCAGTGTGACCCTCGAAATTTCCCGGCGGCGGGTTGCTGCTCTCATGGCCGGCCCGCCGGCAGCAACCGCGAACCCGGCGCGCTGGCTCTACGCCACGTTGCTTCTCGGCTGGTTGTTTCTCTCCGGCCAATACATAGCGTGGCGGCAACTGAGCGCTGCGGGCTTGTATCTCGCGAGCAATCCGAGCAGTTCGTTCTTCTATGTGTTTACCGCGGCGCACGCACTGCACCTGCTGGGCGGTCTGTACGCCTTGACCCGTGTGATCCGCAAGCTCAATCGGCACGTTCTGAGTCGCGCAACCTTGGATGCGACTGCGCACTACTGGCATTTCATGGATGCGCTCTGGATTTACCTGCTCGTGTTGTTGTGGATGAAACTCTAGTCCTGACCAGGAGGCTCTGTGAGCCAAGGCGATTTGACGATGGGACACCACCATCCCCCCGGAATGACGGTCGGTCTGCCGCCGTTTACGGTGGCCGCGAAGAAGATGGCGATGTGGCTGTTCATCATTGCCGACGCCGCCACTTTTGCCGCTTGTCTGGTCGCCTACGGGTTCCTGCGTAATGGCACTTCGGATTGGCCACGGCCATTCCACAGCATCACCAACGTGGCCATCATGACCCTCATCCTACTTACCAGCAGCTTGACGATGTTACTCGGCATACGGGCCGCGAAGGCTGCCAACAAGTCGGCTGCCTTTCGCTGGACGATGATTACTGCGGTGGGCGGCGTAATCTTCGCTGCGCTGCACCTTCGCGAGTGGCTGGGCCTGATCGATGAAGGCATGACTATGTTCCACAACCCTTGGGGCACGGGCCTCTTCGGCGCATCCTTCTTCAGCATTACGGGCCTGCACTTGCTCCACGTGACCGGCGGCGTGCTCGCTCTTCTGGTAGTCGGCATTCGATATATGGGCGGCCGCTACAACGCCGACGACTTGGAAATAACCGGCCTTTACTGGCACTTTGTCGATCTGGTTTGGATGTTCGTGGTACCGTTCGTCTATCTTTTGAATCTGAGTCACTAGCACGCGAGGGAAGCGCAAATGGTGAGCCCGCCCGATGTACAAACGCACGAGCCGCCGGCCAAATATACCGACTCGCTCGGCCGATATTTGCTGATCTATGCTTGTATCCTGATTCTGGCGGCTGCGCAGTTCCTGATCGCCTATAGCCACATCGATTCCGAGGCGATGTTTGCGCGTATGCTATTCGTCGCAATTGCCGAAGCGGGACTGGCCGTCCTGTTCTTCATGCATCTATGGGCGGAGAAGCGCGGGTTCCTGATGTTCGTGCTGGTCTTTACCATTTTCGTGACGCTCGCCATGCAATATGGTTGGACCGATAGCTACCGGATGGAGAGGGGCGCTCCCTACACCCAGCCCAGGTGAGAGGTGGTTTTGTGAGAGAGTCGGTTAGAAGATTGGCCGGAATGGCGCGCCCCGCCCGCTTTACAGCGTTGACGCTCATTACCGCCCTGGGGGCTCTTCCACTGCCTGCTTTTGCTCAGAGTTGCGCCCTCTGCTATACGCAGGCGGCATCCTCAAGCCGCCAAATGATCGAAGCGTTGCGTAGCGGAATCTTGATTCTGGTCATCCCGCCGACGCTTGGTACGATCGCCTTCCTGTTGATCGTACGGCACAAGCGGAATCAGGTTCGCCGGACAGACGGAGAAGGCTCCCATCTGGGCTGGTAAACGTCCCCGCGATGCTACAAAGGGGACAGCTCATCTTCCCTGGATTGCCCTCTCTTGGCCAGTCGCTCCTCCAAAAATTCCCGCGCCAGATCCTGACCGCCCAAGCCGAACGCGATCGCCAGTCCGAGCATGACCGCACCGAATGCAGTTCCGAACGCGATCATGATCGTGTTTTCCGCGACTCCTAAGACCTCGAAAGCCATGGAGAGCGCAAAGATACTGATGAAGATTCGGATCGACACGCCGAGCAGCCGCGATGACCGGAAATTGGCGTTCACCGCCGCCAGCAACGCTGCGCGCGAAAAGAAGCTGGCCGCCAGCAATCCAAAAAAGAGAATGACCAGGGCAGCAAACAAACGCGGCAGAAAGAGGAAAAACCGCGCCGTGTATTCCTGCAGGCCCACAATCCCAAGCACGCTTACGCCCAGCAGTACGAACCCCACCCATGCCACCCAAAACACGAACTGGCTTACTAACTCGGTCGAAGATGGCAGGGCCGCCTGGTGAAGCAGTTGCGTAGCGCCCGTGTGTTCCGAAAGCTTGGCAAACCTGCTCCACCGCAGCAAACTTCGCACTACCGCCCTGACCAGGTAGGCGATCAACCACCCTAACAAGGCAATAACCAGCATCACTATTACGCGAGGTAAATAGTGTGCAAAACCTTCTTCCATCTCATGGAAGCCACGCGTCAGCTCGCCGACGATAATTGTCCACATACTCATCTCACTTTCTGTCTGCCCACAATTGCAGCAGGTACGGCTTCAAGCGCTCGAACTCGCAGCACAACGATTCCACGTTCCTCTCCACCTCATCTGCCGGCGAGTCCTTGTTTTCAAGCAGAAAAGTCAATGCTCTGCCTCGATACAGCGGCGCCAATGCCTGGATGACATGGTCGCGACTGATCACGGATTTGTGATACGAGGCCGCGAACTCGAACACGGTGTTCGCCCACACGCTCGCCGGATACCGGAAATCGCTTAGATCCAGGCCCGCAATTCGCTGCAATTCGGCGATTGTCGGCCCGCTAAGAATCGAGCGAAAGACCGGCTCCAGTTCAGCGACACCCGTAACGAACATCTGTCGCAGCCGGACCAGGTCCACGTCCACTGTCTGCAGGCTGAGTTCGGACTCGGGTCCCACGGTCCTCACGGATTCGCCGCCGCCGGCCGTACTCCAGAACTGAAAATTGCCGTCCAAAGAGTAAAAAAGCGCACCGACGGTCCGCCGCATGGCTTCAACCAGATCGGCAGCGCTCCGGTCATGCGCAGCCTTCTCGCCCAGAAACGACTGGCACAGGCGATATTTGCCCGTAATCGCCGCAATCGTCAGCATGATTTCCGCGCCGTTTCTCCCCCCTTCGTCGTTCCAGTTCTCATTGCCGAGAAAATCCGTCGCAAGGCGCGTCGAGATGGCGAATTCGGACGCGAAAGGTTCACGAATTCGAGCCCCATAAATTGCCCGCGCCATCGGGTAAAGTAAGTTGCGCATTAAGACTCCGGCAAATTTCTGGCGGCGGTACAGAGGCAATACCAAGTCGGATGCCTCGTCATAGATGGGCCTGACAAGATGCTGCAGCCAGTCCGGTTCAATCGTCGACGAATCGGGTGAAATCACCACGCATGCCCTGGCGCGCAGCAGGTCCGCGGCGGAAAGAATGGTGCGGAGCGCAGTGCGGGAATCCGGAGTACGGCCATATTGCGTGGTGATGACGGGCAACGTGCGCAGCGCGTACACTTTGGAAGCCCGCCACACATCGTCAATCGAGACTTTGGTTACTAAGCCGGTGGTTCCATCTTGCGATCCGCCATCGACATTGATAATCGCGGCCCGGTCACGCGGGAAGCACTTAAGAATTCCGGACTGAATCGCCCTGACGATGGGTTCAATCGTCTTAGCGTTGTTGTAAGTCGGGAGACCGACGAGGATATCGACTTCGCCGGCATTCATCAGTTGACGAAGGAGATCGTCGTTCAGAAGTGTCTCGTCCGCCAATTCAGCCTCCCAGAGATATGGATCGCAGTAACTATGAGCTTGCCTGGATCGATGTTCCTCTAAATCCGGCGCAACCGGAACCAATAAAATTGATAGGGTCCAAGCGTAAGTAAATATGGAAGATCGCCGATTCGGGGAAAAATGTTCTTACCAAACATTTCGATGAGTATATTTCCCTTGTAGCGGCTAAGGTCGAGCTCGACCGCCTGCGCGGCGCTGGACAAGTTGTTCACAACGAGAACGGTTTCTTTGCCGAGGTGCCGCATATAAGCAAGTACGCGATGATTCGCCGGATAGATAAATTCCATCGAGCCGGAGCCGAACACGGGGGTTGATCTCCGCACGCGAATGATGTGCTTCATCCAGGAGAGCAGCGAGTGGTCGAAGCGTTGCTGCGATAAGACATTTACAGCCTGGTAGCCATATACGGGGTTGAGGATGGGCGGCGAATAGAGGCTTTCGGGGTCTGCCGAGGAAAATCCGCCATTTCCGCCGCCGGTCCACTGCATGGGAGTTCGCACGCCGTTGCGATCTCCCAGGTGAATGTTATCTCCCATTCCGATCTCGTCGCCGTAGTAAATGATGGGCGTTCCCGGCAGCGACATGAGCATGCCATTCATCAGTTCGATGCGCCGCCGGTCGTTGTCCAGCAGCGGCGCCAGCCGCCGCCGGATGCCAAGATTCAGCCGCATCGACTTGTTGCTGGCGTAGATGTCATACATGTAGTCGCGCTCCATGTCAGTCACCATCTCGAGCGTCAACTCATCATGGTTGCGCAGAAAAATCCCCCACTGGCAGGCCGGGGGGATTTCGGGCGTCTGTTGGAGGATCTCGGTAATCGGCTTGCGGTCCTCCAGGCGCAGGCCCATAAACATCCTGGGCATCAACGGAAAATGGAAGGCCATGTGAAACTCGTCGCCGTTGCCAAAGTAAGGACGCAGGTCCGCTGGCCACTGGTTTGCCTCAGCCAGCAGCATCGTGCCCGGGAACTCGGCGTCAACTTTTGCGCGCAGCTCCCGTATCACCTCATGCGTCTCCGGCAGGTTCTCGCATGACGTGCCCTCCCGCTCGATCAGGTACGGAACGGCATCCAGGCGGAAGCCGTCGACGCCCAGCTCCAGCCAGAATTTCATGATCTGCCACATCTCTTCCCGCACCGCGGGGTTGTCAAAATTCAGATCGGGTTGATGGCTGAAAAACCGATGCCAGTAATACTCCTTGGAGATCGGATCCCACGCCCAATTCGACATTTCCGTATCCAGAAAAATAATCCGCGTTCCCCGATACCTGGTGTCGGTATTACTCCAGACGTACCAATCGCGTTTTGAATTCACCTGCGAACTCCGCGACTCCTGGAACCACGGGTGCTGATCGGAGGTGTGATTCGCCACCAGTTCCACAACCACGCGGATGCCCCGCTCGTGCGCGATGCTGAGAAACGATTTGAAGTCTTCCAGCGTTCCATATCTCGGATGGACCGACCGGTAATCGGAAATGTCGTAGCCGTCATCCCGCAGGGGTGAGGGGAAAAACGGCATCAGCCAGATCGCGTCCACTCCGAGTTCCTGCACATAATCGAGCTTCTGCGCCAGGCCTTGAAAGTCGCCGATGCCATCGCCATTGCTGTCCAGGAACGTGCGCACGTGAACCTGGTAAAAGATTGCGTTCTTGTACCAGCCCGGCTCGTTTTTCAATGACAAATCGTCTCCTCCGCGTCCGTCGACTCACCCTGGATTGGCAAGCATTGCGTGCGGGCACATGCCGGCGCACCATTCCAATGTACCCGCCCGGCGTTAGATGCCCGACCGAACTGTTCCGTGCGCTGGACCGGCAATTTAATCTTCGTCAAAAACTACTACGGAACTTACCCTGAGTCGATGCGGCTGGCATCCGGTCGTCCATCCGCCCGCGGAAAACGCTGCGCCTGCGCATCTCTGATTTCCAATCCCACCTAACAAGCGAGTAAGATTTCCCCGTGACGCGGGCCAGTCTCAAGCGGGCGATTGCCGCCACCTACCGGGACGTGCTGAACCACCATGCGCTGCAGGTTGCGGCCGCGCTCTCCTATTACTCGATTCTGGCGGTTTTTCCCGGGCTCATCTTTCTCTCCGCGGTGACCGGCTTGATCCCGTTCACCGATCTGTTCGCCCGCACGCTCGCTATCCTGGCGCGCATCCTGCCCCCCGATGCCATGCGCTTTGTCCAGTCCACGCTCCTAGATCTCATCGGCGCAAATCACAAAGCCTGGCTGTCGTTCGGCATGTTGGGCATCATCTGGGTCTCGTCCACCGCCTTCGACGCGCTGATCGAAGCCCTCGACATCGCCTATGACGTCGAGTCCAGCCGGCCGCTGTGGAAGAGCCGGTTGCTTGCGTTGCTGCTTGGAGGGGTGTGCGTTGGGCTCTGGATCGCGGCGCTGGCCGTGATGATTGTCGGGCCGGAATTCGGCTCGTGGCTGGCCACTCGAATCCCGGTCTCGCAGGGATTCGTCGCCCTCTGGCCGGTGATTCATTGGACGGTGGCAATTACCTTCACTGTGCTCGCCGTCGAGATTGTTTATTTTCTCGCCCCCAACACCAGGCAGAAGTTCCTCGCCACGCTGCCGGGCGCGCTTCTCGCGGTGACTTGCTGGATCGCTCTCTCCTACCTGCTCGGTGCTTACTTCCGGCACTTTGCCAACTACAACCGCACCTATGGAACGCTGGCGGGATTCATTGCCTTCCTCACCTGGCTCTATTGGAACGCGTTCGCGCTGCTCCTCGGAGCGGAACTGAACGCGAAGATCGCCAAAGAGATTGGGCAGGAACAATCGGGATCCCAAAGCAAGATCGCATTCAGGCCGCAACCTGCTTCGAACGCCCAATCAGCGAAGCAGCCCAGTCGCGACAATCTCAGTTCTTTCCCTGAATCGAGACGGAAGGCGCCGTAGAAGCCATCCCCTGAGTTCCGGTCAGCATCCCTAATATGCGCAAATCGCCGAGTGCGAACCTGCCTCGGCTTTGCGCACCATGGTTTGGATCGGATACAAGTCCAGGACGTGTGAGTTGAGGCGCATTGCAGGCGTAGCCTGCGGCCGCAATCCCCGAGCGCAGTCGAGGAGTGGGAAGAGAAGAAATTTGTGGCAGCCGGACCTGTAAGCCGAATTCTGTCTGCCTTGCGGCAGGACGATCATTCCTCTGGGCCGCACATTACTGCGCGGCTCTAGCGACCTACCCGGAGGTTTGGCGCACCGAGCCGGCACGCTTCCGGCCGAAGCCGGAATCCCTCCCTATTTGGTCTTGCTCCGTGTGGGGTTTGCCCTGCCCGCCGCATTACTGCGGCGGCGGTGCGCTCTTACCGCACCTTTTCACCCTTACCTGAGCCTTGCGGCCCCGGCGGTATATTTTCTGTGGCACTTTCCGTCGAACGATCCCGCCCTTGAAAGCGCGGGGGCCCTCCCGGACGTTATCCGGCACACTGCTCTGCGGAGTTCGGACTTTCCTCCCCGCCCATTCCGCAAGTCATTGCCTTTCAGACCTGCCGAATGGGCGGGGCGATCGTCCGGCCCGGCTGCCAACATCTCCATTATAAAGTAGCGGGATTATTCCGGCGGGCCGCCAGACACGCTCGTGCGCTCCGGTCGCAAACTGACCGCTGCGGAATCATTCCGCCGGTTTCGGCGCGACAACGAAGCCATAAACCCCGAGCGCCACACCGATCAGCAAGGGAATCAGACCGGCCAGGTAGACACCCCTGTCGCTATCGTGCGCCACGGCATGAAGAAAGACCATTACGCCGAGCCCAACCGCACTCGTGATCAATCCCGCCAGTTTCAGGCCTTCCACGCGCCTGCGGGCGGAGATCCGGTCCTCTTCCCGCAGGTATTCCAGCGCCGACTTTGCCGCCTCGCCGGACCCCTCGGAGATCTTCTTGAGTGCGTCCGCCTTGTAGTAAGCCTCGCGCTCCTTGCGCCGCGCGTCTGACCACGAAGCCACCGCCAGAAACGAAAACAGCGCGATACTGCCGACAATGGGAATCAGAAATGCGCCCAGGCTGACAATGCCCCCCATACCTTCACCGTCCATCGAACCCCTCCTCGCCAGATTCTTTCGATTACGCAAGGTATGACCGGCGCGGAGGGGTTGCGGTTGCATTTAAACCGCTCTCCATCGCCGAGGCGCCGGGAGAACCAACTTCTTTGTCCCTTTGTTCTCGATTGTCGGCGGCGATACGTAAGGTTCCAGGGATATACCCCCCCAAACGCGATCTATTAGAATCAATACTTTACGGCTCGTTTTCTCGTAAAATATTCCGGAATCAGGAGTTAGAGGTAAAATATTGAAAAAACAGCACTTAGGATGGAAAGTCGAGAGCCCCATCGTTTATATTCAATGAGATAGCTATTTACTCCTCAGTTACTATCACTTCAAAATATTCGTTTCAAAGGACTTAGCTTGCATCCGCCCGGGCAGTTCGTGATTCCATCGTTCGCTTGCCGACCGAAGCGAACGAGTGCGCGCGCGCATGAACTCGGGTTCTCGCGGCATCTCGGCGGCGAAGAGGGTGTGGACCGAATCAGCGAACTCTTCAAATAATGCAACCGCCCGCTTGCAGCCGCTGTCGTACCCTTGTGAACGGAATCCTGCGGCTATGGCGATGAACGCTGCCGACGACCAAAATGCCGTCGAGCGCGTGCTGGGCGGCGACGTTTCCGCGTTCGAGGAGATCGTCCGCCGCTGGCAGGCGCCGCTGGTGAATCTCGCCTACCGTTTCTGCCATGACCGGGGCCGCGCCGAGGAGATGGCCCAGGAGGCCTTCCTGCGCGCTTACCGCAATCTGCAACAATGGCGCAAGGAAGCCGCCTTCTCGACGTGGCTGTTCGCGCTGGCAACCAATTTTTATCGTTCCGAGCTGCGTCGCATCCCGGTCTACGTTCCGATCGAAGATGTGCGCGAGCCCGCCGACCAGCGGGCGCAGGATGGCGGCCTGGAGGAGAAGGATCGGGATCGCGCCGTGCGGCGCGCGGTTTTTGCGTTGCCGGAAAAATATCGCGAGGCGCTGGTCCTCTTTTATTTTCATGAAACGGACGTTCCGGCGGCGGCGCGCAGTCTCGGGCTTCCGGAAGGAACTTTCAAGGCGCGCCTGTTTCGCGGCCGCGAGATTCTGCGCGGCAAGCTGCCCCAGTTATTGGCGGCAGCGCGGCGGAAGGAAGCGTGATGACGGACTCAGCCATCACCGGAGGGCTGTCCGGAAAAATGACCGGAGGAATTGCCGGAGCGATGCTAACGCCGGCGATGGCGGAAACGGCCATCTTTGACGAAGGGAACGCGCGCGAAGCGAACGCGCCGGAGGATATGATGAATACGGGAGGGAGCATGAACAACGACGAACTGGACCGCGTTCTCTCGCAGCGTGATGATATCCAGCCCTCCTCGGGTTTTGCCGCGTCGGTGATGGAGGCTGTGCGCGAAGAAGCCGCCGCCCCGCCGCCGATTCCGTTTCCGTGGAAGCGCGCACTGCCGGTGCTGATATTCGCAGGCCTTGCCGTGGCCGCGGTCGTGGCCGCAGGAGTCGTAGCCCTCGCCCAACTCGGCCGAGGAGCCGTTGCTCCGCAAGTGGCATTTTCGTTACGGGATCTGTTGCCGGCCTATATGCGCGGTCCCGCTGGCGCCGGCGCGGGATGGACGGCGGCTGGGCTGCTTGCGGCTTTCATCTCGGTGAAACTTTCCTCGCGCCTGGCGGGCGGCCGCGCCTAAGGGGTGCGCGGTGCGAGCACTGGCCTCCGGCCGGGTATTTCTTCTAGCGCAAGAGCGGTGGCCGACGGTTTGCAGATTAGGAGTTCTTTTATAATCGGCGACCTGAGGAAGTGCCCGAATGTCCAATGCGCTCAAGCTACTTTTTTCGTTCTGGCTATGCACCTTCTCCCTTTCTGCTCAAACTGCCACTCCTGATCAGCAGGCCAGGCCCATGGTTCTGCAGAAGAACGAAGGTGAATTGCGTACTCGAAGACCTCGTGAGGGCGTGTCTTCCCCCAGTACTGATTTCCTGCTGAAGATCGGTCCGAAGACCAGCGGGTCCAAGCATTTGCTCGTCTTCAGCGAGGAGGTTGCTCCCGGCGCAGCGATCCCGAAACACAAACATCATGGAGAGGAAGAGATACTTCTGATTCAGACAGGCAATGCGCACGTATGGCTCGGAGACAAAGAGTACGATGCCGGGCCGGGCGCGCTGGTGTTCATTCCGGCTGAGACCTGGGTAAGCTTGAAAAACACGGGCACGGAAAATGTCAGTTTGGTCGCTGTCTGGAATGAGCCTGGCTTCGAAGAAATGCTGCGGTGCGGATCAGTCCCGAAAGGACAGGCTGGAGAACCAATTTCACGCGCTGGTGTCCAAGACTGTTACGACCACGGAGACGCGGAGTTAGCCCCCATCCAATCGCCTGCCGACAAGAAACCATTTTGAGGTTGCGTGGGTTGGCCAGGATCACTTCGTGACAAGATCCCGTTCTTTGATTGGGCAACCCTCCGGGACAGTGTTGTACCGCGGCAGCCGCCAATGCCTTCTCATGCCATCTTTTCTTTGTCTTTGCTTCTTGCCCTGCGGCGCGCGCGAGCTTTGATCCACGACAGATAGTTCTTGGGAGCATCCAGCTCCTTGAGCTCGTTCCATGCCGCGATGGCACCCTCACGCGTCGCCCGCGGTTCGCCTTTCAGGAAGTCAGCGACAAAATTGATGTAGCGGTCATGAGGGATTTTCTGAAAACGCGGCATCCTGTTCAGGACAATGTACTGCCGCACCAGACCGCCATACGTTGGCCGCTTGCCGCCCGTGATCTGCTCTTCACGCCAGCGGTTCAGCCGGTACCAGACGCCGGATTTCTCCCGGACATCCGGCGCCATCAATCGAGCCTGCTCGACGATGAAATTTTTCGTCCTGCGATTGCTGGTGTAGTGTTCGATCGGGAGCTTCAGGCTGAGGCCGCGTTCGAGATCCTTCACGCCCGTCTTGCGGAGAGCGCGCTTGGTGGGCAGTGCCCGCTTGCCCGTGCGCAGGAAGGCGACGATGGCGCGTTCGAGTTCGTCTTTTCGCAGCTTCCTGGCAGCCGGGATACCGATGCGATCGGCGAATTCCTGCAACTGGTCGAGATACCAATAGCCGTTTTCGAATTCGCGCAGCGTCATGGTCGGAGAGAGGGTCTTAGCCACCCCGAAAGCCTACCTCCAGAGGCAGCAACCTACCAAGCTCGCGGTCATGCAATTTCGCCTACATAACAGCCGACCGCTGTAAACCCACGCCAAAACCCACAATCCTGCTAAACTCAAACGGGAATCAAGGCTATAGGCTCGAACGACGGCTGAGAGCTGATAGCTGACCGCCGCTTCCATGCACCTCGCCGAGGCCATCAAGATCGCGCTTCAGTCGCTGTGGGCCAATAAGCTCCGCTCCGCGCTCACGCTGCTCGGGGTGGTGATTGGCGTCGCCGCCGTGATCGCGGTGGTCACTTTCGTCAACGGCATCAACGGCTACGTCGGGGAGAAGGTCCTCAACCTCGGCGCCGACGCATTCATCATCTGCAAGGTTTCGCCGGCCACCACGAACATCGACAAGTATCTCGAGGGAATGAAACGCAAAGACCTCACCATGGACGATTACCGCGCGGTGCGCGAGGGTTGCAAGCTCTGCCAGTACGTGGGAGCTTACGCCTTCAAGCAAACCGGGCATGTGAAATACGGCGAGAAGTCGCTGAGCGACACCAGGGTTTGGGGCATGACGCCGGCGGTTGCGGTGATCCGGGACGTCGATATCGATGCCGGTCGTATGTTTGGAGAATCGGATCTGGAGCATGACGCGCCCGTGGCGGTGATCGGAACCGACGTCGTGGATAACCTGCTGCCCGGCGTCGATCCGTTGGGAAAGGAAATACGGGTGGATGGATGGGAGTACCGCGTCGTCGGGGTGGGGAAAAAGAAGGGCTCGACGCTGGGGCAAAGCGCGGACAATTACGTGTTCCTGCCGATGACTTCGTGGATGAAGGAGTATGGCGCCCACGACATGAATATGCGGATCGCCTCGAAGACGGCGGGGGATGCGTTGATGGACGCGACCATGGACGAAGCGCGCGTGATTGTGCGAGCGCGGCGGCACGATGCTCCCGGCCAACCCGACTCTTTTGACATGGAAAATAACGCCAACCTGATGAGCATCTTCGCCGGCCTGACGGACACCTTCTTCATCGCCATGATCGGGATCGCGGCCATTTCCATGGTGGTCGGCGGCATCGTCATTATGAACATCATGCTGGTCTCAGTCACCGAGCGCACGAGAGAAGTTGGAATCCGCAAAGCGATGGGCGCCAAGCGCCGCGATGTGCTGCTGCAGTTTCTGATTGAAGCAATCATTCTGGCGCTGTCGGGAGGCCTGATTGGCGTGCTGCTCGGCATCGGCGTATCGAAAGTTGTAACCGTGGCGGTCGGATTGCCGTCGGCCATCAAGTTGTGGGCGGTATTTGCGGGGTTGTCCGTAGCCACGAGCGTAGGCGTTTTCTTCGGCGTGTATCCGGCGAAGAAGGCGGCAACGCTCGATCCGATCGCCGCCTTGCGGTTTGAGATGTAGAGCGAAGAAACGCGGCGATCGGAACCAGGAACCAGCAAGCAGCAACCGGCGACTCACTTTGGTCGGACGAAGCGAATTCGGGGAAATCATCGCGATGGCGCTGGCCACCATCCGCAGCAACAAGCTGCGCTCCGGGCTCACGGTGCTCGGCATTGTGATTGGCGTTGCCGTTGTCATTGGCATCTCGTCGATCGTGCGCGGACTGAACAACAACGTCAGCAGCATGATCAGCAGCATGGGGTCGAACATCATCTTCGCTTTCCACATGCCCATTACGTTCGGGCCACCCACGGAGGAGCTGCGCAAGCGAAAAGAGCTCACGTTTGAAGACGCGGATGCGATGAAGGACCTGCCGCACGTGAAGGCTGTGACCGCCGGGGTGCAGTACATCGAGCCGCAATTCGGCACCGGGACCTTCACGGTGAAGTATGGCAACCGCAAGGCCAAGCAGACGATTCTCGAGGGCGACACCGCGTCGGCGAAAGATGTTTTCGACCTGGACCTGGCGTCGGGCCGGTGGTTCAGCGACATCGACGACGAGCGGCGCGCGCCGGTGATCATTCTGGGCGCGGATACGAAATCGGAGCTCTTTGGCGAATCGGACGCGCTGGGCAAAGAGATCAACATTGAAGGCGAGCTGTTTGAAGTGATTGGCGTGGCCAAGGTGCAAAAGAGCGCATTCGGCGGCGGCAAAAATCCGGACGATAATAAAGTCTATTTCCCACTCTCCACCTTTCACGCGCTTCATCCCGAGCTGAAGCAGCACTTCATCAGCGTGAAGGCGACCTCGCACGACGACATGCCGAAAGCGATCGACGAAATGCGCGAGTTGCTGCGCCGCCGCCGGCGCGTGCCGGCCGACAAGCCCGACAACTTCTCCATCTTCACGCAGGATTCGCTCTCCGATGTGTGGAACCAGATTTCGAGTGCGATTTTCATCTTTATGTTTGCAGTGTCGAGCGTGGCCCTGATCGTCGGCGGAGTGGGCGTGATGAATATCATGCTGGTTTCGGTAACCGAGCGTACGCGCGAAATCGGGGTGCGCAAGGCCATTGGCGCGCGCAAGGGCGACATCCTGATGCAATTCACGCTCGAGGCCATCACGCTGACCGCCCTGGGCGGAATTCTGGGCGTGACGGTGGGGGCGGTCATCACGTACGCGATCCGCGCGGTGTGGTCCTCTCTGCCCGCGACGATGTCCGTGTTCTGGTCGGCCTTCGGATTCCTGTCGGCCGCGCTGGAAGGGTTGCTCTTCGGTATTTATCCGGCCTGGAAGGCCGCGAACCTCGATCCGATCGAATCGCTGCGCTACGAGTAGCGCCGCGCCGCTCCTCACCACGAACGACGGAGAACAAATCCGGTGGTCCAGGAAGCCGCGAAGCGGCGTAAGATTGCAGCCCACAGCCTAAGCTGTGGGTAGCCACCGGATTGCGAGCGAGCCCGGAGGGGCGAAAGAACAGAGACAGGATGCATCTCAGAGTCTTGCTGGAAATTGGTGGCGTGCTTGGCACACTGGGTTCGTTGTCGTTCTACTTGATCGCCGCCTGTGGCTTGCTGGATTTCTTCAAACACAACCGAAAATCCAAAATTGAATTCTCGTTCCCTCCTGTTTCCATCCTGAAGCCTCTCAAGGGTGCCGACCCCGAGATGTGGGAGAGCTTTCGTTCGCACGCCGAGCAGGACTACAAGGAATTCGAACTTCTCTTCGGTGTGAGCGATCCGGCCGATCCAGCGTGCGAATTCGTGCGCAAACTGCAAGCGGCGCACCCGGAGCGGAGAATCAGGCTCCTGGTCTGTGACCGGATCCTGGGAAGCAACGTCAAGGTCAGCACGCTGGCGCAGATGGCGCCAAATGCGGCGCACGATATTCTGCTGGTCAATGACAGCGACATTCGCGTCGAACGCAATTATCTGAAGAGAATCATGGCAGCGCTTGCCGATCCGCAAGTCGGCCTGGTCACGTGCCTGTACCGCGCCGAGCCCGCAAATACGCTCGGGTCTCGTCTGGAAGCGATTGGCATTGCAAGCGATTTCATGCCGGGCGTGCTGAGCGCGAGATTTCTGGAGAAGGGGTTGCACTTCGGCCTGGGCTCGACGCTGGCGTTTCGGCGCGCCGATCTCGCTGGCATCGGCGGGTTCGAATCGATCGTCGATTATCTGGCCGACGATTACGAACTCGGCCGCCGCATCGCGGCTACGGGGAAGCGCGCCGAACTTAGCGACGCCGTCGTGACGACGTTTCTCCCCGCCTATACGCTCACCGAATTCTGGCAGCATCAGCTCCGCTGGTCGCGCACAATTCGCGACGCGCGCCGAGGAGGATATTTTGGCCTTCTCTTCACCTTCGGCCTGCCGTGGTCATTGCTGACGGTGATCGCGTCCGGCGGTGCGATATGGTCCTGGTTTATTGCGGCGGCGACGTATGGCGTGCGGCTAGGTCTCGCGTCCGCGACGGCTTCTCAAGTTCTCCACGATCGCCATACGGCGAGCAATATTTTCCTGCTTCCGTTGCGCGATCTGATTGCGCCGTTTGTCTGGCTCGCTGCACTACTTGGAAATACAATCCACTGGCGAGGCGACGATTATTACCTGAAAGACGGTCGCCTTTCAAAGAGAAGCTGAGGCCGGCAGTGATCCCTCTGCGTAGCTCTCCTCCGTGGTTGTCACTCTTCACTCTTACGGAGCCGAATTCTGGCGATTCGAGTAAATCGTCTTTCCGCCGCGCCGGGCGATGACAAACGAGGTTAGGCCGCGCAGAGCCGCTGGATCGTCCTGGTCCGTCCATAAAAATACGCGTCCCGGGTCGTGCCACAATTTCACAAAGGAGCTCTGCGTCTCCCACACCGGGGGTGCGTCAGGGAACTGGGCGCCATACCACATGTTGCCGCCCGGGGCATGCAAGCTGAGCAGCCGATAGCCGCCGTAGAAATTCAGCGTCGAAGCATTTTCATAGAGGCCGGTCGCGACCACTCGATCGCCGGGCTGGTACTGCGCGCGAATGGCGAGCGCCAGGTCTTTCGATGAAATGATGGGCGAGAAAATTCCAAAGGCAATGCGGACGCAGGCGAGCACCACCGCCATCATCAAGGCCAGCGCCCAATTGGCGCCACGCGCCCGGCCCATGCGCCTCAATATCCAAGTCGCCAGAGTGCCCACAAAAAACGCGCCCGAAAAAAGCGCAAGCGGCAATCGAAACGCGCCCATGGCCTGCGGCGTCAGATCGAGAAAGTGTCCGAAGGAGAGCGCGTAATCCTGAGGGTTCTTCCGCAGCAGATCGGAGAGATCGGTTCCGGGTGCGGGTGTCTTCGAGTAGAAGAGCAGAGCGAAGCCGACGACCGCGATCGCCAATCCCACTATGAGAAGCGCAACCGAGGAGATTTTTCCCGCGCGCCGTTCGCGGCTCTCCAACCCCGTATCCTGCTCCCGCGCGAGCCATCCGCCGACGACCAGAGCCATGCCGGGAATCGCGGGAATTGTGTAGTACTCCTGCCGCGTCGAAAGGCTGAAGAAGCCGACGATCACGATCGCCCACAAGAAAAACAGCAGGCAGGCTTTGTTCCGGCGCGTCATCTGCCCGCGAAAATCCCGCCATCGCCGTGGCACCTGCATTAGCGCCTGCGGCAAGAATGCCGTCCATGGAACGAGCCACAGCACCAGCAGCACCCAGAACAAAAGAAGAGGAACCTTGTCGTAATCGTGCGGCACGCGCGTGCCCAGAAAGCGGTTTACGTGTTCGTTGACCAAGTAGAACCACAGAAAGCCGCGGACGTTTCCCTGCGGAGGATTGCGCAGCGCCGCCAGAATATGCCACGGCGCCGCGATCGCAAAAAACACCAGGGTGCTGGAAAAAAGCCGCAAGCGCAGCAAGTGCCGCAGGTTTCCAGTCAGCAGCAGGTAGAGCCCGATCGCGCCCGCCGGAAATACCAGTCCAATCAGTCCTTTGGTCAGAATGTTGAGCGCGCATACCGTGGCCAGGCCCCAGCAGATCGCGCGTGAAGGTTTCTCCTGCTCCAGTGATTCCAGAAAAAACCAGAACGTCAATGTCAGCCATAGTCCTACCAGCACATCGGGAATCAGAAAGCGGGTGAACAAAAACGGCCCCAGCGCGGTGGCTAATACCAGTCCCGAATAGAATCCACCCATGCCGCCGAAGGCCCATTGTCCCAACCCCCAGATCGCCAGAATGGTCGCGAGCACGCCCAGCATGAGTGGAAAGCGAGTGCTCCATTCGCCGATGCCGAACAACTTGTAACTTACCGCCACGCTCCAATACATCAAGGGAGCCTTCTCCAGGTAGCGGACGCCGTTCACATAGAGCGTGACCCAGTCATGCCGCTGCAACATCTCCTTCGCCGCTTCGGCGTGGACCGTATCGGCGTCGTCTAACAGCGGCGCACTGGACAGTCCGACCATATAGATCGTCAACCAAAGCGCGATCAGAACAGGCACGGCCATGCGCCAGTCCGCCAGCGAACGGAGAGATGCCCCGGCGGCCTCGCCCATCGCCATCGGCTCGAGCATGTCGGGGGAATTCATCAGGGGATGGCGATCTTCCTGGGCTGCTTCATACCTTCTATTGCACCACGTCGGCATCGAGAACGCGCGGCTGCTCGAGATAATGGGCAACCGCGTACTGAGCCAGGAGCGGCGTCTGGAGCCGAATCTCCGCGCCTATCCATTCGCCTTTTCTGTGGGGCGCATCGTCTTCATGCTTGCACGAACCTCCCGACCCAAACTGCGGGCCGAATTCGGCGCTCTGGATCTGATCGAATTGCTTGATCCCGCGCCACGCCTCATCTCCAACCGTGCCTGCGACGTCGATTTTCAGTCTGATCGCTGCCATTCTCCGAGGTTACCCTTTTCGGACCTTCCCGCGCCTCATCCATGAACGCAACCTAGCTTGCCGCCGCCCGGCCGCCGACCCGCTCTCCTGCGACCTCGCGATAGATTTCGAGTATTCTCGCCACCGAGCTCTCCCACGAGAATCGCTGCATCTGCTCGTAGCCGAGCTTTTTCATCCGCTCGCGCACCTCGCCATCAAGCAATGCCTCCCGCAGCGCGCGCCGAATCTCAAACACGTTCTCGGGATTCACCATCAGCGCCGCGTTCCCTACGACTTCCGGCAGGCTCGACGTGTTCGACGTGACCACGGGCGTTCCGTGCGCCATCGCCTCAAGGGGAGGCAGTCCAAAACCCTCATAGAGCGATGGAAACACAAAAATCTTGGCCACATCATAAAAAATCCGAAGCACCTCGATGGGCACGAACCCCAGGAAACGCACATCGTTCTGCACGCCGCCGCTCACCACGGTGCGCCGCAGCCGCGGATGACTGGAGAGATCGTCGCCAATGATAATCAACTTGAGGTCCCGAAAGCGCTGTTCCTTGGCCAGATCGCTCTTCAGGGCGGAGAACGCTTCAATGATACGCACAACATTCTTATGTGGCCGAATCGCACCCGCATAGAGGAGAAATGGGTAGTTCACCTGGTAGCGCTGGGCGATCAGTTCGCGATCGGCGTCGCTCGCATGACCGTGGAGAAAGCGTTCATCGATTGCGTTATAGACCACTTCGATGCGCTCATCGGGGATTGCCAGCAGCTTTTCGATCTCGCTCTTGGTAAATTGCGAGACGGCCATCACGCGCGCCGCGCCGCGCAATACGCGGCGCGTCAGATAGAAATGCAGATTCCTCCGTAGGCTGGAAAAATTCCTCGAGCCATACATGTGCTCCAGCAGATCGTGCACGGTCAACACGTAAGGACAGGTCAGCCCGCGCGGCATCCAGAAAAGATGCGGAACGTGAGCCACATTGCACCCCAGCCGCTTCACCACCGCCCGGAACTCGGTGTAACCCTTCGCCGTGCTCTCCGGAGCCAGCAGTTCCACCGCCTGAAAATTTGCGGGCAGCGGCCCGCACTCCGCCATCTTGGCGGGCGATCCAATCAGAAAGTAAGTGCTCTCGCGATCCAGCCGTGCGAGCGTCCGCACGACATTGCGAATGTAGGTTCCAACGCCGAACTCCGTCATGCGACGGATATCGATCGCCACTTTCACGAAGAGAATTTAAACACAATGACCTTTTAGAACACAGCAGATTTCGGGATTGAGAGCCTTGTCGGCGACGATGGCGTGGCGCCAGCCGCCACGATGATCGGGGATAAGTCAGGCGCCTTCTATGGCACGACACAGGCGGGGGGCGTTTATAACGCGGGAACTGTATTCAAATTTGTCCCCTAGTTAATGCCATGGAGCATAAAGTCGCGAAGAAAAGTCACGCTTATGCCCTTACCTCTGCCCGCGCCCGCCGCTCCGCATAGAGCGGGAACTCCTCCGCCAGCCCAATTACCTGGTTGCGGACTTTCGCAAGCGCTCCGGCGTCGGCGCGATTGGTCAGCGCTTCCGCGATCCAGCGCCCGATCTGCCGCATCTCGCCTTCTTTCATGCCGCGGGTAGTAACGGCCGGCGTCCCGATGCGAATGCCGCTCGGCTTCAGCGGCGGATTGGTGTCGAACGGAATGGCGTTCTTATTCACGGTGATGGCGGCCTCGCCCAGCGCCTTCTCTGCCTCGCTTCCCAACATGCCCTTGGCAAATACATCGACCAGCATGAGGTGCGTATCCGTCCCACCTGAAATAATCCGGAAGCCCTCGCCCGCCAGCGTCTCCGCCAGCACTTTGGCGTTCGCCACCACCTGCCGTGCATATTCCTTGAAGGCCGGTTGCGAAGCTTCCAGGAAGCACACGGCCTTCGCCGCCATGATGTGGACCAGCGGTCCGCCCTGCATTCCTGGGAACACCGTTTTATCGATCGCCGCGGAAAATTCCTGGCGGCTTAAGATCATCCCCGAACGCGGCCCACGCAGCGTCTTGTGCGTCGTGGAAGTCACAATCTGGGCGTGCGGCACTGGCGAAGGATGCGCCCCGCCCGCCACCAAGCCCGCGAAGTGCGCCATGTCGACGAGGAAAAGTGCGCCGACCTTATCCGCAATCTGCCGCAAGCGGGCAAAATCGATGATTCTCGGATACGCGCTTCCGCCGCCAATAATCAGCTTCGGACGTTCCTGCTCGGCAAGCTTCTCGAGCGCGTCATAGTCGATCGTCTCCGTCTCTTTCGTTACGCCGTAGGGAACGATCTTGTACGTCTTGCCGGAAAAATTCAGATGATGCCCATGCGTCAGATGCCCGCCGTGCGCCAGGTTCAGCCCGAGCACCGTATCTCCCGGCTGGATGACCGACGCATACGCCGCCTGGTTCGCCTGCGATCCCGAATGCGGCTGCACATTGGCGTGCTCCGCGCCGAATAATTTCTTCACGCGCTCCCGCGCCAGGTTCTCAACTACGTCCGTGAACTCGCATCCGCCGTAATAGCGCTTGCCCGGATACCCCTCCGCATACTTATTCGTGAATACCGACCCGGCGGCCTCCAGCACCGCTTCGCTCACAAAATTCTCGGAAGCGATCAGCTCCAGCCCTTCATGCTGGCGTCGAACCTCGTTGTCGATGGCGGCGGCGATCTCGGGATCAGCCTCGTAAAGCGGACGATTCATAGCGGAATTGTTCATGGAAATTTACCTGTTATCGATTGTAGCTCGGATTGCCGGCCGGATTGCAGTTCGCAGAAAGGAGGTGCAGTTCACAAGATAAACTGACTTCGTATGGCGGATCTGGTCGAAGCCCTGAAGAAAATGGCGCGCGGGGGACTCTGCGGAAGCTGTCTTCATGCGTGCCGAATCGAGTCCGACAAGGGTTCGGTTTTCATCCGCTGCGAGTTGTCGCTGGTCGATCCGACTTTCGCGAAGTACCCGCGCCTGCCCGTTCTAACTTGCGACGGCTACAAGCCAAAGGAAGCAATACGCCAATAGTGGAAGCGCATCTCAGAATTCCAGCATGATAAGTTTCGCCGGGGAGCTCCCCGCGTTGACCAGATTCAACGGCCCCTCCGACCACCACATGTCTCCAGCCTTGAGCGCTTTCCCCTCCGAGCCCTTGCCGTCCGCGTTGGCGGCCAACTCGAACTCGCTAACGGCTACCAGCAGCCTTGGCCGGACCGTTTCGTCTTTGCGCATGGCCGCCTTGGCGGTCAGGTCGATTTGCGACACGCGCACTCCATCCTTCACGAAGAGAATCTTCCTGTGTCCGTTGAGAAATGTTTCTTCGCCGCTGTCTTTATCCCAATGGGCGGGCGCAGATCTCATTTTTTCATCCTGCAACAGTTCGATCGTCACGTTGCGAAACGGGGTGTCCGCCAGATTCCTGGCAATATGGGCGAAGTTCCCGGGAGTAAAACGCGTATCTCCGTCGTAGAGTTTGGCTTCCACCGGCGACTTGCCCTCAACTTCGTTGGAGAGATGCGCATCGCCCAGCGTGACAAAAAAGTAGTCATGCCGGTGCCAGTGCATCAATGTCGCCGCATGGGGCGCAACCTCAACCTTGAAGGCGCGAACGTATGCGTTGTCAATCGCCACGTGGTGGGAAGGCTCGGCTGTAATCTCGACTTCCTGAGCAACGGATCGACTCAGCATGCACAACGGAAGCGCGAGAACGAGTGCGACGAGGATCAAAGTCTGGTTCATGGCGGCGAATTGTAGCACTTTTGCGGGTGCCGCTCTGTGACTCACAAGCATCCCGATCCCGCCCGCTGCAGTGAAGTCACGTTAATCCGGTTCTCTCCGTCCGCCTTAATGAGCACGCCTTTTGCGACGACCTTCTG
>Ga0335078_10002262_pt1 | contig 29202 bp, 23 predicted proteins | sample Lox_Sample_32_FD_206711 | JGI IMG/M metagenome (GOLD analysis project Ga0335078, IMG submission 206711) | Soil microbial communities from Loxahatchee National Wildlife Refuge, Florida, United States - Lox_Sample_3.2 | ecosystem: Environmental > Terrestrial > Soil > Wetlands | place: USA...
AAGGGGACTCCGCCTCATTTGCCGCCCCTGTCCCTTTGCGCTAGGAACCGCGCTCACGCTCTCGCCGCAGGATTCCTCAATGTTCCCAAAGCCCGTAGCCGAATTGCAGCCCAACACTTTCGCCTATGAGCAGACGCCGCTCGTCAAGCCGACGGGCTTTCGCGAATATGACGCGCGCTGGCTTTTTGAAAAAGAGCTGAACCTGATGGGCGTGCAGGCGCTGGGGCTCGGGCTGGGGACGCTGCTGCATGAGATGGGCGCGCCGCTCGAAATCGCCACCGGCCACGACTATCGCGCCTATTCCGCCTCGATCAAGCTCGCGCTGGTGACAGGGCTCATGGCTGCGGGCGTGAAAGTTCAGGACATCGGCCTCGCGCTTTCGCCCATGGCCTATTTCGCGCAATTCGCGCTGGATTGCGCCGGCGTCGCGATGGTCACCGCCTCGCATAACGACAATGGCTGGACCGGGGTGAAGATGGGCGCGCAGCGACCCGTGACCTTCGGCCCTGACGAGATGGGGCGCCTCAAGGAGATCGTGCTCTCCGGCAAATATCGCGGGGCAAGCGGCGGGTCCTACCGCTACGTCGAGAATTTCGGCCAGATTTATCTCGACGATCTCGCCAAGAACGTGAAGCTCACGCGCAAGCTGAAGGTCGTCGCGGCCTGCGGCAATGGGACGGCCGGCGCTTTCGCGCCGCAGCTTCTGGAGCGCGTCGGCTGCGAGGTCGTGCCGCTCGACGTCGAGCTCGACTACAACTTCCCGCATTACAACCCCAATCCCGAAGACTTGCACATGCTGCACGCGATGGCCGACAAGGTGCGCGAGTCGGGCGCCGATGTGGGCCTGGGGTTCGACGGAGACGGCGACCGCTGCGGCGTCGTCGACAACAAGGGCGAGGAGATTTTCGCCGATAAGATCGGCGTGATGCTGGCGCGCGATCTCTCGCGCCTGCATCCCAACGCGCGCTTCGTCGTCGATGTGAAATCGACGGGGCTCTTCGCGACCGATCCGGAGCTTATCGGACGCGGCGTCAAGACCGATTATTGGAAGACCGGCCATTCCTATATCAAGCGCCGCGTAACCGAGCTCGGCGCGCTGGCGGGCTTCGAGAAGTCAGGGCATTTCTTCTTCAACACGCCGGTTGGCCGCGGCTATGACGACGGGCTGCTGACCGCGCTGCACGTGCTCGAGATGCTCGATCGCAATCCGACGAAGAGCATGTCCGATCTCTACGCCGCGCTGCCGAAGACCTGGGGCTCGCCGACGATGGCGCCGCATTGCGCCGACGAGATCAAATATACGGTCGTCGATCGCGTGACCGAGCGCTTCAAGAAAATGCAGGCTGACGGCGTCCCGTTTCTCGGCGGTCCGATCCGCGACCTCGTCACCGTCAATGGCGTGCGCGTGACAGTGGGCGATGGCACCTGGGGCCTGGTGCGCGCCTCCTCCAACAAGCCCGAGCTCGTCGTCGTCGTCGAAAGCCCGGCCTCCGAGGCGCGTATGCGCGAGATGTTCCACGCCGTGGACAAGGTGCTGCGCGAAAACCCGGAAGTGGGGGCGTATAATCAAACGATCTGATGGGAGAACGCAGAGCGATTGGGAGAGTCGCCCTTCGAGTCCGTGACGGCTCGGTACGAGTCGCCCCCAATCCTCATCCTGAGGGCGCCCGTAGGGCGCATCTCGAAGGGTGGGCTCCGATTACTAGCGAGACTCCGCGCTGGGCCATCCTTCGAGACGCCCGTTTCGTGGGCTTCCTCAGAATGAGGGGGCAGATGTTGAAGATGTCGAAACTCCGCTTCGCCCTTCTCGACCGGTTGCGCGATTGGCGCGACCAGAAGCTCGCCGATCCGAGATTTCGTGCAAAACTCCTCGCCAATCCGCTCACCCGCTTCTATGCGCGGCGGCGAGCGAAGGCGATGCTAGATCTGTGCGCGGGCTTTGCCTATTCGCAGACCCTTCTCGCCTGCGTAGAGCTGAAGCTGTTTCAGCATTTGCGCGGTGGGCCGCAGAGCGTCGAGACGCTGGCGCCGAAGCTCGGGCTCGAGCCGAAGGCGGCGCGGCGCCTGCTGGAGGCGGCGGCCTCGCTTAATCTCGCGGCGCGGCGGTGCGACGGTCGCTATGGGCTCGGCGATCTCGGCGCCGCGCTGATCGGCACGCCCGAGGCGCTGGCGCTGATCGAGCATCAGCCAATTTTCTACGCCGACCTCGCCGATCCGGTCGCGCTGCTGAAAGGCGAGAAGAAGACGCAGCTCTCGCGCTATTGGCCCTATTCTGCGGCGCAGACGCCGCAGGAGTTGAACGCCGAAGCCGTCGCGCCATACAGCGCGCTGATGGCGGCCTCGAACGGACTGTGGAGCGAGACGGCGCTCGCGGCTTACGACATTGGGCAGCATCGCCGGCTTCTCGACGTCGGAGGCGGCGAAGGCGTGTTTCTCACGGCGGCCGCGGCCCGGGCGCCGGCGCTGGAACTCATGCTCTTCGATCTTCCCGCCGTCGCCGAACGCGCCCGAACCCGGCTCGCTGCGGCGGGCCTCGCCGGCCGCACGCAAATCTTCTCCGGCGATTTCTTGAAAGACCCGCTGCCTACGGGCGCCGACGCGATCTCGCTCGTGCGCATCGTGCATGATCAGGACGACGCCTCGGCCTCGGAGCTGCTGCGTAATGTGCGCCGGGCGCTGCCTGAGAACGGGACGTTGCTGATCGTCGAGGCGATCTCCGACGCCAAAGGGGCGGAAGCGCTTTGCGCCTATTACACCTTCTACACGCTGGCTATGGGACGCGGCGAGCCCAGGCGCTTGAAGGAGATCGCCGCGCTGCTCGACAAGGCGGGCTTTGCGAGCGTGAGGCTCGTCGAGACGCCGCTTCCGACGGCGACAAGCCTCATCGTCGCCAGGGCCGGCTGAGCCCGAGGCGCCCTATCCATCGGCGCCGCTCCCGTATAAGAATGCGCCGCGAAATCGGCCGGAGCGCCGGTTAAAATGCGAATTTTCCCAAGGAGCCGCCGCGTTGACGAAGACCGAAGCCGCCCCCCTCAAGGACCTCTATGAGATGGGCGAATTTCCGCCGCTCGGGCATGTGCCGAAGAACATGTACGCCTGGGTGATCCGAAAGGAGCGGCACGGGCCGCCGGAAGACGCGATGCAGCTCGAGGTCGTGCCGACCTGGGAGCTCGATAGCCACGACGTGCTCGTGCTGGTGATGGCGGCGGGCGTAAATTACAACGGCGTCTGGGCCTCGCTCGGTCAGCCCGTGTCGACGCTCGACGTCCACAAGCTCCCTTATCACATCGCGGGCTCCGACGCCTCGGGCGTCGTTTGGGCCGTTGGCTCCAAGGTCAAGCGCTGGAAGGTCGGCGACGAGGTCGTCATCCACTGCAATCAGGACGACGGCGACGACGAGGAGTGCAACGGCGGCGACCCGATGTTCTCTGCCTCGCAGCGCATCTGGGGCTATGAGACGCCGGACGGCTCCTTCGCGCAATTCTGCCGCGTGCAGGACCGCCAGCTGATGGAACGCCCCAAGCACCTCACCTGGGAGGAGGCGGCCTGCTACACGCTGACGCTCGCCACCGCCTATCGCATGCTTTTCGGCCATGAGCCGCATCGCCTGAAGCCCTCCGACAATGTGCTCATCTGGGGCGCCTCGGGCGGACTCGGCGTGTTCGGCGTGCAGCTCTGCGCCGCCGCCGGGGCGAACGCCATCGGCGTGATTTCCGACGAGTCGAAGCGCGACTACGTGATGTCGCTGGGCGCCAAGGGCGTCATCAACCGCAAGGACTTCAAGGGCTGCTGGGGGCAACTGCCCAAGGTCAACACGCCCGAGTTCAACGAGTGGACCAAGAATTCGCGCGCCTTCGGCAAAGCGATCTGGGACATCACCGGCAAGAAGGACGTCGACATCGTCTTCGAGCATCCGGGCGAACAGACCTTTCCGCTCTCCTGCCTCGTCGTGAAGCGCGGCGGCATGGTGGTGTTCTGCGCGGGCACGACGGGCTTCAACCTGACCTTCGACGCGCGCTATGTCTGGATGCGGCAAAAGCGCATCCAGGGCTCGCATTTCGCGCATTTGAAGCAGGCCGCCGCGGCGAACCGTTTCGTCATCGACCGGCGAGTCGACCCTTGCATGTCGGAAGTTTTCCCCTGGGAGAAGATTCCCTTCGCGCACACCAAAATGTGGAAGAACGAGCACGCGCCCGGCAATATGGCCGTGCTCGTCAACGCGCCGACGACGGGCCTGCGCACGGTCGAGGACGTGATCGAAGCCGGCAAGCGAGGCTGAGGGCTCGGGGCAATCACCCCCTCCCCCGCCCTTGCCGCTTGCACGGGAGAGGCAGAAAGTCCGCGCATGTCGCCAATGTTTCGCGAAACGTTGGCCGCCCCCTCTCCCGCGAGAGAGTCGTGCGCGACGAGGTGGATGCAAAGCGCCTCCGGGTGAACCCCATTCGCCAGCAAGAGGAGCGCATGATGAGAAACGGCCAACCCAGCCTCACCGCACGCGGCGCGGCGGGGCATCGCGCCGCGCATCAGCGGCTCGAAGGCGGCGCCGTCTTTCCCGACCCTCTTGCGCGCAAGATTCTCGGTGAACAGGCTTGCGCGGAGGCCGACGCCCGCGCCATCGAGCCCGGACGCCGGCCGCTGCGCTTGCTCATCGCAGCGCGCAGCCGCTTCGCGGAGGCCGCACTCGCAAGAGCGGTTGAGCGCGGCGTGCGGCAGGCGGTGGCGCTCGGGGCCGGGCTCGACACATTCGCTCTTCGCAATCCCCACGCTCAGCTCGGGGTGCGCGTCTTCGAGGTCGATCATCCGGCGACGCAAGCCTGGAAGCGCCAGCGGCTTGCGGAAGAGGGCCTCGAAGCGCCGCAGCTTCTCACTTTCGTCCCCGTCGATTTCCAATGCGAGGATCTCGGCCGGCGTCTTGCCGATTGCGGCTTCGACGCGAACAAGCCCGCCTTTTTCTTCTGGCTCGGCGTGCTTCCCTATCTGCCGCGCACAGCGATCTTCGCCACGCTGCGCTTCATCGCCTCGCTCGACGATGCGGAGGTTGTCTTCGACTATTACGAGCCGGTCGAGAGTTATCCGCGCGAGCGCCGTCAAGCGGCGGAGGCGCTCGCCGCGCGCGTCGCGGCCCTGGGTGAGCCCCTGCTCTCCTATTTCGATCCCGAGGCGCTCGCCGCCGAGCTTCGCGCACAGGGCTTCTCGGAGCTCGAGGATTTCGATCTCAGAGCGATTGCGACGCGCTGGCTCGAAGCGCCCAAGGGCGCCGAGAGCCGCGCGCGCGGCCCGCATTTTTTGCGCGCGCGACGCGTCGGATAGAGTTTGAGGGGGCGGCGCGGCTTGCTTGCTGCGCCGCGACGCCGGGAGAGCGCGCTATCCGCCGAAGGAGGCGTCGAGCAGCTTCTCGTCGATCGCGCCAGAGCGGAAGGTTTCGCCGGTCTCCACGGCCGTCACCACCGCTTCGGCGGGCGAGAACAAGCTCGGGTCGATCTTGTAGAAGTCGCCCTTGTAGGCCTTGAACACCTCGGCGAAGGGCCGGCCGTAATCGCGCGAGTTGCTGCTCGGCAGATTCTTGGCGAGTTCGCGGGCGGCGTCCGACGGCCCCTTCACGAAGAGATGCGCGCGGCCGGCATAGATGATCGCGTCATTGGTGCGGCCCATCGCCTGCACGAAGTCGGGATGCGGCGGCGAGAGGGGCGCGGTAGCCACGCCGTCGATGATGTGCTCGAGCGGGAATTTCAGCTCATGGGCCTTGTGCAAGGCGACCTCGAGCACGCGGCCGACGACCTGCACGGAGCCAGCGAGGCTCTGCGTCGGCGCATACATGAAGGCGACGTTCGACGCGTCGACCTTGGCGGCCGTCGCAACCTTGGCGACGATCGCCGCCGGCGGCGGCTTGTCGCCTTCGAGCACGATCGTGACCCGCCGAGCCGTGTCGGTATAGGCGAGCTCCTCGAAAAGCTTCTCGACCCTGGCTAAGGCGCGTCCGGGCCCGGAGCCGAGCGCGAAGAATTTCTCGTGCTGCAGGCTCCAGCCCGCATATTGGCTCGCGAGACAGGCGACGACCGGATCGTTCGACGTGACAGTGAGCCAGAACGGCCATTTCGAAGCGCCGGGCGCAGGAGTCAGGGCGACGCGGCCAAGGCCGCCCATGCAGATTTCCGTGAGCAGCAGGCCGACCTCGATGCCCCCGGCGACCGTGGCGCCAGCGTCGATCAACAGCTCGCCGCTTTCACCGCGCGTGACCGAGACGCGATAGCGCCCGGGGTCGGCGGCGATCTTATCGACGATATGCCCGGCGAGCAGATTGACGCTCGCGATCACGCGGTTGCTAAAATCCAATGTTCCCGTCACTGTAGCTTTCCTCGCCTCGAGGCCCTCTCTCATTGGGAGGGCTTCGGACCGCGACCTTAATGGGGTTCGACGCCGGACGGAAGCGGGCGCAGCGCGGCTTCGATTTGAGCGTCGAAGCGATCGGATGAACGTCTGATCTCCCGGGTCCCCCCTGCGAGACGCCCCGCATCGCGCGCTCCTCAGGGTGGTGCGAAGGAATGCGCCGCTTCACTCGATCGCCCCTAGATTGAGCGCCGGGCGAGCTTGTGTGAACGCTCGCTCCGTTATAGTTTGGAATGCGTGTAGCTAGCCAAGGGCTCATCAAAAAACAAAGCCGGCCCAGGGTCGGGAGAAAGAGGAAAGGACAAGGAATGAAATCTTTTTGCATGTTGAGCGCGGCGACGGCCCTCGTCCTCGCGGCCTTGAGCGGATCGGCGCTCGCCGCCGGCGACGCCGCCGCCGGCGAGAAGGTTTTCGCAAAGTGCAAGGCCTGCCATCAGGTCGGCGAGACGGCGAAGAACGGCATCGCGCCGGAGCTCAATGGGCTCGACGGCCGCAAGGCCGGCTCGATCGAAGGCTATCATTATTCCGATCCGATGAAGGAATCGGGCATCACGTGGAACGAGGCGTCCTTCGAGGAGTTCATCAAGAATCCGAAGGCGAAGGTTCCCGGCACGAAAATGGTGTTCCAGGGCCTCTCCTCCGACAAGGAGGCGGCTGACGTTTGGGCCTATCTCGAGACCTTCGGCGCCGACGGAAAGAAGAAGTAAGCTCCGACAACGGGCGTGAGATATCTAAAAGCGGCCCTCGGAGGGCCGCTTTTTTCATGCGCGGCGCAACGCGCGGATCACTCCGGGATGATCGCTTTGTCCGAGCCAGAGGCCCGCGATCCAACGCGTGTGGACCGCGAGCGCCCTCTGGCTTTCATTTATGGGCGTTTGGAGCCTTTAGAGTCGAACGCGCTGAAAGATTCCGATTGAGCGTGTTCTCTTCCAACAACCGCTTCGCGCTTTTGGGAAACACGCTCTAACCGCCGGAGCAGGTGCCGGTCTTCGTCAAAAAGGATTTTCCGGTTTCGGTATTGATGTATTTTTGCGTGACGGCGCCTTTCGCGCGGTCGATCTTCCAATCCCATGCGACGCGCGTCGCGGCGAACATCTGGCGGAAGGAAATCAGGTCCTTCTTGACGACGAGCGAGCGCTTTTCGAGCGACTGCGCGTCGACGATATTCTCCCGGTCCGAGCCGAGCCGCACGGAGCCGTCCTCGATCTCCAATATGACGTCGGTCTTCGGCATGCCCTCCTGACCCAGCGAGCAGGTCAGCGTGATGGGCGCGGCCTTTGCCGTCGTCGAGACGGCGAGGAGCGGAATAAACACCAACATGGCGCGACGCATCGGCGGTTCCTTGAGTGAAGCTTTGCAAGCGAAAGAGGCGCGTGAAGGGAAAGGCGGCTTCCCCTCTGGCGAGACCATGAGGAGCTCTCAGCCTCCCCTGTTCGTCTGCTTTTCGCCCGCCACCGGCTTCTCGGTCAGCCCGTTCTTGATCTTATCGAGAATGCGCGGCAGATCCTCAGGCTCGGGACCGAGATCGCGCGCGTGGTTCCATTGGAACTCCGCCTCGAGCTTGCGGCCGACGCGCCAATAGGCGTCGCCGAGGTGATCGTTGATCACGGGATCGGCGGGCTTGAGATCGATGGCCTTCTCGAGCTCGCGCGCCGCGTCGTCGTAGCGGCCCAGGCGATAATAGGCCCAGCCAAGACTGTCGACGATATAGCCGTCGCGCGACTTCAAATCGACGGCGCGCCGCAGCATGCGGAACGCTTCGTCGAGATTGACGCCCTGGTCGACCCAGGAATAGCCGAGATAGTTCAGAACCGACGCCTGGTCCGGATTGAGCTCTAGCGCCCTTTTCAGATCAGCTTCCGCCGCCGGCCAGTTCTTGCGCCGCTCGTTGGCGATCCCGCGGTAATAGTAGAGCAGCCATTTCGCCTTCTCGGGCGTCGTGTCGATCGCCAAGGCCCGCGTGTAGGAGTCGACCGACTGGTCATAGAGCTTGCGGGAGCGCTGCAGATTGGCGAGCGCGGTCAGCGCGTCGGCGTTTCGCGGAAAGGCTTCCACGACCGCCTGCAAGTGCTCGGCGGCCTCCTTGTTCTTGCCGATCTCTTCGAGCAAGAGCGAAGCCTGCACTTCGGCGTTGACGCGCAGGGGACTGGTCTCCGGCACCGAGTCATAGAGTTGGATCGCCGACTCCTCCTGCTTCATGCGCTCATAGAGGTCGGCGAGCGTGAAGATCGTGAGTTCGTTTCCCGGCGCCAGCGCCTGCGAGAGGCGAAGATAAATGAGCGAGGGGAGCTCCTCGCCCGGCCGGCCGCCACCGAGGGCGACGAGGCCGTAGAGCACTTCGCCCGCGCCCTCCTCCGCGTTGCGCACGATCGGCTGTAGCTTCTTCCCGGAGTCGATTTCGGCGAGCGCCGCGAGGACCAGCGGATGGCCTGGCACGGCCTCGTCGAAGGCCCTGTAAAGGCGGCGGGCCCCTTCATTGTCGCCCTGATTCGACAGGAAGCGTCCATAGGCGTCGATCAGCCGCAGCACGGTGCGGTCTGCGCTCATGACCGACTTAAAGCGCTTCTCGGCCTCGGCCTTGTCGCCGAAAAGATTTGCGATCAGCGCCGCGTGATAGTCGCGGAGCGTCGCGAGACCTTCGCCGCGCAATTGGTCGAGCGTCTGCAACGCGCGGCGCTCCTGCTTCTCGCCGGCATAGCTCCAAGCGTTGAGCAGCACGTTCTTCACGTCGATCGGCTGCTCGCCTCCGTCCTTGGCGACGCCCTCGCGCGCCTTCGCCCATTTGTGCTGCGTCATCGCCTCGACGGCGCCCGTTAGATTGGCGACTGGGTTCTTACGGTCCTGCGCCAGCACCTTGCCCGCGAGATCGAAGGCTTCGGGAAAATTGCCGTTGGCCAGCGCCGCGATCATCGCGCGTTCGGCGAGATCCTTATTGCGTGGGTCCACGCGCAACGCTTCACGAAAGAAGGTCGAGGCGGCGAGCGTGTCGCGCTCTTCATTGGCGACGATCGCCGAAAGGACGTTTCCCGACAGGCTCTCGCCGACCTCGAAGGGCCGCGCAACCGAGAAGTGATCGCGCGCCTGCGCCGCAGCGGCGGCGGCGCCGAACTGAACAACGCCCAGCGCGCAGAGAAGCGGGGCGCAGATGCAGAGATAGCGACGGATCGCCGCTGCCAGGAGAGGGGAGAATTGCACGTGATCGGTTTCCGATTTCGCCGCTTGATCGACAGAAGCCACGGCCTTCGGCTTCGCTATAGCCAAGAATGATGGCCGCTTTACGCTGTCATCGCAAGCAAGAAATGCGAAAGCGGGGTCTTAAAAAAGCCTTAAGTCTGCTCTCCGAGCGCAAAAGGCGCGCTAGGAGAGGGAAAAGCGCTTAGCGCGCTGTCCGCTCGAACGAAGTCGTTCGAGCGGAAAGAAATCGCGCCACGTCAGAATGTTGGAGCGAATTCTGATCGCAAGAGTCTATCAACTTTTGCGGAATTCGCGCTAGGCCGCGACCTTGACAGCGGCGACAATCTTTTGCGCGGCGTCGTCGAGATTTTCGGCGGCGATCACGTTGAGGCCGGAGCCGTCGATGATCTTCTTGCCGAGATCGACGTTCGTGCCCTCGAGGCGGACGACCAGCGGGACCTGAAGTCCGACCTCCTTGACCGCGGCGATGACGCCCTCGGCGATCACGTCGCATTTCATGATGCCGCCGAAGATGTTGACGAGAATGCCCTTCACCTTGGGGTCGGCCGTGATGATCTTAAAGGCCGCGGTGACCTTCTCCTTGCTCGCGCCGCCGCCGACGTCGAGGAAGTTCGCCGGGAAGGCGCCGTAGAGCTTGATGATGTCCATCGTCGCCATCGCGAGGCCGGCGCCGTTGACCATGCAGCCGATGTCGCCGTCGAGCGCGATATAGGCGAGCTCGTATTTCGACGCCTCGATCTCCTTCTCGTCCTCTTCCGTGATGTCGCGCAGCGCCAGGACCTCCGGGTGGCGATAGAGCGCGTTGTCGTCGAAAGAGCATTTCGCGTCGAGGCAGCGCAGCTTCCCGTCCTTGGTGACGATCAGCGGATTGATCTCGAGAAGCTCCATGTCCTTCTCGATGAAGGCGGAATAGAGCTGCTCGGTGAGCTTGCCGGCCTGCTTGGCGAGGTCGCCGGTGAGCTTCAGCGCATCCGCGACGCGGCGGCCGTGATGCGGCATGATTCCGGTCGCCGGATCGACGGCGAAGGTCACGATTTTCTCGGGCGTCTCATGCGCGAAGTCCTCGATGTTCATGCCGCCTTCGGTCGAGACGACGAAAGAGATGCGCGAGGTCGCGCGGTCGATCAGGATCGAGAGGTAGAATTCCGTGTCGATCGCCGCGCCATCCTCGATATAGAGGCGGTTGACCTGCTTGCCGGCATCGCCCGTCTGCACGGTGACGAGCGTGTTGCCGAGCATCTGCTTGGCGAAAGTTTCGGCCTCCTCGATCGACTTGGCGAGGCGGACGCCGCCCTTGTCGCCGGCGGCGGCCTCCTTGAAATGGCCCTTGCCGCGTCCACCGGCGTGGATTTGCGCCTTGACGACATAGACCGGGCCCGGAAGCTGTTTCGCAGCGGCGGCGGCATCCCCGGCCTTGAGCACCGGAACGCCCGCAGCGACCGGCGCGCCGAAGTCGCGCAAAATGGCTTTGGCTTGATATTCGTGGATGTTCATCCGAAACCTGCTCCCCTGGAAGACGAAGGCTGCGCCGCTAGCCGTCTCGCCAATGGGCACATGAGACCGGGGGGCGTCAAGAAGGCGCATGGTCGCGCACCCGCCCCTCGTCGCGAGCGCCGACTCTCCCCAACGGACGGACGCCCCCCGCGCTTGGCGGCGGAAGCGCGGCGGTGTTACTTTTGCAAACTGTTCTTCGGCGGGTCGACGCAATGACGCATGACGTCTTCCTTTCTTACTCCAGCAAGGACAGGGCGGCTGCCGACGCGATCTGCGATGCGCTGGAAGCCGCCCAGATCAGGGTTTGGACGGCGCCGCGCGACATCTTGCCGGGCGTCGGCTGGGCGCAGTCGATCATCGGCGCGATCAACGGCGCGCGTGTTATGGTGCTCGTGTTTTCCAGCAACGCCAATGGCTCGCCGCAGATCGAACGCGAGGTCGAGCGCGCCGCGCACAAGGGCGTCGCGATCCTACCGGTGCGGATCGAGGACGTCGCGCCGTCCGAAGCGCTCGAATATTTCATCAGCGCTCCGCATTGGCTCGACGCCTTTCCACCGCCCTCCGAGCCGTATTTCGCGCGGCTTGCGGAGGACGTGAAGCGTCTGCTCGAATCGCCCTTTGTACGCAGGGGCTCCGAAGCGCCCAGCCCCGCCGAGGCGAAGCGGGCGGAGGAAGAGGCGGCAGAAGCGGCGCGGCGGATGGAGGAGGGGCATCGTCGCCGTGAGCGAGCGGAGGCCGCCGAGCGCAAACTCGCTGAAGCCGAGGCCGCGCGTGGGGCGCTGGAGGAACGACTTCTTCAGGCCGAGCGCCAGGTGAAGGAAGCGGCGGCGCGGATGGAAGAGGACCACCGCGAGCAGGCGGAAAAAGCCGAGCGCCGTCTGGCCGAAGCGGAGGTGACGCGACGCCGGCTCGAAGAGCGGCTGCGCCAGGCCGAGGCGGCGCGCGACAACGCGGAGGGCTTGTTGCGGCAGGCGCAAATCGAAGCGGCGAAACCCGCCGACGCGCAAGAAGAGCGGCCCTGGCCCGACACTGCCGAAGCGCCTGCGGCCCTCCCATCTGAGAGGATGGCGCAACGATTTCCGTCAAACGAGCCTGAGGCTCCGGCTGCGCCGCCCCCCCAATCGGAAAAGCCAAAACCGCCGAATATTCTACAGTCTAAGCCCGCCGTCGGCACCCTGCTGCCCGCAATAGAATCTAAAATGGCGACCGATGGGATAGAAAAAAACACGAGTGATGGAACACGAGTCAAGCCTAGTACGGGATACGGCGATCCCAGCTCTGTGTTAGGGGCCGTCGTCGCCTGGTTGCTTATCGTTTTGATCTCGGCTGGCGTCCAGCACTTCATATACGGCACAGCATGGAACGAAACGTGGGCGGCGAATTCTTGGCCAATCAACCTCTTTGTCGAGAAGCCGGCGTCGAAACTCGTGCCGGGCTACGAACCCCTGAACCCCGCTTTCAAGAACCTACCAGGCAACGAACCCCTGAACCCGGCTTCCAAGAATCTATCGGGCGACGAACCGCTGAACCCGCTCACGCCGCATAGGCCAGAAACTAAGAATTGAGTGTGACGGTTGGCGCCGAGATCCCCCGCGCGGCTCGCGTCGCTTTAAACACGCCTCCCCCGCCCTTTCGGCTCGAGCCGCGGAAAACTTGGTTCGCTACACACGTTATGTTATAACACTCAAATGTCCGACCTGCCCGCGACCACCGCGCTCGAGAGAGTCCCATCGCCGACCGACAGGGCGACGCGCGATGCGCTCGGCGCCTCGGCCTTCGAGCGGCTCGCGCCGGTGCTGATCGCGCTCCTTTGCCTTTGGGGCCTCGTCTACTGGGCGCTGCGGTGAGCGCGCCCTCGGCGCCCACGATCACCTTCGAACATCTGACGCTGGGCTATGAAGGGCGCGTCGTCGTCGACGCGCTCGACGGCGTCTTCGCGCCAGGCGAGCTGCTCGCGCTTTGCGGGCCGAACGGCGGCGGCAAATCGACGATCCTCAAAGCCCTGGCCGGGCTGCTTAAGCCCCTCTCCGGCCGCGTGCGGATCGAGGGCGGCGCGGCCGCGGAGATCGCCTATCTGCCGCAGGGCGCGGACATCGACCTCTCCTTCCCCATTCGCGTCGGCGAATTCGTCTCGCTCGGCGCGCTGCGCCGGCGTGGGCTTTTTTCGGGCGTCGACGCCGAGGAACGCGCGCGCGCCGCGTCCGCCCTGGCGGCCGTCGGCCTCTCGGGCCTCGAGCGGCGCCCCATCGGCGCGTTGTCGGGCGGCCAGCTGCAGCGCGCGCTTTTTGCGCGGCTCATCGTCGAAGATCGCAACGTGATCCTCCTCGACGAACCTTTCGGCGCGATCGACCGGGCGACGACCGAGGACCTATTGGCGCTGGTTAAGCGCTGGCATGAACAGGGCCGCACGGTCATCGCGGCGCTGCATGAGTTCGACCTCGTTCGCCGCGCCTTTCCTACGACGCTGCTCGTCGCCGGCCGACCGATCTTCTTGGGAGAGACGCGGCTGGCGTTAGCCGAGGAAACTCTCGCGCAAGCGGAAGCGGCGGCGCGAAGGCGCGAGGATTTGCGAGACAGGCGGGCGGCCTCCAATGCTTCTTGACCCGCTCATCGCGCCTTTCGCCGATTACGGCTTCATGCGCCGCGCGCTGGTGGGCGGCCTCGCGCTCGCGCTTTCGGGGAGCCCGCTCGGCGTGTTTTTGGTGCTGCGCCGCATGTCGCTCGCGGGCGATGCGCTCTCGCATGCGATCCTGCCGGGCGCCGCGATCGGCTATCTCGTCGCCGGCCTTTCGCTTCCGGCGATGACTTTCGGCGGCCTCGTCGCCGGGCTCGTCGTCGCGCTGCTTTCGGGCGCCGCCGCGAGATTTTCAGCGCTGCGCGAGGACGCCTCGCTCGCCGCCTTCTATCTCGTCTCGCTCGCGCTCGGCGTCACGCTCGTCTCGCTCAAAGGCTCGAGCATCGATCTGCTGCATGTGCTCTTCGGCTCGGCGCTCTCGCTCGATGACGCGGCTCTCTATCTGCTCGCCGGAGTCGCGAGCGTGACGCTGGCGCTGCTCGCGATCTTCTACCGCGCGCTCGTGCTCGACACGCTCGATCCGATCTTTCTGCGCCGCGCCAGCCGTTGGGGCGAGTTCATCCCCTTTCTCTTTCTCGCCCTCGTCGTGCTCAATCTCGTCGCGGGATTTCAGGCGCTCGGCACGCTGATGGCGGTCGGTCTCATGATGCTGCCCGCCGCCGCCGCGCGGTTGCTCGCGCGGGATTTCTTGCCGACGCTGCTGCTCGCCGCGCTTATCAGCGCAGCCTGCGCTTATTGCGGCCTCCTCTTCTCTTATCACTCCGGCGCGCCCACCGGTCCTTCGATCGTGCTTTGCGCCGGCCTCGCCTATTTTCTCGCGCTCGTCCTCGCGACGAGACGCGAGTCCCCGCCGCGGAGGTGACGATGCAAAGACTGGCGCAGTTTCTCCTGCTGCTGTTTGCGCTCGCCGCGCTGCCCGCGGCGGCGCAGGCTCTTCCGGCGCCGCTCCCGGTCGTCGCGAGCTTCTCGATCCTCGGCGATTTCGTGCGCGAGGTCGGGGGCGACGCGGTCGCCCTGAGCGTGATCGTCGGCCCCGACAGCGACGCGCATGTCTATGAGCCGACGCCCGCCGACGCGCGAAAGGTCAGCGAGGCGAAGCTCGTCTTCGTCAATGGGCTTGGCCTCGAGGGCTGGTTCGACCGGCTCGTCGCCGCCGCCGACGCCAAGGCCCGCCTCGTCGTCGCGACCGCCGGGATCACGCCGAAGAAGCTCGAGGGCGGCCTCGATCCGCACGCCTGGCAGGATGTCGCGAACGCGCGCCGCTATGCGGAAAACATCCGCGACGCGCTGAAAGCCGCCGATCCCGCGCGCGCGGCGCTCTACGAAGCTCGCGCCGCCGCCTATATCGCGACGTTGGACGCGCTCGACAAGGAGGTTGCGAGCGCGATCGCCGCGATCCCGAGCCAAAGGCGCCGCATCGTTTCGACGCATGACGCCTTCGGCTATTTTAGCGCGCGCTATGGGCTCGCGTTCATCGCGCCGCAGGGCGTCTCGACCGAGGCCGAGCCCTCGGCGCGCGACATCGCCCGCATCATCGACACGGCGCGGCGCGAAAAGGTCGCCGCCGTCTTTTTGGAGAACATCTCCGATCCGCGCCTCGCCCGGCGTCTCGCCAAGGAAAGCGGCGTGAAGCTCGGCGGCGAGCTTTATTCCGACGCGCTCTCGAAGCCGGACGGTCCGGCGCCGAGCTATGTCGCGATGATGCGCCACAATGTCGAGGAGCTGACGAAGGCGCTTGCGCGTTGAAAGCGTCGCGGAAATGGGGAGGGGGGTGCATTACCCCGACAGCGCCGCCTTGACCGCTGCACTCGCTTTGGCGAAATCCATCTGGCCCGTGTATTTGGCCTTGAGCGCGGCCACCACCTTGCCCATGTCCTTGATCGAGCTCGCGCCCACCTCGGCGATCGCCGCCTTGATCGCCTCGGCGGCCTCGGCCTCGCCGAGTTGCGCGGGCAGATAGCTCGAGATCACCGTAATCTCGCTCTTCTCCTTCTGCGCGAGATCGGGGCGGTTGTTCTTCTCGTAGATATCGAGCGACTCCTGGCGGCTCTTGATCATTTTCTGCAGCACGGCGAGCACATCGGCGTCGGAGACGCCTCCCCCCGAGACGCGCGCCTCAATGTCCTTGTCCTTCAGCGCGGCGTTGATGAGCCGCAGCGCGTCGACCTTCTCGCGCTCGCCGGCCTTCATCGCGACTTTCAGGTCCTCTTTCAGTTTTTCGCGCATGGCCTTTCCCCTTGAGAGATATTTATATTAGACCGGGGCCGAAGCCCTCGCCGGGACGGACGACGGGCATAGAGCGGGCGCGAGCGTGGATCAAGGAAAAGAGCAGGGTTGGACGAAACCGGTGAAGACCGGCGTGCTGGTGCTGGCCTCGGGCGAGGTTTTCGAGGGCTTCGGCGTCGGGGCCGAAGGCGCCGCGGTCGGCGAGGTCTGCTTCAACACGGCGATGACGGGCTATCAGGAGATCCTCACCGATCCCTCTTACGCTGGGCAAATCGTCACCTTCACCTTTCCGCATATCGGCAATGTCGGCGCGAACGACGAGGACATAGAGACCGTCGATTTCTCGCGCAGCGCCGGCGCGCTCGGCGCGATCTTCGCCTTGAAGCCGACCGAGCCCTCCAGCCATCGCGCGCAAAAGCCGCTGGCGGACTGGCTCGCTTCGCGCGGAATCATCGGCCTCTATGGGATCGACACGCGCGCCTTGACCGCGCTCATCCGCGACAAGGGCATGCCCAACGCCGCGATCGCGCACTCGCCCGACGGCCGCTTCGATCTTGATAAGCTTCACGCGCAGGCCGCCGCCTGGCCCGGCATCGACGGCATGGACCTCGTGCCGACGGTCGGCGCCAAGGAGCGTTTCGACTGGCGCGAGACAAGCTGGCGGCTGGGCTCAGGCTATGGCGCGCGCGAGGGAGAGCCGAAGCTGCGCGTCGTCGCGATCGACTATGGCGTCAAGCGCAACATCTTGCGCCTTTTGGCCGACGCGGGCTGCGAGGTCATCGTGGCGCCCGCCACGGCGCCCGCTTCCGAAATTCTCGCCTTACATCCCGACGGCGTCTTTTTGTCGAACGGTCCGGGCGACCCGGCCGAAACCGGCAAATACGCCGTGCCGGTGATCCGGACGCTCCTCGAGAAGAAGATCCCGACCTTCGGCATTTGTCTTGGCCATCAGATGATGGCGCTCGCGGTCGGGGCGAGGACGAAGAAAATGCCGCAGGGCCATCACGGCGCCAATCATCCCGTGAAGGATTTCACCACCGGCAAGGTCGAGATCGTCTCGATGAACCACGGCTTCGCCGTCGATCGCGACACGCTGCCGAAAAACGCCAAGGAGACGCATCGCTCGCTCTTCGACGGGTCGAATTGCGGCATCGAGCTCACCGACCGCCCCGCCTTCTCGGTGCAACACCACCCCGAAGCCTCGCCGGGCCCGCAGGACAGCCACTACCTCTTCCGCCGCTTCGTCGAGATGATGGAGAAGGCGAAGGCCGCGTGAGTCCTCGCGGAGGGCGTCGAGACCAACGCGCAATTGGGTTGCGATGCAGGAGCGGTCGGCGTAAACGAGAAGCCCCCTCCCCAGCCAGCCCGTCATAAGACGGGCGTCATTCGACGCCCTATCGTGGGAGTGGGAGTCGCGGCGTCGCCATTGCGGCTCATGTCAAAGATTCCCGCGTGGACATGACGCGCGCAACCCGCCCCCGCTCCCGCGAAGCGGAGGAGGGTTGGCGAGGGGCATACGGCAAGGTGAGCGTTCGGTTCACGAACACCCGTCGTCGACCCGCAGGTCCCGCACTTCAGGCACGTCCCGTTGCGCACGAGCGTGAAATTCGCGCATTCGGGGCAGGCTTCGCCGACATAGCCCTTCATGCGCGCCTCGGCGCGCCTTCGCGCCTTCCGGCCCAAAGGATCAGCGCTTTTTCTTGATTAATTCGCTGAGAGACGACAGCCCTTCCTTGTCCAGCACCGTTCCAAGCCGTGCGTCCGATCGGTAGCCCTTCGCAAAGTCAGGCCCGTATTCTTTACGGAGCGTTCCGACCAGAGTATCGCTTCTTTTGTGATGAATTTCGCCGTCTCTATCTCGGTGACGGCCATCCAGCCCAGGTTGCTTCATGCGCCTCGATGAATTGCCGGCGGTGCTCTTTTCTCCGCGGCCCTGATTTGCCTTCACCTTCGCAAATATTTCGCGAGCCGGTTTCGCTCGTGCGAAATCGGCTCCTGTCCACTCCGGAGACTCTTCGTCGGGGACGCCGAATTCCGGCCTTGTCACTCCTGCGACCATCGTTTCCACTCCCCTCGCGTGGCTTTACGCAAGGAAATTACGCGAATCGTTTCGCTTCGCATCGTGAAGGCCATCATATGAAGTCCCCCGCCAACGAAGCCAAGAGCCCGAAATCGCGGCTCGCCATAGCTCTCGCTCGCATCTTCCACCACGAGGGCGTTGTCCCAGTCGAACCGCCGCGCTTCACTTAAGGACAAGCCATGCTTTGCGATATTGGCGCGGTCCTTAGCGGAGTCGAACTCGATGTCCACCGAAAGCTCCGCTCAAACATAGCAGATTTCAAAGGCTGGCGTTCGAGTTCGATTGAGCACGATACCGCCGCCCAGCTTTCCGGGCATTCTCCCCGCTTGCTCCGGGCAAACCAGGTAGGAGACCTGCCCGTGCGCCCGGAAAAACGTCCGGCTTTCACGCTCACGAGCACCCCGTCGTCGATCCACAGGTCTCACACTTCAGACATGTCCCATTGCGCACGAGCGTGAAATTCGCGCATTCGGGGCAGGCTTCGCCGACATAGCCTTTCATGCGCGCCTCGGCGCGCTTCTCGGCGACGCCGTCGACGGTGCGCGAGGGCTCCGTCCAGCCGAGCAGCGAGAGCGGCACGTCTTGAGGCGCGAGCGTCGGCTCCGTTTTCAGCGCCACCGCCGCCCCGCCCGCCAGCGCCTGCGGCGCGTTGCGCACGAGGCTCAGGCGGTCGGTCTTGTTGCGCAGCAACCCGCGCGAGACGACCGACGCGGCCTCCGGCGCCTTGCCCTCATGCTCGCCCTTGCCGAGCACGTCATGGCCGATGTCGTCGGGCGAGACATGCGCGAGATCGTGACGGCCCAGGTACGAGACCGCCAGCTCGCGGAAGACGTAATCGAGAATGGAGGTCGCATTCTTGATCGCGTCATTGCCCTGCACGGGGCCGGCCGGCTCGAAACGCGTGAAGGTGAAGGCGTCGACATATTCCTCGAGCGGCACGCCATATTGCAGCCCGAGCGAGATCGCGATCGCGAAATTGTTCATGAGGCTGCGGAAGGCCGCGCCCTCCTTGTGCATGTCGATGAAGATCTCGCCCAGCCGCCCGTCGGCGTATTCGCCCGTGCGCAAATAGACCTTGTGCCCGCCGACCGCGGCCTTCTGCGTGTAGCCCTTGCGGCGATCGGGGAGCTTCTCGCGCTCGCGCACGAGCTGATGCACGATGCGCTCGACGACGCGCTCCGCGACCTGCGCGGCGCGCGCCGGGGCGTTTTGCGCGAGGAGCTCGTCGACGCGCTCCTGCACGTCGTCATCCTCGTCGTCGACGGCCAGCAGCTGCGCCGAAAGCGGCTGCGAGAGTTTCGAGCCGTCGCGATAGAGCGCATTGGCCTTGAGCGCGAGACGCCAGGAGAGGAGATAGGCCTTCTCGCAATCCTCGATCGTCGCGTCATTGGGCATGTTGATCGTCTTCGAGATCGCGCCCGAGATGAAGGGCTGCGCCGCCGCCATCATGCGGATGTGCGACTCGACCGAGAGATAGCGCTTTCCCAGGCGCCCGCAAGGATTGGCGCAGTCGAAGACCGGATAATGCGCATGCTTGAGGAAAGGCGCGCCCTCTAACGTCATCGCGCCGCAAATATGCGTGTTCGCCTGTTCGATCTCCTGGCGCGTGAAGCCCAGAGCCGAGAGCAGATCGAAATTCTTATCCTCCAAAGCCGCCGCCGGAATCTTCAGCGCGCCAGTCAGGAAATCCGCGCCGAGCGTCCATTTGTTGAAGACGAATTTGATGTCGAAGGCGGAAGCGAGCCCCGCTTCGACAGCCGTGAGCTTCTCGTCGGTGAAGCCCTTGGCGCGCAAGGAGGCGGTGTTGATCGCCGGCGCGTTGGAAAGCGAGCCGTGGCCGACCGCGTAAGCCTCGATCTCGGCGATTTCGGATTCGGGATAACCCAGCGCGCGCAGCGCCTCCGGCACGGCGCGGTTGACGATCTTGAGATAGCCGCCGCCCGCGAGCTTCTTGAACTTCACGAGCGCGAAATCGGGCTCGATGCCGGTCGTGTCGCAATCCATGACGAGGCCGATCGTGCCCGTCGGCGCGATGACCGAGACCTGCGCATTGCGATAGCCATACATCTCGCCGAGCTTCAGCGCCTCGTCCCAAGAGTTGACCGCGGCGTCGATGAGCGCCTGGTCCGGGCAGGCGGCGTGGTCGAGCGCCACGGGCGCCGTGGCGAGCTTCTCGTATCCCTCCGTCTCGCCGCGCGCGGCGCGCGCGTGATTGCGGATCACGCGCAGCATCGCCTCGCGGTTCTCCATGAAGCGCGCGAAGGGCCCGCGTTCGCGCGCCATTTCCGCCGAGGTGCGATAGGCGACGCCGGTCAGGATCGCCGAGAGCGCGCCGCCGATCGCGCGTCCTTCGGCGCTGTCATAGGCGATGCCCGACGACATCAACAGGCCGCCGAGATTGGCGTAGCCCAAGCCCAGCGTGCGGTAGTCGTAGGAGAGCTGCGCAATCTCGCGCGAGGGAAACTGCGCCATCAGCACGGAGATTTCGAGCACGAGCGTCCACAATCGCGTCGCATGCTCGTAGGATTCGACGTCGATCCCCCACCCTAACCCTCCCCCGCGAGCGGGGGAGGGAATAAGGGAGGCGGCCCTTTTGAACTGCAGCAGGTTCAAAGAGGCGAGATTGCAGGCCGTGTCGTCGAGGAACATATATTCCGAGCAGGGGTTCGAAGCCCTGATCTCCCCGCCCTTCGGGCAGGTGTGCCAGTCGTTGATCGTCGTGTGAAACTGGACGCCGGGATCGGCCGAAGCCCAGGCGGCATAGCCGATCTTCTCCCAAAGCTCGCGGGCTTTCAGCGTCTTCGCGACCTTGCCGTCGAGCCGTCGCGTCAGCGACCAATCCTCGTCCTTCTCGACCGCCTGCAGGAAAGCGTCGGTGACGCGCACGGTGTTGTTGGAGTTCTGACCGGAGACGGTGAGATAGGCCTCGCTGTCCCAGTCGATGTCATAGATTTCGAACTCGATGTCCTTGAAACTCTGGCGGGCGTATTGGATCACGCGCTTGATCAGCGCGTCCGGCACTTCCTCGCGCTGCGCGAGCTTGATCTCGCGCTTCAAGGCGGGGTTGATCTCCGGGTTGAAGCAGTCGTCGTTGGGGCCTTCGCAATTCACGCAAGCGCGCAGGATCGCCTTCAGATGCTTCTTGACGATCTTGGAGCCCGTAACGAGCGCGGCGACCTTCTCTTCCTCCTTCACCTTCCAGTCGATGAAGGTCTCGACGTCGGGATGATCGACGTCGACGATGACCATTTTCGCCGCGCGCCGCGTCGTCCCGCCCGACTTGATCGCGCCCGCCGCACGGTCGCCGATCTTCAAGAAGGACATCAGTCCCGAGGAGGAGCCGCCGCCCGAAAGCTTCTCCTTCTCGCCGCGCAGCTTCGAGAAGTTCGAGCCCGTGCCGGAGCCATATTTGAAGAGCCGCGCCTCGCGCACCCAAAGATCCATGATGCCGCCGTCATTGACGAGATCGTCGGCGACCGACTGGATGAAGCAGGCGTGCGGCTGCGGATGCTCATAGGCGCTCTTGGATTTGACGAGCTTGCCGTTCGAAAAATCGACGTAATAGTGCCCCTGCCCCGGGCCGTCGACCCCATAGGCCCAGTGGAGCCCCGTGTTGAACCACTGCGGCGAGTTGGGCGCCGCCATCTGCATCGCCATCATGTAGCGAAGCTCGTCGAGGTAGGCCTCGGCGTCCTCTTCCCCATCGAAATAGCCGCCCTTCCAGCCCCAATAGGTCCAGGCGCCGGCGAGCCGGTCGAAGACCTGCTTGGCGCTGGTCTCGGAACCGTGGCGCTTGTCCTTGGGCAGCGCCGCGAGCGCCTCATTGTCCGCGACCGAGCGCCACAGGAAGGCGGGAACCGCATTCTCCTCGACGCGCCTGAGTTTCAAGGGCACGCCGGCCTTGCGGAAATATTTCTGCGCCAGCACGTCGCAGGCGACCTGGCTCCAGGCCGCCGGAACCTCGATGTCCTCGAGCGAGAACACGACCGAGCCGTCCGGATTGCGGATCTCGCTCCGGCCCGCGCGGAACTCGATGGACGCGTAAGGAGACTGTCCAGCCGTGGTGAAGCGCCGCTCGATTCTCATCGTGGTCAATTCCTGGTGAGGCGCCCTTGTCATTTAGGGCGCCAGGGTTCGTCGGCGGCGGCCGCGGCCAGGGCGCACGCCCTGGCGCTGAGGCGCCGGATGGAAACGCTATCGAACCTGCGACTCTTTTCGCCGATTGGAGACGCTACACGCTACGATCGACCGGCTGTCGATCATGGGATTGGTTTTGGCTCCAATGCGCTTTGCGCGCGGCCATCCGTAAGCTCGGATAAAGAGGCCACGGTCGTCAAGCCGCACAGCCGTTACCCACAACTATATGTAGCGCCTACCCAGTTAACAACTATCTAAATGTAGGCCGATTGGGGCCTCGCCGGTGAAAATCGGGCATAACTCGGGTGTCTAGGCCAAAGCTCTCGCCAGCGGTGTGGTCGAGGAGAAACCCTCGGTGCGGAGCCGCGTCGACCGGATCGCTATGGGCGAGAGAATCCGCTATGAGGTCAGAGCGCCCGCGCGCGGCGCGGCGCCGCGTTTTGGGGTGATGGGCCGTGGATGGGCGGTTGAATGTGCGGGACGCGCCGCAGGCTGAGGCGGCGCAGAGCGCCTCGACGCGCTTCCCACTCGCGCCGCCCGCGACTCCCCAGTCCTTAAGGGCGCGGCGCGAAGGCGTCGCCGCGCTGCTCGGGCCGACCAACACCGGCAAGACGCATCACGCGATCGAGCGGATGCTCTCCTTCAAGAGCGGCATGATCGGCCTGCCGCTGCGGTTGCTCGCGCGTGAGGTCTATGGACGCGTCGTCCAGAAGGTCGGCCCGGACAAGGTCGCGCTCGTCACGGGCGAAGAAAAGATCAAGCCGCCCTCCCCCGACTATTGGATCGCGACGGTCGAAGCCATGCCGCGCGACGTCGAGGTCGAGTTCCTCGCGATCGACGAGGCGCAGCTTTCCGCCGATTTCGACCGCGGCCACATCTTCACCGATCGCCTGCTGCGCTGGCGCGGCCGGACCGAGACGCTGCTGATCGGCGCGCAGACGCTTACGCCAGTCATCCAGCGCTTCCTGCCCGGCGCGCCGATCTTCTCGCGCCCGCGGCTGTCGCAGCTAACGCATGCGGGCGCGCGCAAGATCGTGCGGCTCCCGCCGAGGAGCGCCATCGTCGCCTTCTCGGCGGAGGAGGTCTATGCGATCGCAGAGTGGATCAAGCGCCAGCGCGGCGGCGCCGCCGTCGTGCTCGGCGCGCTCTCGCCCAAGACGCGCAACGCTCAGGTCGAGCTCTATCAGAGCGGCGAGGTCGATTATATTGTCGCGACCGACGCGATCGGCATGGGGCTCAATCTCGACATCGATCTGATCGCCTTCGCCTCCGACAGAAAATTCGACGGCTGGCGCCACCGCCGGCTGACGAGCGCCGAGCTCGGGCAGATCGCCGGCCGCGCCGGGCGGCACATGAGCGACGGCGCTTTTGCGACGACCGGACGCTGTCCGCCCTTCGACGAAGAGCTCATCGAAGCTCTGGAGGCGCATCGTTTCGATCCCGTCGCGACGCTGCAATGGCGCAATCCCGAGCTCGACTTCTCCTCGATCCACGATCTCGTCGCCTCGCTCGATCGCGCGCCCAAGGAGCCGGGGCTGGTGCGCGCGCCCCCACGGGAGGATCAGATCGCGCTAGAGATCTTAAGTCGCGACGAGCGCGTGCGCCGCAGCGCCAAGGTCAGAGCCGACGTGGAGCGCTTGTGGGAATCCTGCCAAATTCCGGATTATCGAAAGACCTCGCCCGCCGCGCATGCGGAGCTCGCGGCGACGATCTTCGCCTTCGTCGCGCGGCGCGGAAAAATCCCGCCGGACTGGATCGCCGACCAGATCGCCAAGGTGGACGTCGTCGAGGGAGACATCGCGACCCTTGCCAATCGCCTCGCGCAGGTTAGAACGTGGTGCTTCGTCGCAAACCGAGCCGGCTGGCTGGACGACGCCGCCCATTGGCAGGGCGTCGCGCGTCGGGTAGAGGACAGGATATCCTCCGCGCTGCACGAAGGCCTCATTCAGCGCTTCGTCGACCGCCGCGCCAGCGTTCTGATGCGGCGCCTCAGAGAGAACGCAATGCTTGAAGCCGAGATCACTTCCGGGGGCGACGTCATCGTTGAGGGCCAGCATGTCGGATCGCTGCAGGGTTTTCGCTTCACCGCGGATCCGAGCGTGGCCGGCGAGGCGGCCAAGGCGCTCAACGCCGCCGCGCACCGGGCGCTCGGGGCCGAATATGAGGCGCGCGCGACCCGGATCGCCGATGCGGTGGACGAGGCTTTCGCGCTTGCCAACGACGGGACGATCCGCTGGCTCGGCGAGCCGGTCGGCAGGATCGCGCCGGGGCCGGGCGTCTTGAAGCCCACGGCGCAGGTGCTCGCCGACCCCGAGATTGGGGAAACCCTGCTCGACAAAGTGAAACGCCGGCTGGAGCTGTGGCTCGCCCAGCGCATCAAGAAGCTGCTCGGCGCGCTGGAGCCGCTCGAGACCGGCGAAGGGCTTTCCGGGACCGTCCGCGGCGTCGCATTCCAGATCGCCGAAGAGCTCGGCGTCCTGGAGCGCGCCCGCGTCGCCAGGGATATCCGCAATTTCTCGCAGGAGGATCGCGCCGCGCTGCGCAAACTCGGCGTGCGCTTCGGCGCTTATCATCTCTATCTGCCGCTCCTCCTGAAGCCCGCGCCCCGGTCGCTCGCCTCGCTGCTCTGGGCGCTGCGCCACGGCGGCCTCGAGGGAGTCAAAGGCCTCGAAGAGGCGCCGCATCTCGCCTCCTCGGGCCGCACTTCCTTCGCGGCCGACCCCAATGTGGGCAAGGATTTCTACCGCGCCGCCGGCTACCGGCTCTGCGGCGAGCGGGTCGTGCGCGTGGACATTTTGGAGCGCCTCGCCGATCTAATCCGCCCCGCGATCGCCTATCGGCCGGGCGCGAGCGTCGGCGAGCCGCCCCCCGGCGCCGCCGACGAAGACGGCTTCGTCGTCACGGTGGCGATGACCTCTCTCACGGGCTGCTCGGGCGACGCCTTCGCCTCGATCCTGCGCTCGCTGGGCTATGTCGGCGCGCAGCGGCCCGGCCCAGCGATCACCGTGCCAATCATACCGGCGGCCCCGACGACGCCCGTCGTCGCCGCGCCGGCGGCGGAAGGCGAGACGCCGGCCGAAGAATCGGCGCAGAGCGAGGCCGCGGAGCCGAGCCTCGCGGAGGGGGCGGCCCCCGCCGGGGCGGCGTCCGAGGTCCCGGAGCCCAGCGTCGCCGAGGCGGCGCCGGCGGTCGAAACGGAAGCCTGCGGAGAACCGGCTGCCGAAACCTCAACGGAGGCGCCGCAAGATCCGGCCGCTTTCGAGGCGCCGGCGGCTCTCGAAGCGGAAGCCGCCCTTCCGCCGGAACCCGAGGCGACTGAAGACGCGGCGCAAAACGAAACCCAACCGCAGGAGGCCGCTTTGAACCAATCCGAGGCCGCGGTCGCGATGATCGAGGTCTGGACCCTGCAGCGTCATTCGGCGCAGGGACCCCGCCGTCATCAGGGCGGCGGCGAGGCGCGCGGCCCACGTCATGGCGCCGAGCGCGGGCCGCGTCGCGTCTTCGCGCCGCGCGCCGAGGGCGAAAGCGCCGCGTCCGTCCGCGCGGAGGGCGAGGCGGCTGAAAGGCATCCCCCACGCCCGCCCCGGCAGCCTCACAAGAACGAACCCGGCGGACGCGGCGAGCGCCGAGCCGATAACCGCGGGTCGCGCGACGAGAGAAACCGAAACGCCGGGGGCGCGCCCAAAAAGCCGAGGGAGCGTCTACCGGATCCGGATTCGCCCTTCGCCAAGCTCCTCGCGCTCAAGGCCGAGTTGGAGAAGAAAGGCAAGTCGTAAGCCCTGAAGGCTTCTGCTTTAAGGAATCTCGACGAGCTCGCGTGTTCGACGCCTCCCGCTTTCGGGCGCGACGCCGATGCCGAGGCGACGCTCTTCATTGAAAGGCGGATCATGACGAAAATACTCCCCGTCATCATGTGCGGCGGCTCGGGTACGCGGGTGTGGCCGGAATCGCGTGAGACCCTGCCCAAGCAATTCATTTCGCTCATCGGGGAACGTTCGACCTTCCAGACGACCATGCAGATGCTCGACGATCCGACCGATCGTGATCACCGGCGTGGACTATCGCTTTCTCGTCGCCGACCAGCTGCGCGAGATCGGCGCGCAAGCGGACATCGTGCTCGAGCCGATGCGCCGCGATTCGGGTCCCGCGGTCGCGGTCGCGGCCGGCCTCGCGGCGCGCCGCGCGCCACAGACGGTCGTCGTCGTGCTCGCGGCCGACCATGTCGTGCGCGATCAGCCGAAGCTCGTCGATCTGTGCAAGAAGGCGGCAGAGGCGGCCAAGGAAGGCTATATCGTCACGCTCGGCGTGAAGCCGGACTCGCCGGCGACGGGTTACGGTTATCTGCGCCCGGGCGCGCCCACCCATGAAGGCGGCGAGGTCTTAAAGCTCGACGCTTTCGTTGAGAAGCCCGACCGCGCGACGGCGCAGAGTTACGTCGATGAGGGCTATTTTTGGAACAGCGGCAACTTCATCTTCCGCGCCGACGTGATGCAGGCCGAGATCGCCAAATTCGAACCGGCGATCGCCGCCGCCGCCGAGGCCGCGATCGAGGGGGCGACGGCCGATCTGGGGTTCCTCGTGCTGGACGCTACAGCCTTCCAGCACGCGCCCAAGAAGTCGATCGACTATGCGGTGATGGAGCAGACGACCCAGGCGGCGCTGATCCCGGCCGACATCGGCTGGTCGGACGTCGGCAGCTGGCGAGCCGTTTGGGAGCTCTCCGATCGCGACCAGCACGGCAATTCCGTGCGCGGCCACGGCGTCGTGATGGACGCGACCAACGTCCATGTGCGCTCGGAAGAGACGCTGACCACAGTCGTCGGCGTCTCCGACGTGATCGTCGTGACGACGCAGGACGCCGTGCTGGTGCTGCATCAGGATCACGGCGACAAGGTTAAGCAGCTCGTGCAGAAACTGCAGCGCGAAAACAGGCGAGAGGCGGGAGAGCACAAGCGCATCTTCCGTCCCTGGGGCTACTACCAGTCGATCGACGCCGGCTCGCGCTATCAGGTGAAGCGCATCGTCGTGAAGCCGGGCGAGCGTCTGTCGCTGCAGATGCATTTCCACCGCGCCGAGCATTGGATCGTGGTGAAGGGCACGGCCGAGGTCGATTGCGACGAATTGACGAAGCTCGTGCACGAGAACGAGTCGATCTATCTGCCGATGGGCTGCAAGCACCGGCTGACCAATCCGGGCAAGATCGACCTGGAGCTCATCGAGGTGCAGACCGGCTCCTATCTGGGCGAGGATGACATCGTCCGCTTTCAGGACGCCTATAACCGCGGATAGCGGCAGGGCTTTCACCTTAGCTCCAGATTCGGCGTGCGTATGCGGGCGACGCTTGCTAAGGGTGCCCAGGAAAATTGAACGGGCGCGTCTCGCTCTTCCCGCTTGTGGGAGGGAATACATGCGACATGCGCGCCGCGGTCGTTGTCGGGCGACGCCTGAGGTTGGCCGGCAAAGAAGGGTCTTATGAGCCGTGACGCAGAGCGCAAGCGCCAGCATCGACGAGCGTCTGCAGGCGGCGCTCGAAAAATTTAGCGCTGCGGGATTTCTTCGCCGCGAGCCCGCACTGCTCCTGCTCGCGGGGGTGTTCCTCGATCGGCTGGGCGAGGAATTCCGCGGAAAGCTCTATCTCACCGGCGAGAACGGAGGATCCGAGCTGTGCCTTAGGCCCGAGTTCACGATCCCCGTCGCACTCCAGCATCTCGCTTCCACCGCAGCCGGCGAACCGGCCGACATAGCGTATGGCGGGCCGGTGTTTCGCGCGGGGCAAGGCGAGCTGTTCCAGACCGGCGTCGAGAGTTTCGGGCGCGAGGACCGCGCCGCAGCCGACGCCGAAATCCTCGGCGTCGCGCTTGAAGCGGCGACGGCCGCCGGAGCGCCGCGGCTCGCGCTCAGGCTCGGCGACGCCGGCCTGTCGCGCAGCTTTCTCGCGCGGCTCGACCTTCCGCCCGCCTGGCGGCGGCGCATCGAGGCGGGCGTCGCGCGCGGCGCGGCGCTCGACGCTATTCTCGCCCCCGCGCCGCGGCAGAACGGCGCGCTCGGCGCGGGCGTGCGCGCCGCGCTTGAGAAGAGCGACGCGGCGGGCGCAAAGCAGCTCGTCGAGGATTTGCTCGCCATCGCCGGCGCCGCGACCAAGGGCGGCCGCTCTGCGGCGGAGATCGCCGAGCGCTTCCTCGAGCAAGCGTCGCTGCAGGAGCCTTTGAGCGCGAGCGCGCGCCAGCGGATTGCGGATTTCTTCGCGGTCGAGGCGAGCCCGGACACGGCGAGCGAGAAATTGCGCGCGCTCGCGCGCGATCATGGCCTCGAGCTCGACGAGGCGCTCGAAGACTTCGAGACGCGCGCGAGCTTTCTCGCCGCGCGCGGCGTGAAGCTGGAGGAGACGGTGTTCTCGACGCGCTTTCCACACGCGATCGACTATTATTCGGGCTTCATGTTCGAGGCGCGTCCGGCGGCGGCGGCCGCTCCGCTGCTCTCGGGCGGACGCTACGACGGCCTCCTGAAATCGCTCGGCGCTGCGCAGGATATTCCAGCGGTCGGCGCCGCGATCTTCGTCGATCGACTGGGAGCGGCTTAATGACCGCCGCTCCGTCCGACCGCCTCGTCGTCGCGGCGCCCTCCAAGGGAAGATTGCAGGAGAACGCGCTCGCCTTTTTCGCCCGCGCGGGCTGCGAGCTGCAGCAGGGCCGCGGCGCCCGCGACTATCGCGGCCTCGTCGCCTCCGTCGACGACGCCGAAGCGGCGTTCCTGTCGGCCGGGGAAATTACGGCGCGTCTGGCGCGCGGCGAGGCGCATCTCGGCGTGACCGGTGAGGACCTTGTGCGCGAAGAGATCGCCGATCCCGATTCTTGCGTCGCGCTGCTGACGCCGCTCGGCTTTGGCTCCGCCAATGTCGTCGTCGCCGCGCCCGACGCCTGGATCGACGTGCGCACGATGGCCGATCTCGCCGACGTGGCGGCTTCCTTCCGCGCAAGGCACGGACGCGGACTGCGTGTCGCGACGAAATATGTGACGACGACGCGCCGTTTCTTCTCCGCGCATGGCGTCGGGGATTACCGGATTGTCGAGAGCGCCGGCGCGACCGAAGGCGCGCCGGCCGCCGGCA
>Ga0335078_10002263_pt1 | contig 29202 bp, 29 predicted proteins | sample Lox_Sample_32_FD_206711 | JGI IMG/M metagenome (GOLD analysis project Ga0335078, IMG submission 206711) | Soil microbial communities from Loxahatchee National Wildlife Refuge, Florida, United States - Lox_Sample_3.2 | ecosystem: Environmental > Terrestrial > Soil > Wetlands | place: USA...
GCACGGCGGGCGTGGTGAGACGTCGGTCCTGTCACCACTTTTCACCCCTCTCCGTCGGCGCCATCCTGCGGCGATTTCGCTCCCCCGGCATAGCCGCCGCGCGCCAGCGACAACTTGTCCCGGCTACAGCTTCGTCAGAGCGTAGTTTCACCGATGATGCAGTTTCCAGCAGTAAACGTCACAAGTTCCTATCGATATCGTCGCAGGCCACCGCATGTCCCCTAGATAGTCACGTTGGTGTCACGCTGCTATTGCCTGGTTATTACGACACCGAAAAGCAACGGCCAGAGTTGGGACGGCTCGGTTAGCCGCCGACCGCGTGCGCTCCGCCATCCACATGCACGATCTCGCCGGTCGTGGCGGGGAACCAGTCGGACAGCAGCGCCACGCAGCCGCGCGCGGCCGGCTCGGGGTCCGTCACCTCCCAGCCGAGCGGCGCTCGCTCTCCCCACGTCTGCGCGAGCCTGGGGAACCCCGGGATGCTCGTGGCGGCGATGGTCTTCAGCGGGCCCGCGGCCATCAGGTTCACGCGGATTCCGCGGGGCCCGAGGTCTCGGGCCAGGTAGCGGGCGCACGATTCGAGGCCGGCCTTGGCCACGCCCATCCAGTCGTAAGCGGGCCACGCCTGGCTGGAGTCGAAGTCCATCCCGACGATCGCCCCGCCGGCGCCCATCAGCGGGGCGACGGCCATGGCCAGCGCCTTCAGCGAGTACACGGACACCTGCAGCGTGGTGGCCACGTCCTGCCACTGCGTGGCCAGGAAGTTGCCGCCCATCGCCGGCCGCGGCGCGAAGGCGATGCCATGCACCACCCCGTCCAGGCCGCCCACGTGCTCGGCCACGCGCTCGGCCAGCGATGCGAGATGGCCCGGATCGGTCACGTCAAGCTCCAGGACCGGCGGCGGCTCGGGCAGCCGCCGGGCGATCCGCTGAACCAGGCTGATCCGCCCGAACCCGGTGATCACGACCGTCGCGCCCTCCTGCTGCGCGATCCGCGCCACATGGAACGCGATCGACGCATCAGTGAGCACCCCGGCCACCAGGATCCGCTTGCCGTCCAGAATTCCCATTCGCGTGATGCCCTTCGTCGTTGCCCGCTGACCGTTGCCGACTGACCCGGATGTCAGTGGCCCATGCCGAGCCCGCCGTCCACCGGGATCACGGCCCCGGTGATGTACCCGGCGCCGGCCGAGGCCACGAACGCGACCGCCGCGGCCACCTCTTCGGCCGAGGCCATGCGGCCGAGCGGCACGCTGGCCAGGATCGCCGCCCGCCTGTCGGCGGCCAGCGACGCGGTCATTTCGGTCTCCACGAATCCCGGAGCGATGACGTTAACGGTGATGGACCTGCTGCCCAGCTCGCGGGCCAGGGACCTGGCCATCCCGATCAGGCCGGCCTTGGACGCCGCATAGTTGGCCTGGCCGCCCGAACCGAGCAGGGCGGTGACCGACGAGAGGAACACGATCCGTCCCCGCCGCATCCGGATCATGCCGCGGACGGCGCGCTTGGCCACCCGGTAAGCGCCGGCCAGGTTGGTGTCCAGCACCTCGGTGAAGTCGTCCTCGCTCATCAGGGCCAACAGCTGGTCCCGGGTGATCCCGGCGTTGGCCACCAGCACCTCGACCGGCCCGTGTGCGGCCTCGGCCGCCGCGAATGCCTGATCCACCGAGGCGGCAGCGCGCACATCGCACCGGGCCACCGTCAGCCCGTCGATCTCGTCACCGGAGCGGGAGGTAATGGTGACCTTGTCACCGTCGGCCGCCAGCCGCCGGGCGATGGCAAGCCCGATTCCCCGGTTCCCTCCGGTGATGAGGACTGATCGGCTCATCGAGTGAGACCTCCGGCAGGCCCAGTTGCGGATTCGATCCTGGTGAGCGTACATCGAAGCGCCGTTCCAGGCAGGCTCGCGGGTGCAGGATAGATTGGCTCACCGTGGCCATTGGTGCAGACGAGGCGTCGGACCCGATCGACCCGGAATTCACCGCCTTCCCGTTGCGGCAGATGGCGGATGCCGCCCTGCAGCGCGCCCGCGACCTGGGCGCCGAACATGCCGACTTCCGTGCCGAGCGGATCAGAGGGCAGCAGATCGGGTTGTCGGACGGGAGCCTCCAGACCCTGCTGGACACCGATGACCTGGGCATCGCCGTGCGGGTGGTGGTCGACGGGACCTGGGGCTTCGCTTCCGCGGTCGACCTGACCCCGGATGCGGCCGCGGCGACCGCCGCGGCGGCCGTCGAAGTCGCCCGGGTAGCCGCCGCCCTCAACGTCGAGCGGATCGAGCTGGCCGACGAGGCCGGGCACGGCGAGGTCAGCTGGGTATCCGCCTACCGGGTGGACCCGTTCAGCGTGGGCGTCGCTGACAAGATCGCGCTCCTCGCCGACTGGAGTCGCGGGCTGCTGGCCCGCGACGGGATCGACCACGTGGACGCTTCGCTCATGCAGGTCAAAGAATGCAAGTTCTACTCCGACGGCGCCACCAGCACCACCCAGCAGCGGGTGCGGCTGGACCCGAGCGTGACCGCGGTGGCCGTTCAGGCCGGCGGCAGGTTCGAGATCATGCGCACGCTGGCTCCTCCGGCCGGGCGCGGCTTCGAGTTCATGACCGCGGGCCGGGCTGGCGACGGCGGATGGGACTTCGCCGCCGAGCTCAGCGAGCTGCCGGACCTGCTGGCCGCCAAGCTCGCCGCGCCATCGGTGTCGCCGGGCAGGTACGACCTGGTCATCGACCCATCGAACCTGTGGCTGACCATTCACGAGTCGATCGGGCACGCCACCGAGCTCGACCGGGCGCTCGGCTACGAGGCCGCGTACGCGGGAACCTCCTTCGCCACCCCGGACAAGCTGGGCAGCCTGCAGTACGGGTCCCCGCTGATGCGGGTCACCGGTGACCGGACGGTCCAGCACGGCCTCGCCACGGTCGGCTACGACGACGAGGGGGTCCGCGCGCAAGCCTGGGACCTGATCACCGACGGGGTGCTCACCGGGTTTCAGCTAGACCGGCGGATGGCCCGCACACGGGGCTTCGGGACCTCGAACGGGTGCGCGTTCGCCGACTCTGCCGCTCATATGCCGATCCAGCGCATGCCTAACGTCTCGCTGCAGCCGGCTCGCGACGGACCGTCCACCGCCGAGCTGATCGCGGGCGTCGAGCACGGCATCTACGTGGTCGGCGACAACAGCTGGTCGATCGACATGCAGCGGTACAACTTCCAGTTCACGGCCCAGAGATTCTTCCGGATCTCCGGCGGCCGCCTGGCGGGCCAGCTCCGCGACGCCGCATACCAGGCGACGACCACCGACTTCTGGAATTCGCTGGAGGCGGTCGGCGGGCCGCAAAGCTACCTGCTCGGCGGTTCGTTCACCTGCGGCAAGGGCCAGCCGAGCCAGGTCGCTCCGGTCAGCCACGGCTGCCCGGCGGTGCTCGTGCGCGGAATCCGGGTCCTCAATCCGGCCCAGGAGGCGTCGCGATGACCGCGTCCCGACAGCGCGAGCTCCGCCCGCAGGACGCCGTGGAGCAAGCGCTGCAAGCCGCCACGTGCGAGGACTGTGTCGTGATCGCCGAGGAGACCTCGGAAGCTAACCTGCGCTGGGCGGGGAACACCCTGACCACCAACGGCGTTTGCTCGTCGCGCAGGCTCACCGTCATAGCCATCAGCCGGGCCGCGGGGGCCGCCCGGGTCGGCGTGGTGTCCCGGGCCGGGACGGGCGAAGTCTGCGACATCGTGGCGCAGGCGCAGCAGGCCGCGTCACAGAGTGCCCCGGCCGAGGACGCGGACCTGCTGCCAGGACCGGACGGCCATCCGGGTGGCCGCGGGCCCGCCTGGGACGGCCCGCCGGCCCGCACCGAGATAGGAGTGCTGGGCGGCTTCGCCGGGGCGCTGGGCGATGCCTTCGGCGTGGCGGCGTCCGGCGGCCGGCGGCTGTACGGGTTCGCTGAGCACTCGATGACCTCGCTATTCCTCGGCAGTTCCAGCGGGCTGCGGCTGCGCCACGACCAGCCGTCGGGAAAGGTCGAGCTGAACGCGAAGACGGCCGACTTGGCGCGCTCAGCCTGGGCCGGGGTGCAGACCCGTGACTTCACCGACGTCGACGTCACGGGGCTGGAGGCTGGCCTGGCGCGCCAGCTGCGCTGGGCCGCGCGCCAGGTCGAGCTGCCCGCGGGGCGTTACGAAACGCTGCTGCCGCCGACGGCCGTAGCCGACTTGCTGATCTATATGTACTGGTCGTCGGGGGCCAGGGACGCGGCAGACGGCCGGGCTGTCTTCAGCAAGCCCGGCGGCGGAACCCGGGTCGGGGAACGGCTGGCCAGCCTGCCGGTCACCCTGCGCAGCGACCCGCATGCACCTGGCCTGCAGTGCTCGCCGTTCGTGATCGCGCACGCTTCGGGCCGCGACTCCTCGGTGTTCGACAACGGGCTGCCGCTCGCCGCGACCGAGTGGATCCGCCGCGGCGAGCTTGCCGCGCTGACCCAGACAAGGCACTCGGCCAGGCTGTCCGGGCTGGCGGTGACCCCGGCGGTCGCTAACCTGATCCTCGACGTGCCCGGGTCCACGGCATCGCTGGAGGACATGATCGCCCGCACCGGCAGCGGCCTGCTGCTGACCTGCCTGTGGTACATCCGGGAGGTGGATCCGCAGACCCTGCTGCTCACGGGCCTGACCAGAGACGGTGTCTACGTCGTGGAGAACGGCGAGGTGACCGGGGCGGCGAACAACTTCCGGTTCAACGAGAGCCCGGTCGCCATGCTGGGCAGGATCGCCGAAGCCGGGGCCACGGGACCGGCCCTGCCCAGAGAGTGGAGTGAGTACTTCACCCGCTGCGCGATGCCGCCGCTGCGCGTGGAAGGCTTCAACATGTCGTCGGTCAGCCAGGCCAGCTAAGCATCGTCAGGACGGGCCAGCCGCGACGGCGGGCCTGGGCCAGCCGGAGCGGATGGCACGCGGGGAGGTTCCCGCGGGGTCGTCCCCCGGGTGATTAAGCGTCCTCCAGCCGGAAGCCGACCTTGAGCCCGACCTGGAAGTGGGCGACCTCGCCGTCTACGATCTGCCCGCGGATCTGGCTCACCTCAAACCAGTCGAGGTGCCGCAGAGTCTGCGCAGCCCGCCGCAGCGCGCTGCGGATCGCGGGCTCAACCCCGTCCGGCGAAGTGCCGACGATTTCGGTGACGCGATAGGTGCGCTCGCTCATCCTTGCCTCCATACTGGTCATTCGTGACTCCTGACGCCGCAGAGCTGCGACGCCGCGCTCGGACGCTGCTGACCCGTGACGTCTACAACTACTACGCCGGGGGTTCGGGGCGCGAGCGGACCCTGAGGGCCAGCGAGAAGGCATGGCGGCAGGTCTGGATCGCGCCCCGGGTGCTGCGGGAGGTCTCCGCGGTAAACCCTGCCGCCAAGCTGCTCGGTGCCCAGTTCGCCACCCCGCTGTGCGTGGCGCCGACCGCGTTTCACGGTCTCGCGCATCCCGATGGGGAACTGGCCACCGCGGCCGGTACGGCGCAGGCGGGAGCGCTGTTCGTGTTGTCCACCAGAAGCACCAGGCGGATCGAGGACGTCGCCGGTGTCATCGCCGCCGAGGGCGGCACCTGGTGGTTCCAGGTTTACCTGATGCGCGACCGCGACCTGTCCGCGGGTCTGGTGCGGCGCGCCGCGGCGGCGGGCGCGGCGGCGCTGGTGCTGACCGCCGACACGCCGACCGTGGGCCGCAAACGGCGGCAGGCCGATCGGGAACTGATCTCGGACCGAGACTTCCTGGCCAACCTGGGACCGCTGGACGACCGGAGCGCGGCAGCTCAGGCGGCCGACCTGACCTTTGCCGACATCGCCTGGCTCAGTGCGACGAGCGGCGGGCTGCCGGTGGTGGTCAAGGGCGTGCTCGCCGCGGACGATGCGACTGCCTGCCGGGCGCACGGCGCCGCCGCCGTGATCGTCTCCAACCACGGCGGCCGACAGCTCGACGGGGCACTGCCCGCGGCTTTCGCGCTGCCGGACGTGGCGGGAGCGCTGAGCCGGCCGGAAGGCGGTTGCGAGGTCTACGCCGACGGCGGAATTCGCACCGGCGAGGACGCCCTGGCCGCCGTGGCACTCGGGGCCGGGGCGGTGTTCCTAGGCAGGCCGGTGCTGTGGGCTCTTGCCTGCGGCGGCGCGGACGGCGTCCGGTCGCTGCTGACCGGCCTGACCGACGACCTGGCCGTCGCGATGGCCCTGGCGGGTGCTCCCACCGTCGCGGACACCGCCGGACTGGCGCGGATCGCCGCAGCCGGATGGTAATCGGCGTGCTCCCGGCAGCCCGCGGTGGCGGCCTGCGCCGGGGTGACCTACGGTGGAAGCGTGAGAGCCACGAGCCATCCGCGACGGGACGGCCCCCACGTGGTCACCGAGGCACCGCGGCCGATGTCGCAAGACATCGCCTATCGTCAGCGCCGGTACCTGATCATGATGGGCATCCGTCTGGTGTGCTTCGTGATCGCGGTGCTCATGTTCGTCAACGGCGCGGGATGGCTCACCGCGATCCCTGCCGTGGGCGCGATCGTCATACCCTACTTCGCTGTCGTCTTCGCTAACGGCGGCCGCGAGCCTGCCGGGCGATCGAGGCTGCGGCCCTACGAGCCGAACCTGCCGGAGCGACGTGTGCCGCCCGCCGGGGGTCGCGATGCGGACTCCGGTGCCTAACCTGCGGGCGGCCGGCGAACGAGGCACGAAAGGTCACCGGAAAAACTGCTGATCGGCGGCGATCAGCGAGCCTCCATGCCGAGATCCGGCTTCTGATCCGGTCTTGACGCACAAGGGGCGGGTTCGGTGTAACATGTTTGCCGGTGCTCTGGTCCCCCGCCGGGGCACCGATGCCGGCGTTCCGGGCCCCCGTCGGAGCGCCGATGAACGCGACGCCGGGTGGTTTGCCCCCGTAGCCACCCGGCGTCGCTCTCTTTTTCTCTTATTACTCGGCCTTACGGAACTCGATGATCGCGATCGCCATCATGCCCACCCCCATGATCGCCACCATCGCCAGCGACAGCCCGAGCGGGACCGGCCAGCCAGCCCAGGTAATGGCCGGCGCTAGGTGCTGCTCGAACGCCGCAGGCATGGTCAGGTGGCTGAACACGGCGCGGCGCATCGGGCCGACGATATAGGTGAGCGGATCGATCCTGGTGAGAACGCTCAGCCAGGCAGGCAGTCCGGTGAGCGGGTATAGCGCCCCGGACAGGAAGAACAGCGGCATGACGAGCATCTGGGTCAACGCCATGAACGCCTGGAACTGCTTGATCCTGGCCGCCATCATCACGCCGAACGCCGTCAGCGTGAACGACAGCAGCAGCAGTTCGCCGATTAGCGTGGCAATCAGTGCCGGGTTGTACGGCACTTCGGCGTACCAGGCCAGGATCAGGAAGATGACTCCCTGGAAGGTCGCGATCGTCGCCCCGCCCAGGCACTTGCCGATGACGATCGACGCCCGGCTGACCGGCGCGACGAGGATCTCCCGCAGGAAGCCGAATTCCCGGTCCCAGACTATCGACGCTGCCGAGAAAATGGCGGTGAACAGCACGGACATCGCCAGTACGCCGGGATAGATGAACGTCTTGAAGCTGATTCCCGGCGGCAGGCTCCGCCCCGCCAGCGCGCCCAGACCGGTGCCCAGCACGAACAGGAACAGCACCGGCTGGATGAGCGAGGTGATCGCCCGCAGCCGGTCGGTGCGAAACCTGATCAGCTCGCGCCGCCAGACAATTCCGACGGCGCGAAGGTCATGCCGCAGGCCGCCATCGGGCACCGCGACCCGGATCTGGCCGACGAGCAGATCGGTATCGGGAGCGGCCGTCGCGTCCGTCGTCTGAGTTGCCATGGATCATCGCCTCCCTGCTCGCCAGCGCTGAGCCATCTGCCGCATGGCGTCGGTGCCCGACGCCTCGGCGTCGCGGATCGTCGTGCCGGTATAGGACATGAAGACATCGTCCAGCGATGGACGGGAAACGCTGACGGCACGGATGGGAACGGAAAACCCGGCGAACAGACGTGGCACGAACTGCTCGCCGGACGCCACGGAGAACGTCACCGCTCCCTCGTGCATCGCCGCCTCGATGCCGAACGTGTCCGCCAGCGCGGCGATCGCCGCCCGGTCGTCAGCGGTGTGGATCTGCACCCGGTCCTTGGCGACGCTCGCCTTGAGCGCCTCGGGTGTGTCAATCGCCACGATCTTGCCGTGGTCGATGATCGCTATCCGGTCGCAGTGCTCAGCCTCGTCCATGTAGTGCGTGGTGAGGAAGATAGTGATGTCCTCGCGGCGCTTGAGGTCGTTGATGTACGTCCATATCGAGGAGCGGGTTTGCGGGTCCAGGCCGACTGTCGGCTCGTCCAGGAAGAGCACGTGCGGTGCGTGCAGCAGGCCGCGGGCGATCTCCAGCCGCCGCTGCATCCCGCCCGAGTAGGTGCTGACCAGGCTGTCCTTGCGGTCCCATAGCCCGACCATGTCCATGACCTGGCGCATCCGGGGCGCCGCCGCGGCCTTCGGCACGCCGTAGAGCTCCGCATGGAAGCGTAGGTTCTGCTCGGCGGTCAGGTAGCTGTCCAGCGTGGTGTCCTGGAAAACCAGGCCGATGTTGCGGCGGACCGAATCCCGCTCGGTCAAGGCGTCATAGCCTGCGACGCGCGCCGTGCCCGATGTGGCGTCCGCTAGAGTGCAGAGGATCTTGATCGTCGTTGTCTTGCCCGCGCCGTTAGGCCCGAGGAAGCCGAAGGTCTCTCCCCTGGCCACCTCGAAGTCGATCCCCCGTACGGCCTCGACCTCGCCGTACCTTTTGGCCAGGGCGGAAACTGAGATTACCGGGTCCCGGCCGGCCGCGGCGGCCCCGTCCGGGGCAGCCGCGGCGGCCGCGTCTGTGCTGGCGTGCGTCACCAACGCTGCTGCCTCCCTTGACTTGTCGCATCGAGCCTAGCCGCGCCGGGCGCGGATCGTGCGCTGGCTACTGGCCGCCGCCGCCGGGCGCACTGTCATCATCGGCCGCCAGCAGCCGGTACAGCGCCTTCCGCGCGTCCGTGAGCACGTCGCGTGCCTGGCCGACCTGGCTCTCGGTGCCCGCGCTCACGACCTGGTATGCCGCCATCGCGACCTGGCCGATGAGGTTGCGCATGTCGATCGCCGCGTCGCCGACCGCGCCCGCGACAACCTCCCAGGGAGCCCGGACCTCATCGGGGTGGGCCTCGACGTAGCCGCGGCCTTCTTCGGTAAGCCGGTAGGCCCTGCGGCCTGCGTCGGCTGCTTCGGCCCGGACCAGGCCCTCGTCCTCGAGCTGCTGTAGCGCGGGATAGACGGACCCCGGACTCGGCCGCCAGACTCCGTCGCTCCGCTCGCCGATCGCCTGGATGATCTGGTAGCCGTTCATGGGCTCCTCGGCAAGCAGCGCGAGCGCCGCCGCGCGGACGTCCCCGCGCCGTGCCCTCGGCCCGCGCATCCCGCGCATGCCCGGCTCGCCAAACCATGGCCCGAACATGTGGGGCCCCGGCGGGCCCCCGGGAAACTGCGCGGTCATCCGCCGGCCGGGGAATACCGGCCCGCGGGCATGACCGCGACGGCCCCCGCCGCGGCGCTGCCACCCGAACTCTTCGTCACCGCCGGGCCGCCAGCCCTCTTCGTCGCCCCGGCGCCTCCAGGTGCCTTCGTCTCGCATTGCTGTCTCCTTGCCGAGCCCGGCCCCCTCCTTCCAAGCCTATCTTGGACAGTCTCCGGACTCTCTTGATAGCTCAAAGATATATCGTTAAGGCGCGCCTGGCAAGCCCGGGGACTGGGGGTCCGGGCGGCGTCCGCTTTGCGCCGGCTGGCCGGCGTCCGCTTTGCGCCGGCTGGCCGGCGTCCGCGCGCGTACCGTGGGCGCGGGATCGAGCCCGGACTCAGCCGCCGTCGGCGGTTTCGGGCCAGCGAGCGGCCAGACCGCGCAACCGCCGCGCCGCGCCGTCCACCGGCACGCCCCGCCCCACTGCGATGCCCAGCAGGTACGCGGTCAGCGGTGCGGCCGGCCTGGCCACGCCGTGCGCGACCTCCCGGGCTAGGTCCAGGACCGTCCGGGTGTCCGCAGCGGCCGGGTCGATGCCGAGCTCGGCGCAGGCCGCCTCGGTCCATGCGTCGAGGGTGTTCATCCGCGGCTCCCGTTCAGCGCTTAGCCGCCGATGGCCGACATGGGCCGCCGCGGCTGCAGGAATCCAGGGTCGTTGATGGCGTGACCGGGCAGCTTAGACGCGACAGCCCGCTGCCAGAGCTCAGCGATCGCCCCGTCGCTCGCGCCGGCCCGCAGCCCGCCGCGCAAATCGCTCTCGTCCGTCGCGAACAGGCAGTTGCGGACCTGGCCGTCGGCAGTGAGCCGGACCCGGTCGCAGGCGCCGCAGAACGGCCTGGTCACCGACCCGATCACGCCGATCCTGGCGGGACCGCCGTCGACCAGGAACGACTCCGCCGGCGCTGACCCGCGGGCGCCCGGATCGTCGGGCGTCAGGGAGAACTCGGCGGATAGCGCGTCCAGGATCTCATCGGCGGTAACCATGTTGCCGCGGCGCCAGCCATGCTGGGCATCCAGCGGCATCTGCTCGATGAAGCGGACCTGGTAGCCGTGCTCCAGGCAGAAGCGAGCCAGGGGCACGGCCTCATCGTCGTTGATGCCGCGCATCAGGACCGCGTTGACCTTGACCGGAGCGAGCCCGGTCGCGGCTGCGGCGGACAGCCCGGCCAGCACGTCGCCGAGTCGGTCCCGCCGGGCGAGGTCGCGGAAGGTCTGCGGCGCGAGCGTGTCCAGCGACACGTTGACCCGGTCCAGGCCAGCCGCGTGCAGCGGCTCGGCCAGCCGGTCCAGCCCGATGCCGTTGGTGGTCACCGACATCTCCGGGCGCGGGCGCAGCGCCGCGGCGCGCGCCACTATGTCCACCAGGCCACGGCGGAGCAGCGGCTCCCCGCCGGTGAACCGGACCGCGGTGATGCCGCATAGCCGCACCCCGATCCCGACCAGGCGCACCACCTCGTCGTCGGTGAGCAGATCCCGTCCGGGCAGCCAGTCCAGCCCCTCGGCCGGCATGCAGTAATCGCAGCGCAGGTTGCAGCGGTCGGTGAGGGATACTCGCAGATCGGTTGCCACGCGTCCGTACGAGTCGGCAAGCACCGCGTCACCTCCCTGCCCAGCTTGCTGGGCGCTGCTGCGACAAAAACCCAGACTACCCACCATCGCCCCCGCCGCCATCGCCCCCGCCGCCATCGCCCCCGCCGCCATCGCCCCCGCCGCCATCGCCCCCGCCGGACGGATGAGCCTGCCGGCCGGCCCGGCGATGCGTGCGGCAGCCGCGCCCCGGGCGGAATCCGCTATCTTGTGCTGGCATGGCATTCGCCGACAAGGCCAAGCAAAAGATCAGCAAGCGGGCCGAAGCGTTCATCGCAGCCGCACCGGTGCCGCAGGAACCCATCCTGGCCGGGGCGCAGGTGATCAGCGGGCTGAGCCGGGCGTGGGTGCTGGTGTCCCCCAGCGCCCGGATGCTCGGCCGGACCTACTACCTGGCCCTGACCGAGCACTACCTGCTGTTCTGCTGGATATCAGCCTGGCCCGGGCGGCCCCGCGAGGTCACCATCATCGCCCCGCGCGGGGAGGTGCGGGTGACCGGTTTCCGGCTGGGCGGCCAGATCGGCTGGTTCACCTGCCAGGTTCCCGCCCGGAAAGCGCCGATGACGCTGCGCTTCTACCGGTTGTGGCGGCCGGAGGTCGAGGCCATCCTCGGCGAGCTCCAGGGATCGCCGCAGCTATAACAGTGGTCATGACTGTGGACGGCGCCATCTGGCGTGACCAGCTCACCGCGGCCGAGCGAGCGGCCCTGGGCCGCGGTCACGGGCGCATCCCCGACCCGCGCCCGGACGTCCTCGTGGTCGGCGGCGGGATCATGGGCGTCACCACGGCGGCGGCGTGCGCCGAGGCCGGGCTCGGCTCGGTGCTGCTGATCGAGACCGGCCGCCTGGGCAGCGGTGCCACGGGGGGAGCGAGTGGCCTGCTGATCCCCGAACCGCACCGGTGGAGTGATCCGGAACCGCTGGTCGACCTGGAGCAGGCCAGCCTGGAGCGGTGGCGGGAACTCGAGCAGCGGCTGCCCGGCGGGGTGGGGCTCGTCGATGTCGACTGGATCGGGCTTGCCCCGCACCCCGGCGGCTTCGCCGCGCACCAGCCTCCGGCCGTGGAGTGGCTTGCCCCGGGCCAGGTGGAGCGGCTGGTCCCGAACCTCGCCCGGCCCATGGCAGGCGCGCTGATCCGGCGCCAGGCCCGGGTCAACCCGCTGCGCGCGGTGGCCAGGCTGGCAGCGCGGCTGCCGGCGGTCGCCACCGGGGTCGCCGCCACCGGCGTGACCCTGCGGCGGCAGCGGCTGGTGTCGGTGGCCACGTCGGCCGGTGACGTGCACCCCGGCTTGGTGGTCTTCGCCACCGGCCACCCCCCGGTGCTCGACGGCCTGCCGCTGGACATCCCGTGGGACAGGGTCAAGGGCCACCTGCTCGTGACGGGGGCCGCGCCGGTCCGGCTGCCCGGCATCGTCGCGCCCGTCGCCACCCAGCTCGAGGGCGGACGGCTGCTGGTCGGCGGAACCTTCGACATCGGGGACGAGGACCCGGCGGTCCGGCCCGCCGTGATCCAGTCGATCATGGACGGGCTTGTCGCCGCGCTGCCTGCCGTCAAGGGAGTGGGCATCGCGTATCAGTGGTGCTGCTTCCGGCCGCGCCATCCCGACCAGCGGCCAACCATCGATCGCTTGCCCGGCCTGGACAATGCCTGGCTGACCTCCGGTCACTTCAGGACCGGGATCCTCAACGCCCCCGCGACCGCATCGGTCCTCGCGCGCTGGATCTGCGCAGGCCAGCCTCCCGCAGAGCCCCGAACCTGGTCGGCGACCCGGTTCAGCCGGGACTGACCAGCCTGCGGCGGTCGTCGGGCAGGCGCTGCGTGACACCAGCCCGGTCCAGGAACTCCAGCAGCGGTATGGCGACGCGGCGGGTCGTCCTCAGGGCCTGCCGCGCCTGCGCGGCGGTGAACGGCTGCGGCAGGCCGGCCAGGACCTGTCCGGCCAGCGCGTCGGCACCGGGGGCCAGCACGATCTGATCGCTGACCCGCAGCAGCAGCCCGGCCCGCTCGGCTGCGGCGATCGCCCGGACGTCCAGGCCGAGATGGCGGAGCCGATCGGCGTCGGGCGAGGCAAACGGCGCAGCGGCCAGATCGGACAGGAGCACCCGTACGGCGGCCACGACGGTGGCCGGCAGCTGCGGTGCGGTCAGCCCGTCGGCCGGCCCGATGACCTGGACCAGGCCGTCGCGCACCCGCAGCGGCGGCCGGACCAAAGCGTCGACCAGGCGGCGGTCGGGCAGCCCGAGAGCCGCGCGGGCCGCCTCAAGCGTCAGGCCTGGCATCAGCGGTTCCCGTCTGACCTGCGCGGTTACCGCCTCGCCGAGACGGCGTGCCAGGTCCGCCCAGTGGCCGGCGTCCGCCAGCCACTCGCCGCTGACCGGCTCCGGGTGCTCGCTGACACCCATGGCCAGCAGGGCGCTGGCGCGCAGCAGGCCATGCCGGCGCAGCAGGTCGGCTGCGGCGGGATGATCGGGCCACGAAGCGAGCTCGGCGGCTGCCGACGTGCCCGCGCCGCGGCGCGACAGTGACGGAGGGGCCACGTCCAGCACGACAGCTCGGTAGACCGGCGGCCAGCCCGCAGCTGCCCCAGCGCGGCGCGGTCCGGCCTTGCTGCCGCCGGGGTCGCGCAGCAGCACCTGGTCACCGACGTGCAGCGGGACGGGCTCGCGCAGCGTGAGCCGGGCTATCTGCCCGCCAAGGGAGCGCACCTTGGCGACCGTCCGGGCTGTGCCGACATGGAGGGTCAGCGTCCGCGGCGGTCCCGGCGCGGACGTGTCCGGCATGGCCAGGCTCACGTCGATGACGTCGGCGAGCGTCCAGCGGCCCGGATGCACCAGCGCCATCCCCCGGCGCAGCCGCCCGTGGCTGGCGCCGCGGAGGTTGACCGCGGCCCTGGCCGGCCCGGTCAACTCGGCCACGGGCTCGCCCAGGGCCTGGACGCCCCTCAGCCGCACCGGCCGCATGGAGGGGGTGACAACCAGTTCCTCGCCGCGGCGTATGGTCCCGGCCGGCAGCGTCCCGGTGACCACCGTGCCGCTGCCCGCGATGGTGAAGGCACGGTCCACCCAGATGCGCACCGGGGCGCCCGGGTCCGGCACCGGCATGCCGCACGCCAGCCGGTCGAGCGCGGCGAGGAGTCCCGGCAGCCCCTGCCCGGTGACCGCGCTGACGGCCAGCGCCTCTGTCTCGCCGAGGCTGGACGCGGCGATCAGCGCGCTGGCCTCAGCCAGCGCGGGCCCCGGATCGGCCAGGTCGCTGCGGGTGACAACCAGCAGGCCGCGCCGGATCCGCAGGGCGTCGAGCACCGCCAGGTGCTCCGCCGACTGAGGCATCCACCCCTCGTCGGCGGCGACCACGAACAGGACGGCGGGGACCGGGCCGACCCCGGCGAGCATGTTCGTGACGAACCGCTCGTGACCAGGCACGTCGACGAGGGCCAGCCGCTCGCCAGAGGGCAGGGTCAGCCATGCGTAGCCCAGGTCGATGGTCAGGCCGCGGCGGTGCTCGGACTCCCAGCGATCTGGATCCATCCCGGTGAGCGTCCGCACCAGGGTCGACTTGCCATGGTCCACATGCCCTGCGGTCGCGATGACCTGCATGTCAGGAGCGATCTGACGGGTCAGCGGCCGCCATGACGGCGGCTGCGAGCCGCTCGTCGGCGGCGGCGGGCACGCCCCGCAGGTCCAGCAGCAGCCGTCCGTTCTCGATCCTGCCGACCACCGCGGGCAGGCTGCCGCCGCGTACCGCCGGGCCGGCCCGCAGGGCCGGGGCCAGCTCCGCCGGCAGGCTCAGCGCGGCGCTGGGCAGCGTGACGCCTGGCGCCCCGCCGCCCCCGACCGTGGCCGCGCTGGCCACGGCATGGCAGTCGACTCCCGCGGCCGCGCTGGCCTGCGACAGCCGTTCGGCACGCTCGGCCAGCCCGGACACCTCGGCCGTGAGCGCTTGCCGCAGCGGCGTCGGCGGCCCGTCGATGGTCGCCTCGAGCGCGGCGAGCGTGAGCTTGTCCACCCGCAGGGCCCGGGCCAGCGGATGCCTTGCCAGCCTGGTGACCATCTCGACGCTGCCGAGCAGCAGTCCGGCCTGGGGCCCGCCCAGGAGCTTGTCGCCGCTGGCGGTGACCAGGTCCGCCCCGCCGCGGAGCCAGGAGTCGGCGTCCGGTTCCTCTGGCAGCGCCGGATGCGGCACGAGCAAGCCGGAGCCGATGTCGCCGACCACGGGCACGCCGAGGCCGGCCAGCTCGCTCAAGGTCGCGCTGGCGGTGAAGCCCTCGATCCGGTAGTTGGACGGATGCACCTTGAGCACGAACGCCGTGTCCGGGCCGATCGCCGCCGCGTAGTCTGCGGCCGAGGTTCGGTTGGTCGTGCCGACCTCCCGGATCTTGGCTCCAGTCGCGCAGATCAGGTCGGGCAGCCGGAACCCGTCCCCGATCTCGATCAGCTCGCCGCGGCTGACCACGATCTCGCGGCCTGCTCCGAGCGCAGTCGCCGCCAGCACCAGCGCCGCCGCGTTGTTGTTCACCACGTGCACGGCCTGCGCCGCGGGCACCGCCCGCCGGAGCGCCTCGATCGCACCTCGGCCGCGCGGGCCCCTGGTCCCCGCTGCCAGGTCGAACTCCACGTCCGTGCTGCCCGCCGCCGCCTGGAGGGCCTCGCGCGCCGCCGCCGACAGCGGAGCCCGGCCGAGGTTCGTGTGCAGCAGCACCCCGGTGGCGTTGATCACCGGGGTCAGGGCCGTGGCCAGGGCCGGCAGCGCCGCAACTGCCTCGTCGGCGACCCGTGCCGCGGCGATGCGGCCCGACCTGGCCTGATCCTGCGCCTCGCGGATGGCGGCCAACACCCTCCTGCGGCCCAGCCGCCGCTGGGCCGCGGCCAGCCTGGCGTCGGTCAGGACCACGTCGGTACGCGGAACGAGCCTGCGCGGGTCCACGGTCGTGACCATACCCGCCCGCGGCCGGGCGCCGGCAGCCGCTTGAAGCCGTCTGCCCGCGCATTTACCAGGGCTTTGCATAATGGGCCGCCCGCCGGGTACCGATGATGTGCGAGTCTTAATCCTCCGATTACGGAGGGAGTGAGCGTTATGGCTGGCGTGGGACGGGTTCCGCGCAGTCGGGGCGGCGTGAGCGGGGTCCTGCTGATGTTGCTGGGGGCCTGGGGCGGCCTCGCCCCGTTCGTCGGTCCGTACATCCACTATGCCTTCACGCCGGATAAGGCGTGGGAGTACACCTCAGGGCGGTTGTGGCTGTCGGTCGTGCCCGGCGCGGCAGCGCTGATCGGCGGCCTGCTGACGGCCAGTGCCTCGCGCCGGGCGGTGGGCTGCCTCGGCGCCCTCCTGGCCGCACTCGGCGGGGCCTGGCTCATCGTCGGCGCCGCGGTCATCAAGGTGACGGTGACCAGCGGCTCGATCAGCCCCGGTGCCCCGCTGTCGGGCCCGGTCGGGTCGCTCAACTCGGCGACGCGGCAGTTCCTCGAAGGGCTCGGATTCTTCACCGGGACCGGAGTTCTGATCTTGTTTTTCGGTGCGCTGGCCCTCGGCCGGCTCTCGGTGTTCGCCGTCAAGGACGCGGCGCTGGCCGAGGACGCGCTGCCATTGCCCGGATCCGAGGTGTACCCGGAGCCGGACCCGGTCACCCAGGACGTGACCTTCCCGGCGACGACGGGACAGTTTCCCGCGACGACGGGACAGTTCCCCGCCGCCAGCAGCCAGTACGCGCCGGGCGAGCAGCCCCGGACCGCGCCGGAACAGTTCCCGACCACGACGAGCCCGTTCCGGCGCCCGCCTCCCCCGGACCCGGGCTCCCTCCGGGGCCCCGGTTAGGAGGTGAGCCCGCGCCGCGCCAGGGCGCCGGGCCGCGCTGCCTGGCTGGCGGAGGCGGACGGGAATCGAACCCGCCGACGGCGCCGCGCGCCGTCCACCGGTTTTGAAGACCGGGGCACCCCGTCCCCACGGTTCCACAGGTGTCCCTGACAGTTGCTGACGTGCAGGTCAGACAGGGTTCGGCGTCCACATCTATGTTTCGGCGTCCACGCCGGTCCTTGCACGCCTGTTCCCCGGATGTTCCCCGGGGCAGTCCCGGTGACCGGCGTTAAGACGATCAGTCGGTCCGCCATCGCCACCGTGTGGGTGCCTGTCGCTTCTCTGGGTTCCGCAGGTTGGCCGATGCCATGCGATGCGAGAAGCTAGACGGGGCTTGGTAGAGGCGTCGCTGTCGACGCTACGGCTGCGGAGGGTTGTGCCAGTCGACATCGACGTATATCCCGCCCTCTTCAAGGGGTTCGACGACGCCGTTGCGCAGCTTCACCCGGTCGAACCCCTCGTCACGAGCTACTGCGTCGATAGTCAGCTCCACCTGGACGTCGCTGGCGTTGTCGCGGAGCCAGGACAGCGCACGATTGAGGTCGAAGAATCCGGCCTTGCCGACTGTTGCCTTCAGCTCGACCCGGCAGACCGAATCTACGGACCCGCCGTGTGGCGCTCCCGCCGATTTCGCCCCCGTGGCCACGCCTGGCTCGTCTTTAGCGGGGTGCTCGATGCCTCCGGGTTTTACCGTCCCGGGCTGCTCTCCCGCTGGCGTTGTGTTCGGTGCGCGGGCTTCGTCGAGGGTGCGCTGGGCATAGGCCGCTTCTAGCAACGCCGCGTCTGAGGACATGTCGATCTCGTCGCTGGGCAGCAATTCGCCGATCCGGATCAGTTTCGGATCCCGTACCTCGATGGTGTCGTCTCCACCGCCCACCAGGCCTACGGCGTAGCCTGCGCGTGCCGCGAGCACCGCGTTAGCGACGGCCTCGGCAACCACTCGTCGGCTCCAGACCTTAGTGAAGTCGAAGTAGGAGTAAAACCAGTCGACAAGGTCGCTGAGGACCACGGCGGGCTTCTCGGGACCCACCCGGGCGAGGGCCAGGAGCTTGTCTGGCGTCACGGTGCTGAAGACCCGGTGGCTGAGAGAATCTACGACTCGCTCGTGGAGGGAGCGTCCAGCCGTCAGAAGCGACTGCCGGCCACGCGGCGGACCACCGCGACGCGCTCCTCTCCGATCTCGTCCCAGGCGTCGATGCGGAGCACGTCGCGGTTGGCGAGCCGCCGGCCGGGCGCACCGGCGATGATGCGCTCGTTCTGCCGGGCCACGACGAGGTCCCCGGCCCCGGCGACGTTGCCGTCCGCGAGCTCGGCCAGGTCGTCGGCGGCGACCAGGCCGAGCGCGGCGAGTTCGTCGCGGGCGCGGCGGGCCAGGTCGGCAGCCTGCGCGTTCGTGCCGGTCAGCAGGACCGACGCCTTCCCGCTGAGGTGGTCGGCGAGCCACCGCCGGTAGGCAGCATCCGACATTTCCTCCCCGGTGCCGTCGAGTATCCGGCCGCGCTGGTCGTACTCGGCCAGCACGTCGGCGTCGCCGTCGCGCAGCCGCACCGATGCTCCGCGCTCCCATTCCTGCTCGAACCGCTGGACCGTCCGGAGCTGGTAGTAGCCGTGCTCGTCGGCGAGCAGCCGCATCGCGCCGCCGGACCCCGGCACCGACAGCTGCTCGGTGTCCCCGGTCAGCAGGATCTTCGCGCCCTGCCGGGTGGCGATGGCCTCGACCGCGGACAGGTCGGCGGCAGAAACCATCGACGCCTCATCGACCACGAGCAGGTCACCGGGCCGCACCGGCAGGTGGCCGCGGGTCTGGTCGCTGTCTTTGATCCGGCCCAGGAACGCGGCGAGGTTGTGGCTCTGCGCGACTCCTTCGGCTGCCAGCACGTGCGCGGCGTTCGTGGACGCGGTCAGGCCGATGACCCGGCCGACGCCGGCCTCGCGCCAGGCCCGGGCGAGCGTGGCGACCGTCCGCGTCTTTCCCGTGCCGGCGGCGCCTACCAGGATGTCGATGGCGCGGCCGGAGGTCAGCACGCCGTAGGCCGCCAGCGCCTGGTCGTCGGTCAGGCCCGCGCCGCTGAGCGGAGTGTCCGCGCCGCTGAGCGGAGCGTCCGCGCGGCCGGGCGCCCCGGTCGCGCCGCCAGGCGCCTCAGCTGCGCCCGGCTGGCCGTGTTCGCGCCACAGCTGCGCCTCGATCCGCGCCTGGTCGGCGCCGAGCGCGGCGGCGGCGCGTTCTGGCGCAACTGCGGGCGCGCCGTTTTGCGCTGCGGCGCGCAGCAGGCGCGTGTCGGTGTCCAGCATGGCGCGGGTGGTGTAGATCTCCGCGCCGTGCCTGCGCCACAGGCTCAGCCCGTCCGGGCGCCGGTATGCCTGCGGCACCGCCACCATGTCCGGCGCGGTCAGCAGCACCGTCCCGCACGGGCCGCCGGGCCGCAGGGCCTCGGCGGTCAGCTCGTCCAGCAGGGCCGTCACCTGGCCGCCCGGCAGGCCGCCCAGGAAGTCCGGCAGGTACCGGTTGATCATCCGGGTCAGCTCGTACCGCGAGAACGTCGCCCTGTCCCGCTGGGCGTCGGCGACGGCGGCGGCCAGGATCCGCTCCACCTCGGCGCCGGACGGCTCGTACACCCCGGCGCCGGTATCGCGCCGGCCGAGCGCCGCATCGGGGATGGCGCTGAGCGCCCCGGTCTCGGCGCGGCGCGATTGCGCCTCCCACTGCGCCAGCAAAGTCTCGCGCGACGGCGCCGAATGCGACTTGGCCGGGCGCGAATCGAGCGTGACGAATTGCGCCATCGACCAGACGGCACGCGCGTTCGGCGCCTTGCCGTGCTTGCGCTCATATTCTTCGATGAGCTGCCGGACGCGTGGCCTGATCGCGCGGCGGCGGGAAGAGAACTGATCGAGCGCGGCCTCGCAGACACCGGCGATTTCCTGCCCGTTCCCGTCCGCTCGCGCGATCATCTGGACGCCGAGGCGTTCAGAAAGGCATTCGGCCATTGTGCGCTCGGCGATCGCGCCCGCGGCGGGTTTGGCGGCGTACAGCGCCGCGCCGTCCAGAGTGCGCCAGGCTCGCCGGTCACCGTCGCGGGACGCCAGCGGATCCTCGCGCAGCACCCGGTTCAAGATCGCATTATGCACGTGCAGCTGCGGGTCGTTGTCCCGGCTCGTGTGCTGGGCGAACGACGCGACGACCCATTGGTGGGCGTCGCTGAACCGGCCCGAGTTCTTCGAGTGGTACCCGGCCCGGCTGTAGCCCGCCTCGCGCTGCAGGTACTCCAGCATCGCCTGGTTGCCCGCCATGACGGCGTCCCAGACGCTCCGCGCGCGCGCCGTCCACTGCTCCGCCTCGCCGGCCTGCCCAGCATCACCGGCCTGCTGCGCCCTGACCTGCAACGAAGCGTGCAGCAGGCTCACCGACTTGGGCACCGAGAACGTCGTGTCGAAGAAGTACACGGCGGCGCGCTGGTCCTTCAGCGCCTGCGTGATGATCTGGTCACGGCGCTCCGCGGTCGCCTCCGGCTCGGCCGCGAGCAGGCCGGCGATCAGCGCGGACAGCTTGTCGTTGTGGCCCGCGAACCCGCTCGGCGCCCTCCCGAGCGTCGCCTTCCGTTCTGGGTCCCGGGGGTCGGTGAACGCCCCGTAGAGCCGTTCCATGACCTTGTTGTCCACCCCGGAACCGATCGGCAGCCCCAGCTCCGGGCACCCCAGCCCGGTCCAGATCCCAGGCGGCTCGCCGTGCTCGGCCACGGCCGACAGGTAGTAGTTCTCCCTGCCGGTAGCGACGGCATGCGCGAGGTATCCAGGGTCGTAGCCACTCGATATCGTCAGCATCTCGCACCGTCAGCAATGATTACCCAGAGCACCTGCATAAGCCATCATCATTGTAATGCAATGGTGTGCGGCTTCTAAAACAGAGAATAGCTTCGGAACGATTAGCAAGCTGCCGGATGACATTACCAGGGTGCAAGTGGTCAGGATTATGAGCGGGGCAGGTCGCGAATCGGCGATTGGCATCGAGGGCCAGGTGGTCAGTGCGTAAGCTGATCGCCGCGGTCCTGGCTGGCATCGCGGAGCATTAGCTGAGCGATCACCTGGAACGTGGCCCGGCGGCTCCCCGGGACCGCGTCCAGCGCGGCGGCGATGTAGCGCCGCACCAGGGCGACCCGGCCCGGCAGGCTGTCCGCCGGGACGTCGAGCACCGCGCTGATCGCGGTGAGCAGCGCGACCTCCCCGGGCCGGGGCAGCGACTCCGGCGTCACCGCGCTGCGGGGCTCATCCACCGGGCCACGCTCCGTCCTGGTCAGGGCCGGACCCGGGTAGTCCGGCCGGGAGTACTGAGGGGCTGGCTCACGAGGCGGCCCCGCCACGGCCGGGGCACGGCCAGGGCACGGCCGGGTCAGCGGGATACGGCACCTTGACTCCCTGGTCATACCGCGGGAGCGAGCACGGGACCTGGCCAGCCGGGAACACCCCGCCGCCGGCCGGGGTTCCGGCCGACCCTGTCACGCGGGGCCATGGAACGCACGAATAAGGCGGGCACGTCGGCCAAACGCCGGGCCAGGGCGCCCTGGCCGTCCTCGGCCGTCGCCCGGCACGGATCCTGTGCGATCGCGCCGGCGCTCGATCCGTCCCAGGCAACGTCGGCCCAGACCAGCCGGCCCCGATGGTCGCCGGCTACCCCAGTGCGCGCCGACAGGCCGCGCACCACCAGCAGGCCGCGTCCGTGTTCAGCGGCCGGGTCCTCGATGACATGCGGCTCGGTCGGGCCGCCGCCATCGGCGACTGCGACCCTGACGACGGACTCGTGCCAGGTGACCTCTACGGCGAACAGGCCGCTGCGGCCGCTCGCGGTGTGCCGCAGCGCGTTACTGCCCAACTCCGTCGCGACGCTGATGACATCATCGCGTGCCGGGCAGTCCGGCAGCATCGACGCCAGCCAGCGCCGCAGCACCGCTAGCTGGCGCTCCTCTCCCTGGAATACCTGCCGCCACCGCAGGGCACCCGCCGCAGCCGCTGGCGCGTCCGCGCCCCGGCCTTCCCCGTCCGGGCGGTACATCTGGCCAGTTCCGGTGTCGCTTTCCATGTGCAGGGTTCCTCCGTGCATGCAGGGCAGGGTGGCGGGCCGGGCGGCAGGCGGGCGGCACGCGCAAGCCGTCCTGCCGTCACGGCGCACACCAGTCGACCAGCGCCCGCCTGCCAGCGGAACCGCCGCCGGCGGTGAACAGCGAGAACTCAAGAAAGGCGCCGTGAACTGCGTGAACATGGGCGAGCCTCCGGGGCCTGCCGCATCGGGCAGGGCGGCCCGGCCGCGCTAGCCCTCGCTGGTCAGCAACCGCCCGAAGGCCCGGTTGATGGCCGGGTCGCGGCCCTGGACGTAGCGGTCCACCGGCCGGTACCCGGCACTGGTGAACAGGCCGAGCGCCGCGGTGTTCCGCACGCCGGTCTCGAGAATCGCCCGGCGGGCTCCGGCCGCGACGGCATGGCGTTCCAGCCAGGACAGCAGCGCGCGCCCCGCCCCCAGCCCGCGCGATGCCGGAACGATGTAGATCCTCTTGATCTCGACCGTGCGGGTGGCCTGGTCGAACCACCGGTAGCCGCCGCAGCCGGCCGGGACGGCGCTGCAGTACACCACGGCGAAGACTCCGCCCGGAGCCGTGTACTCGCCGCAAGCCACCTCGACCGGGTCGGCGAACCCGTACCGGCGAAGCTGCTCGCCGTGGAACGCCCGCAGCAGCCGGGCCGCGTCCGGGTCGCCGGGCGGGCGTTCGGCGATCTCGACCGGGGCCGCGCTGGGGGCAACGGCCGAGTCGGGAATGGTCGTCACACAGGCGATGATGCCTCATCGAACTCGTCGAGGAACTCGCGCACGAGAGGAGACCGCGACCGCCTGGCCATGGCGGGCCGCAGGCCGCGCAGGTAGCCGCGGGCCCGCGGCGACTGCACCTGGGCGAGCAGGCCCAGCCCGGTCCGCATGGCCGCCACCGCTTCGTCCAGGTCGCCGCGCAGCAGGCAGGCACGGGCCAGGAAGGTGGTGTGCAGGAGGGCTGACCGCGGGTAGGCCGACGGGCCGGGAGCGGCCATGGCGGTGACGGCGCCGCCCAGTGTCTCAGCCGCTTCCGACAGCAGCCGGCGGCGGTTCGCCGTGGTCCGCTCGGCCAGCGCGACGAGGGCCTGCCCGGACTCGGCCGCGAGCTGCTCCGGCGTCAGGTAGTACAGGAACGACGGGGCGTCACCGGCGGCGTGGCTCTGGAGCAGCACGGCGGCCGCCTGTGACTGCCGGCGGAACCGCGCCAGGTCACCGTCGGCCGCCGCCGCCGTAGCCTCCCTGCCCAGCAGCCTGGCGCGCAGCACCGGATCGCCGCGCCGGTATTCGTCTGCCGCTGCTTCGGCGAGCCGGACCGCCTGCGGGCCGTGCCCCGCGAACGCCGATACGTAGCTGAGCATGCCGATCGCGTTGGCGGCGCGGTCACCAGCGCCCAGTGCCCGGCAGACGCCCAGGCTCAGCAGCAGGTACCGTTCGGCTGCGCCGTAACGGCTGGAGTCGAAGCTCAGCCAGCCGAGCAGCTGCGCCAGGTCGGCCACGATCGTCAGCAGCCGCTGGCCGGTCTGACGGCCGTAGCTGGCGTACTCCACCAGGTCGATGACGCTCCTCAGCTCTGCCGTGACGTACCGCAGGCTCAGCGCCCCGCCCCCGTGCCGGTCGTCCAGCCGCCGCAGCGCGGCGACGTGCTCGCAGATCAGGTCGGCCTGCTCGGGCGGCACGTACTCGCGGCCGGCGCGGTCGCGGGCCGTGACCACGGCACCCCGCAGCTGATCCAGCACGGCGGCGGTCAGGTCGGCGCCGGTAGCGTCGGCGATCGGGCTCTGCGGAGTGACCGCCGTCTGGCCGAGCCGGCCCAGTTCGCGCAGTAAACCGTCGATGCCGGCGGCCCCGTCCAGCTCAGCGGCGGCGCTGCGGGCAGGGACGCCAGGCTCCAGCCGGCCGGGCCACAGCTGAGCCACGGTCACCGGGTAGCCAAGACGTTCGGTCAGCACGGCGGCAGCCACGCCGGGGATCGGCGCACGCGGGCGGAAACCGCGTCTGACCCACGAATAGCCGGCCGTCGGGTCCAGCCGCAGCCGCTCCCGGCCCTGACTCGACAGGCGTGAGTTGATCGCGGTGACCAGCTGCCGCGGGCCCCACTCGGCCAGCCGCAGCAGTTCTGCGAGCGGCGTCCCGGCCTCCCCCACCGGCATTCCCTTCCTGCCTGGTGCTGCCCTGGTGCTGCGTTGCCGGTCAGGTCTCGCGAAGCCGGCCAGCGGCCGGGCCGCGTTCTGGCCGCGGGCGCCCGCCGGCCGCCGGGACCTTCACGCAACCGGTGCAGCAGTCCGAACCGTCGCCGTGGTTGCGGCAGGCGCCGGGCGCCGGCTGGGCGCCGGTCTCCGCGCCGGCCTCCGCGCCGGCCTCCGCGCCGAAGTGCTCAGCGAACAGGCGGCGGGTCCTCGCGAAATCGTCGCGCCACGCGCGCTGGTCGTCCTCCCCCCGCAGCCCTGCGTAGGGGAAATGATCCATGAAGTGGCCGAACACGTGATCGCAGTCGGCGCGGTACTTGGCCGTGTCCAGCACGTGGGCGTGCCACACGCGGTCGAGCTGCCTGGTGGGCACGATCCTGGCGCCAGGGTGCAGCACGCACAGCTTCAGGAAACACCGGTACAGCGTGACGGCCTGATCGGCCTCGGCCAGGCTCAGTGCCATCTCTGCGGGTTCGGGGTGGGTGAGCAGGTAGACGACGGGCTCCAGGTCCAGCGCGTCGATCCGGCACAGCCGTTCTTCGGTGCTCGGTTCCGGGCGCTCGGTCACGATCAGTCCCTTCTGCTAGACCGGCTGCCGTGCCGGAACGGTGCCCGGGGCGCCGGTCCGGACGGTTAACGTGGGCGAGGTTCCGTCCGCCTGGGGGTGCGCCTGGGGGTTGCGCCACCCGGCAGAGTGATGTGGGCGCATAACCCCAGGTCAGTCACTGTGTCCTACCCTTGCTTACTCTATGCATATGGTAGCACCATGGCAGACGCTGGGGGGCGCTGGCAGGACACCTGCCAGCTAGCGTCCGCCCATGGTTATAGACAGGGAGTGGGACGAGCCTGTCTACCAGCAGGTGGCAGGCATCCTGCGGGACCAGATCACGTCCGGGAAGATCGAGCCGCGGCGGCCCATCCCTTCGGTTCGCATGATCTGCCAGACCTATGGCATCGCGAGAGCCACAGCGGGCAAGGCCATTCACTTGCTGGCCAGCGAAGGACTGATCCGCCGGGTACCCGGCAAGGGCTGGTACGTCACCCCAGACACCGAGCGCCCCTGATTCGGCTGACGTGAACAGGGAGGCGCTGTGACTAGCGGGAGGGCCACGGCCTGGCGCTCACCGGGCGGCAGGCACCCGGTGAGCACCGCGATCAGGAGACGTCAGAAGGGAAGCTCGCAGTCGTACTCGATCGGACCGAAGCACGTCCGGCAGACCTGCCCGCAGCCGTCGATATAGCCGGACTCGGCCAGGGTGGCGGTGTTGCCGCAGCCTGGCCTGGCGCAGGTGATGACCTCGTCGGTGGTGGTAGTGGTGGCGGCGGTCGTGGGCTTCATGGCGTGTTCCCTTCGTGAGGGTCCCCGGCGGCGGGGTCCTGGTTCGTGGTGTGTCCCGACGCCGGAAGGCACGCAGGCGCATAGGGCGGGAGCGCAACCGGCCGACCCGGGCGGGCAAGATGTTTTTCAGCGGGCAAAGAAAAAACTGCGCCGGCGAAGCCGGCTCCAAGGGCCCGCGGCCCGGAAAAACATCTTGAACGCCCGGGGCGAGCGCAGCGAGAGGCCGGTTGCGCTCCCGACCGCGCCTGCGAGACTGATCAAGTCGGGATGCGCCGCGGGCCCCGCCGCCGGGGACCCTCAGCCGGGTGCGGAACCTGGCCGGCGCATCGGAACCCCGGGCTGAGCCCCCCCCGCGGCCTGGTCGGTGACCGAACGGTCACGGCAGGGGCCGGGCCGGATTCGCGCGACTGGGCGTGAGCCCGGTTCCGCCGATGCTGGCCTTGCCGCCTTCGGCGTAGCCGTCGCGGTAACCGGTTCCGCTGTAAGTGATCTTCGCCGGGCGGGTGAGCGGGTACGCCCGTTCGGCCTCGTGCCGGATGACCTGAGTACGGTCCGCGAGGACCAGGGCGGCGCGGGACCCGTCGGCCGCTTCCGGTCCGGCGGCCTGGGCTGCGGCGGCGTGCTCGGCGGCGCGGACCCGCGCGATCGCCGCGGTGGCGAAGCCGAGCAGCCAGCTGCGCCGCCAGGCTCGCGGGCTGCGGGTCCATTCCGGGATGCGCGCCTGGCGCAGTCTGCTGGCCTGCTGCAGCAGCAGCGAGGTGTAGAGCAGGTCGAGTCGTTCGAGGTCGGACCGGTAGCCGAAGACATGCACGCGGGCACTGCCGCTGCCGCGGGTGAGGACGGCCTGGCACCGCATCGCTGCGGCCAGGCCGCACAGCAGGTGGGCCTTGACCCGTGCCCACGGGTTCGGCAGGTCCATGATCTTGCTGGCGGGGTCGTCGGTTTCGGGCCGGCCGGCGGCCAGCAGCGCGGCGTCGATGCCGTGGCGAGCGACCAGCTCGGCCGCCTTAGCGGTGAGGGCCTCAGCTTCGGCGGGCGTCACGCCCTCGGCCTCGGCTTTCGCCAGGAGCTTGCGGACGCGCTGCAGCAGAGCGTTGTCACGGGTCATCACAGTGTCCTTTCGTCGCCAGGAGAAGTGCCGGAGCGGCAGCGGGGGGCCGGGCTGAACCCGGCCCCCCGCTCGGGCGAGGTGGTCAGTCGTCCGTCCGGCCGGCGTAGGAGGCGGCGACCTGCTCGGGGGTCATCGGCGGCCGGGCCGCCGACGGCGGCAGGCCCGCGCTGACCGCCTGGCGGATCAGCTCGGCCATGGAGTAGCCCGGGGTATCGGCCAGCGCGCGGTCGAGCGCGATGTTGGCCAGGGCGCCGTTTCCGGACTGCCAGGCGGTGAACGCGAGCAGCGACGCGGGCGCAGCGATGTAACCGGGCTGAGCGCAGCGGACCAGGTCGGTCCACAGCCGGGCGTGAGCCTGCCGGTGTGCCGGGTCCATCCGGGCCCAGGCGTCGTCGCGGACGGGCAGCCGGGTCAGCACGACCGAGAGCCAGGCGTGCTTGCTCCGGCTCACCGTCTGGCCGTTGCGGTACGCGGTGATCGCGGCCTGGACAGCCGACAGGCCCTCGCGGTCCAGGACGTGCAAGCCTTCGGCCGCGGCGGCCATCCCGGCGGCGTCCCGTTCCGCGCGGCGGGTAGCCCGGGCCATCGCCCAGGCGTCCGGACCGGTGACCGGGGCGAGCGTCGCGGCCAGTGCCTCCCGGCCGGGCAGCGCCTGCGCCCCGGCGGCGGTCATGGCCTGCACCGCGGGATGGTCCGCGGCGTGGACCGGCACCCCGCCGACCGGGCAGCAGGACGGGTCACCGCAGAGGTAAGACCAGTACCGGCCCTCCTGCACGCGCAGGACGTCACGCAGGGACACGCCAGTGCGCGCCGACGCCGCGCGCACGGCGTCGGCGAGGGGGGTGACCAGCGGCCCGGGGCCGTAACCGATCACGACGGCGAACGCGATGCGGTGCCGGGCCAGCACGCCGAACGCGTGCCCGGCGATGGCGCCTGCCCCGGCCGGATCGGGCGGGTCAGGCAGGTCATAACGGAACGCGAGCTTGACCCGCCCGCGCCGCGGGCTGACCCCGATGACGACGAGGCTGGCCTGCGGGGTGAAGCCGAGCAGGTACGGGACGACGGCGATGAGTCCGGCCGGAAAGCTGATCTTTACCTGCGGCCGTTCTGGATGCTGGTTCATCGTGGTTCCTCCGGTGACGAGTGACAGGGACGCATGAAAGCGGGGGCGGGCGCCCGGCCCGCCCCCGCGCGGGAAGGGTCAGGAGGCGGTGACGCCGCGCAGCACCCGGACCTCCGCCTGCTCACCGGCCGGGAGGTCGGACGGCTCGCCGCTAGCGGGCCTGCTCACCGGCCGGGAGGTCGGACGGCTCGCCGCTAGCGGCGGCCCGGCGGGCTTCCTTGCGGGCCACGTAGCCGGTGCGCAGGGTGTCGAACGCCATCGAGGCGGCGATCTCGCGGGCCCGCAGCGTCACCCGGGCCCGGGGCTCGCCGCTGCCGCTGGCGGTCCAGGCCTCGGCCGTCAGGTCGTCGGCCACCACCATCACCCGGTCACCCTTGCCCACCGAGCTGGCGGTGCGGGTGGCCAGCAGCCCGAACGCGGTCACCTTGACCCAGCGGGTGATCCCGTCGCCGGAACCGCGCGCGGGCAGGTCGAGGGCCAGGCGCAGCTCGACACCGTCGGTGCCGTCCCGGGTGGTGAACGTGCGGGGGTCATCGCCCAGCCGGCCGGTGACGGTGATGCTGATCGGGTTCACGGTGTTCCTCCCTGGTGCGCTGCCGGGAGGGCTGGCCGCCGCGGTGGCGGCCCGGGACTGCGGGGCCCTTTCCGGCGGTCGGGCGATGGCGCCGGGCACAGGGCCGGGCCCGTCACACCGGCCGGCCGGGCGGGCCAAGATGTTTTCCCGCGGGCAAAGAAGGAAGGACTGGCCGGCAGCCGGCACCTAGATTGGCCCGCGGCCTGGAAAAGATCTATGGGCCGCCCGGGCGAGCGCAGCGAGAGGCCGGTTGCGGGACCAGCCCGCCCGGCGCACGCTCACCAAGCCGGAAAGGAACACACCGCAGACCGGCTGCCGATGACGCACACCAGAGTCCCGCCAGGCACCGAGGAATCACGTCCGAACTCGCAGCACCGTCTCCCAGTAGCCATCGCAGGCGATGTGCCGCCTGTAACACTTCTGCCCGGTCTGCCGAACTCAAGGGAAAGGCATACGCGCAGGTCCCTCAGCGCATATCGCCGATTATTCGCCTACTCGCGCCGCATCGATCTTGATGCCCAGAGCGCGCAGATCATCCAATTCTGAGACCAGAGGCTGGGCGATCGTACCGATGGCCGTCTTGTGCGCACGGCTCCGGAGGCCGTAGCCCTTCAAGGTGCCTAGCTGGCGGAACTCACTTCAGCCGCCCGCCTGGGGACTGTAGTTTCAACGGCTCTGTCGCATTTTCGGCTCTGTCGCATTTTCGGTGGTGGCAGCGTGTTAGCCGATGTCACGGTAAGTTTGCGTGGCATAGTCAGCTGGGTGCGACATAAGTGATCTTGTGGGAATTGTGTTCTCAGGACTGTCCTCCCTGG
>Ga0335078_10002264_pt1 | contig 29195 bp, 23 predicted proteins | sample Lox_Sample_32_FD_206711 | JGI IMG/M metagenome (GOLD analysis project Ga0335078, IMG submission 206711) | Soil microbial communities from Loxahatchee National Wildlife Refuge, Florida, United States - Lox_Sample_3.2 | ecosystem: Environmental > Terrestrial > Soil > Wetlands | place: USA...
GTCCCAGCCTATTGGTATCGCCAGGTTGGGGTCAATCAACGGCGATACTCCCAGGAAACGTTATCCATCTCCACAAGAATTCCCGCGTTCCGCACGCAGGGATGAACCTTGCTCAGAGGTTCCTTAGAACGTGAATCGCCCGCCGAACTGGAACTGACGCGGCATGTTGACAGTGGAGGTGATCTGCCCGAACTGCGCCGCCGCAGGCGCCGACTCCGTCACTGTCACAGTAGGCACATTGGGCATGCCGAACTGCGGACGGTTTGCGACGTTGTAACTCGACACTTCGAAACGAAGATTTCGGTTTTCGCCAAGCGAAAAGCTCTTGTAGAGGGAAAGGTCCAGATCATTCGCGCCCATGGTGCGCACGTGATCGAGATAGGCCGGGGCGGTGCCGGGCAAGAATGGGTTCGGGCTCCCGTTGGAAAACTCAGGCATGGTGAAACAGCTGGGTGAAAACCATTCGTTCACGACATGCGGAGCGCCCTTGCTGGGATCGCAGGTGAGGCTGGCGCGCTGGTTGAAATAGGAGGGCTGCTGGCCTGAACTGGGTGACGCAATAGGAATGCCGGTGCTGAGGTAAAGAATGGCGTTGGTCGTCCAGCCCCCGAAAATTGCATTATCTGTGCCGTGCAGGTTCACCGCGCGGCCCGCGCCCAGGGGCAGATCGTAGGACACCTGCCCGGTGAGCTGGTACTTCACGTCCTGCGGACTGACAGAGCGCTCGTACTTGAGGTTTTTCCAATCCTGGGGCTGGCCGAGGTGAGCGCCGACGAAGCCGAGCGGGGGATTGCCGTCGTCGGTGATCAGTTTGGCCCAGGTGAAGCTAACTAGCGTGGTGAAGTGGCTGGTGAGACGCTTCTGGACCTTGGTCTGCAGCGAGCTGTACTCCGAGTCGCCACCGGGATAACCATGGACGACTACGCCGTTGCCGCTGCCATAGCTGCCGTTGCCGAATTGCGGATACTTTTGCAGCGACACCCACAACGGTACTGTAGTCATACCGGAATTAGCATTAGTCGAGGGCTGGGTTGCCGCCCACTGGTTTGGGACCGTCTGACAGGCCGGATTTGAGGTATCGACGCACAGCGCATAGTTGTACTGTGCGATCGTGCCCAGGTCGAGTTCATTGAGGTCCGCTGTCGCCAGCGGGAGGAACAGGCCCCGGCTTCCCACATATGCGGCGCTCAGAACCACCTGGCGCGGCAATTCGTATTCCAGGCCGAAGTTGAAGTTATAAGTGGTCTGCGTGCGTTGCGAATGCAACATAGTGGCGAGTGTAGTACCAAGATTGTTTCCCAGACCCGAAGGCGCGCCGATGATAGGCACTGTGCCTGCAGGGAACGGATTGTTGAGGGCATAAGGATTGGTGAAGACGTTGGGAGTGCTCACGCCGCCCGAGCACGCGGGATCTGCGTAGTAAACGGTGTTGCCGTCGGGGTTGAGGCAGGTCGCATTCCAGAAGGTGCTGCTTGAGTACCCATCGCTGTCGAACGACGCGCTGCCGACCATCTGGGCGCTCGGACCGAAATAAATTCCGCCGCCGCCGTTCACCACGAGGTGCTGGATCGGCTGCAGCGAAAACCCCAACCGCGGGCCAAGGTTGGTGAGATTTGTTGTGAAGGGCGAGCGGTCGCCGTTGGATGCATAGACCTCGGCGCCGGTATAGGCCACGCCGTTTACGGTGTTCTGAGCAGTGGGATCGAAGTATTCGAGGCGATTGTGGCGTTCAGTTTTGCCGCCGAAAATATCCCAGCGCACGCCGGCGGTTATGGTAATGGCCTTGGCCGGTCGCCAGGTATCGTCGACGAATGCCGCATAGTACGGGCTGGCCTCGGCAGCAAACAGGTCTTTCGAGAAATTGGGATAGTAAGTGGATTCGGCACCCGGTTCTGTGCCCATGCCAATCAACAGCGATGCGAAGTCGCTTCCACCCACTGGTACCATCGCGCCAGAGGCTTGATCAGTGGCCGAGATATCGAAGGCATAGGAGCCCGACGGCGCCGGCGGCTGGCCAACGTTCAGGAGCCGCTTCATAAATTCGAAGCCAGCAGCAAGTTCGTGCTTGCCCAACGCCTTGGTTAGCGATGCGCTGACGTCGCTGTCTTCGCTGGCATATTGGAGGGTGTTGTAGTTCGCAGTTCCCCCAACTGCGTCAGGCGAGCCGTTTATCAAGATGTCGTTGAAGGTAACAAACGGCAGTAGCTTATATACCTCCTGCGAGGCCAGCGACGATGGGAATCCGAGTTGGGTGATGTCGAAGCCCACCTGTCCGGGATCGCCGCCCTGGTTCTCATAGTGGCGCGTGAACGAGTAGCGCAACTGTAGCACCGTGGTCGGGTTGATGGTCAGATCGTCGGCCAGCAGAACATTGCGGCCGTTGGTCACGTTCTGCGCGTAATTCGGATCCCACATGTTGCCAAACGCGTTGAAGGTCGAGGTAAACAGCCGGTCGAAGGAGAAGCGCCCGAAGATGCGCTGAGCCTGGCTTGCCATCCAATCCAAGCGGATGTCGAACTTTTGTGCTGTTAGGGGGTCCAGGCCCGGCTTGAAATAGTTGTAGGTCAGGTCATCCGACTGAGTATCGCAGGCCACGCCGGGCGTCTGGCTCATGTTGCACTTGGGCATCTCGGAGAGAAACTTCATCCCCACCGGATTGGGTTTGGGTATCTTGTTGCCTGAAAAAGGCCGCCGAGTACCATCGGCATTGTCGGGCAAGGTGGGATCGTAGATGGTAAACGCATCGGCGGAGAAGTCTCCACTGCGTTCTGCCGTGGTCGGCACTGTAAAGGTATTCGACCCATCGTACTGTTGCTGCTGCGTAGCTTCGTAATCGGCAAAGAAGAACATCTTGCCGCGCTTGATCGGACCGCCTAAAGCGCCGCCCTCCTGGTATCGGTGATAGTTGAGCGGTGAATTCGGCTGCGCCGACGAGAGCTGGCTCTGCTTGTTGAAATACTCGTTGGCCGCCAGCACGTTGGGCCGGAAAACGCCAAAGAGGTCGCCGTGGAATTGATCGGTGCCCGATTTGGTAGCCACGCTGATTACGCCTGCCCCACCACTCTGGTAGGTGGCCGGCGTGTTCTGCGTCTCAACGCGAACTTCATTCACCGCGTCTTCCGGCAGGTCCATCGCCGGAATGATCGCGGCAGCATTGTTTTCGGCAATTCCGAGCGGGCTGCCGTCCACCATGTAATAGACCGAGCCTTCGATGGCGCCGTTCACCGTGTAGGAAGACACATCCACGCCCGGTCGCCCGCTGGAGATGTTTTCGATGGCAAACGAGCCGGATGAGTTCGGCGTGCCGTTGGCAGGGGTCACACCGGCACTCAATTGCACCAGGTCATAAACGTCGCGCGTCAATAACGGCACACGGTCGATGGTCTCCGAGCCGATGAGCTGTCCCACTGTCGAGTTCGAAGTGTCAACAAGCGCCGTCGATTCACTGACTGTAACCACCTCGGTGACCGAGCCGACCTTAAGCGAGAGGTTTACCTCGGTGACCTGGTCAACTGTAACCTTTACGTTCTTTTCGACTACCGTGTCGAAGTTCTTGGCCGTTGCAGAAAGCTCGTAGACGCCTGGCGTTAGCGAGACGAAGGTGAAGAGTCCTGCGCCTGTAGTCTTGGTGGTCAGCTTAACGCCGGTCGCGACATCGGAAGCGGTAACGGTAGCACCGGGAACGATGGCGCCAGTGGTGTCGGCCACCAAGCCGCTGATACCGCCGCGTCCAGCCTGTGCCAGGATGGCATGCGCCGGGAGAAGGGCCAGAGCGACCACAAGCAGACCGTTCAGTACAGGTTTTGTTCCGGTTGGTTTCATGGAGACCTCACGAATCTCTTGACATTGAAACGTTTCAATAATAAAAAGTAATCTAAGAGGAAAAGACAAGCCTGTCAAGCGGAAAATGAGGCGCGCGCATCCGCGGTCCCCTGCCGCATACTTGGGAGCGCGCGAAGCCGGGGATAAACGGTATGGGTCAACGTAAATCCGGTCACGTAACTCTGCTCGATGTCGCCCGCGCCTGCGGCTATGCGGTCTCCACAGTCTCTATCGTCCTCAGTGAGGCCCCGCTTTCGCGAAACGTCGCGGAAAAGACGCGGCAGCGGATTCGCATCATGGCGCGCCGCTTGGGCTACTATCCCGACGTTTACGCTCGCACCCTGCGCCGGCGCCGCTCTCAAACCATCGGGGTGCTTGCTTACGATCTGACCGATCCGTTCTGCCCGCCGGTGGTGCGCGGCATCGAGGCTGGCCTCAGTCCAGCCGGCTATTTGCCGCTGCTGCTGGACGCGCAGACCGAGCGCAGCCTTTTCGATAGCTATTTGGAGAGAATCCTGGAGCGCCGCGCCGAAGGGGTGGTGGTGATCGCAAGCTGGATTTTCGAAGAGACCAACCTGCTGGCCGACATCGAGAAGAATCATGTGCCCATCGTGATCGTGGGCCGTGACCTCAGCGCGCGCCGCATTTCTTCGGTGCTGGTCGACAACGAAGCTGGAGGTGCGCTAGCGATGAACCATCTGCTCGCGCTCGGGCATCGCCACATCGCGGTCATCCGCGGGCCGCGGCAGGTGTTTGATTCGGCTCCACGCTGGGTCGGCGTGTGCCGCGCGGCGGAGAAGGCCGGTCTCGAATTCGACCCGCAACTGGTCTTCGAGCTTCCAGGCATGAGCGATTCCGCATTCGGTTTCGAGGACGGACTGCGCTTTGCGCGGCAGTTGTTGGCCTCAGGCCGCAGGTTTACCGCGGTTTTGGCATTCGACGACCTCACGGCGCTGGGCGTGGTGCGAGGCTTGACCGAGTCGGGGCTGCGCGTGCCCGAGGATTGCTCGGTGATGGGATTCGACGACGTCTTGCCCGCGGCCGTGGCTACGCCGGCCATCAGCACGATCCGCCAGCCGCTCAGGGAGATGGGACTGCAGGCAGCGCGTTGGATTCTTGAAGAAGTCAGCGCGCGCGATGACAAACGGAAACCCGAAGCGCGAATCTATATGGGCATGCCTCAACTCATGACGCGCAACTCATCGGCACGGCCGCCGGAAGCCATGCCGGAGAAAGTGAAGCGGAAAACACCCGGCGCTTGACGGCACAGATCGTGAGGAGAGTCTCTTTGATAGAAACGATCAGTTGAAAACCCGCCAAGCGAGGGCCGCTTGGAACCGAAGGCGGACTTGATCGGAGCCGAAAAGGCTGCAAAATGTGGAGAGGAAATGAGGACTTCGATGCATCGCAGATTGGTATCTGTTTTCATTCTCATCCTGATGCCGGTTCCGGTATTGCGCGCCATGTCCGTGCATTTGCGCGACGGATGGCGTCTCGAATCTGCCTGCAAGGTGAATGCGGGCGGCGCTGCCATTTCGGCCCCGGGCTTTGCAGTGGAAAGCTGGATCAAGACCCGCGTGCCTGCCACTGTCCTGGCCGCGCAGGTCGCTGCGGGAGTGATTCCGGACCCGTACTTCGGCACAAATCTGCGCCAGATTCCGGGCGCGGAGTATCCCGTTGGCGCACTCTTTTCAAACCTTCCCATGCCGCAGGACAGCCCCTACCGCTGCGGGTGGTGGTACCGCACACAATTCTCTGCGCCTGTTGCCGGCACGCGCGACGAGCGCTACCGGCTTCACTTTGGCGGCGTCAATTACCGGGCGCAGATTTGGCTCAATGGCCGTAAGATTGCCGATGAATCAACGGTCGCCGGCGCTTACCGCATTTACGACTTTGACGTGACAGGCGTGTTGGAGCCGGGGGCGGACAACGTGCTTGCGGTGGAAACCTTTGCGCCCACCGAGAAAGACCTGGGCATCAACTGGGTCGACTGGAATCCCTGCCCGCCGGACAAAGATATGGGACTGTGGGGAGGGGTCGATCTGGTGACTGCGGGACCGGTGACGGTGACGTCGCCGATGGCCGCGACACATTTCACCGGCGGGTCACAGCGCATAGCCGAGCTAACCGTCTACGCCGAACTGCACAATGCGGCCGATCACGCTGTGCGGGGCGTGATAGCAGGAACAGCGGCTGGCGCACCCTTCGAGCGCACGGTCGAGTTGGCTGCGCACGAGGACCGCACGATGATCTTCACCCCCGCGGACGTTCCGGCGCTCCGGCTTGAGAATCCGAAGGTCTGGTGGCCGTATGCCATGGGAACACCCACGTTACAACAACTGACGGTGAATTTCATCATCGACGGGCGCTTAAGCGATGAGCAGAGCGTGCGCTTCGGCGTGCGCGAGATTACTTCGGAGCTGACAAGCAACGGAAGCCGGCTCTTTCGTGTCAATGGCAGGCCTCTGCTGGTCCGCGGTGCAGGCTGGTCGCAGGACATGCTGCTGCGCACAGACGAGAAAAGACTGCGCGACGAACTGCGCCTAGTCCGCGAGATGAACCTCAACACCATCCGCCTGGAAGGCCAACTCGAGACCGATGAGTTCTTCCGTCTCGCAGACGAGCAAGGAATCCTCGTGATGGCCGGCTGGTGCTGTTGCGATCACTGGGAGCACTGGAAGGACTGGACGGCAGACGATCTTTCGATTGCCACAGCCTCGCTGCGCGCGCAGTTGCTGCGGCTGCGGAGCCACCCGAGCCTGCTGGTTTGGTTGAACGGCAGCGACAACGCGCCACCACCGGATGTGGAGCGAGCCTATCTCGACGTGGAGGCCGCGGTTCACTGGCCCGACAGCATACTCTCGGCAGCCTCTGCCGCCGACACACCGGGAGGCGGCCCGAACGGCGTCAAGATGACCGGTCCGTACGACTACGTGGCGCCGAGCTACTGGTATGTCGATAAGCAATACGGCGGGGCGTGGGGCTTCATCACGGAAACGAGTCCGGGGCCGGCAATTCCCTCGCGCGCCAGCCGCCAGCGGTTCCTGCCCGATCCCGACGCCTGGCCGCCGACAGCAAACTGGAGCCTGCACAACGGCGGCGGTAACTTTGCGAAGCTGAATGTTTCCGGCCAGGCGATGGAAGCAATCTACGCCAAACCGAACTCTGCGGCGGAGTACGAGCGCATGGGGCAGACGATGGAGTACGACTCGGAGCGCGCGATGTTCGAGGCCTACACCAAAAACAGGTACCAGTCGACGGGTGTGATCCAGTGGATGCTGAACAATGCGTGGCCCTCGATGATCTGGCACCTATTCGACTACTACCTAGACGCCGGCGCAGGTTACTTTGCCGCGAAGAAGGCCTGCGAGCCAGTGCACATTCAGTACTCCTATGACGACCGCTCAGTGGAAGTGATCAATGGAACGTACGAGCGGTTAAGCGGGCTAAAGGCCACGGTGCGCGTGCACGGCGTCAATTGGAACGATCTCTACCATAGCGAGGCCGCCGTGGACGCTGCCCCGGACAGCGTGCAGCAAATCTTTACCGTTCCCGATGCGCTCTACTCTGGCGCCGAACGCATCTTCTTCATTGACCTCCAACTGAACGATGCAACGGGCCGCGAGGTCAGCCGCAACTTCTATTGGGTCCCGGGCACCCTCACCACCTTCAACTGGCCCGCGACAGACTACACACACACGCCGGCCAGCCGGTTCGAAGACCTTCACGCTCTCACCCAGTTGCCTGCGGCCGCTGTCACGGCGCACGCCGAGGTAGTCGCCACGCCGCACGGCCGCGAGCTCGATGTACATCTGGAGAACTCACCGTCCGCACTGGCATTTCAGTTGCGCGCAGCCGTGCGGACCGAGCAGGGTGGGCTGATTGCCCCGGTCTTCTGGCAGGACAATTGGATCGAGCTTGTGCCGGGAGAGAAACGCACGCTTACCGCCGAGTTGCCGGAAGATGTTCCCCAGTCATTCAAGGTGGAGCTCGACGGCTGGAACGTCGCTGCCGCAACCCTGACGCCAACGGTTGCGCGGGAAACGCGCTGAGGAGACGCATGGCAGAAACGCAGCAGGCCAAAGCCGCCACCTTGCACCGCGCGCTGGGGCTGTGGAATCTGGTCTTCATCGGCATGGTTATCATTCAGCCCACCGCGCCGATGGGGATCTACGGGGTGATCAGCAACAAAGCCCACGGCCATGTAGTCAGCGCCATCCTCATCGCCATGGCGGCGATGCTGTTTACGGCAATCAGCTACGGACGCATGGCCAGGGTCTATCCGAGCGCGGGGTCGGCCTACACCTATGTAGGCCGGGAGATGCACTCCGCGCTGGGCTACATAGTTGGCTGGGCAATGGTGATGGATTACCTTATCAATCCGCTGATCTGCACGGCCTTCTGCGCGCAGGCGGCAATGAACATCCTGCCCGGCCTTTCGTTCTATGTTTGGATCGTATGTTTCGCGGCGTTCTTCACCTGGGCGAACCTGCGCGGCATCAAGACATCGGCGCGCATAAACGAGGTATTGTGCGTGGGGATGTTCTTGGTGGTGGCGTTGTTTCTCGGTAGCGTACTGCGCGCAGTGTGGAGCGTTCACCACGATCCAAGTTTTTTCACGCATCCCTTTTACGAACCGGCCACTTTTCAGGTTTCGCGTCTTTTTGCCGGAACCTCGGTCGCCGTTCTCACCTATATCGGTTTCGACGCCATCTCGACGTTCTCTGAAGAGGTGGAGAATCCGCGGCGCAACATCCTGCTGGCAACGGTGCTGGTTTGCCTCATCACCGGCGCGCTTTCAGCCCTCGAGGTCTACGCGGCTCAACTCGTCTGGGGATCGCAACCGTTCTCTGAAAACGACGTGGTTTCGGCCTTCGCCATCATCTCACGTAAGGCCGGCGGGGCGATTCTGTTTCAAATCGTCAACTTCACGCTGCTGGTGGCGAACATGGGATCGGGCATGGGGGCGCAACTGGCCGCTGGGCGCCTGCTCTACGGCATGGGCCGCGGCAATGCCCTGCCGCGCGGTTTTTTCGGCGCCATCGATCTGAAGCGCCGCATACCGCGCAACAACATCCTGGCTGTCGGAATTTTTGCGCTGGCCGGTTCCGCGTTGCTGCAGTTCTTCTCTAACCGGCTGGGCGGAGGGGCCTACGAAATTGGTGCGCAGTGTCTCAACTTCGGCGCCTTTATCGCGTTCATGGGCGTCAACGCTGCGGCGTTCGTCCGTCGCCGCCGGCATAAGAATGCGCGCACCGCAGGTGGCCTCTTGGTGCCGTTGCTCGGTTTCGTTATCTGCGCTTTCATCTGGGCGCACCTCAGCCGTCCAGCTCTCGTGCTGGGCGCGGTGTGGATGATCCTCGGCATTGCTTATGGCGCCATACGCACGCGCGGATTCAGGTCGGAGCTGGTTACGTTCGATATCCCTGCAGATGTTGCATAGCGAAGCGACTCACTCACAAGTCCTCGCGTAGTGACCAGCTTTGAGTCCCATCGCAATTGCGCTTTCGGACTTCCAGGTTTTCTTTGAATCGCCGCACTACTTAACTTTGCCGCGCAAACGCATCCATATCGCTACTACGGGAGGAAGCCGAACTTTTGCACAATTACGCCGTTGCGGCAGCTTTCACATGGCGCGCAACAAGAGCGGCGTAGTATCCAAGATTGCGGAGAAGTTCGTCATTGCGACCGTGCCCAACAATCTTGCATGAATCCAGAACCAGCTGAAGCACATCTAGCAGTGGTCGCATTTCAATTGTCTGACACTGGTGATGGGCCAAGCCGTCAAAGATCGGTCCCGGAGCGATCTCAACGAGGTTGAATCGCCCAAACGGATAAGAGAATCATTGAATTGGCCGGCTTTTTAGCTTCGGTGCAAGGATTTTTCTTGCCATAAGCACAAAGGTCAGTTAAGCTCGTAGCTGTTCTGCCTGTTCCCCAGCAACGGGCCCTCCACTGCACCACATTCGAAATTACAAGGCTGTATGGCCGCCGAACACAGCGCCAGGCTGACTTTGAGTATGAGCCTCGGCAATTGACCGCAATTCCACCTATCTTGCTTAACGGTCGACGTGCGACTTGGGAGGCAATGTGTCTACTCACGACTCACGTATGGTGATCGGCATTCAGCCGACGGGATGGACTAATGACGATTTCCCGGAGATCGGGAACGATACTCCCTACCAAGTAATTCTCGATCAAACCCAACAAACGGGATATCAAGGTGGAAGTACCGGTCACAATTACCCCACCCATCTGCCTTCGTTGCTCTATTCTTTGCAGAGCCGCAAGCTTCGAATTGCCAGTACTTGGTTCGGAACGACGTTCACAACCGGCCTCAACTTCGACACTGCTCTTGCGGCCTTCAAACAACAGATCGAGTTTTTGAAAGCTGTCGACGCAAAGGACGTAGTGGTTGCCGAGCTGGCGAACGCGGTAAATCAGGTCCGTTCGAAATCCGTTCTCACCGATCGACCGATTCTGAATACTCCGGAGTGGTATCTGCTGACCACGTCGCTCGACATTGCCGGTAAGATCGCTCAGGAGAACGGCATGCAATTGAGTTATCACCCGCATGTCGGCACCGCGGTCATGACAATTGAGGAGACCGATCGTCTCCTGGCGTCAACGGATCCAAATTACGTGGCTCTCTGCCTAGACACAGCCCATCTTCGATATGGCGGGGCGACACAAGCGGACCTCGAGAAGCTCACCAAGACGTACGTGAAGCGCATTAAGCACGTACACCTCAAAAACGTGCGGAAAAACGTGCTCCCAGTTGCGGTCAGCAACAAGTACAGCTTCTATCAGGCGATCGAAGCGGGTATCTTCACAGTTCCAGGCGATCCGGACGGCGATTTGAATTTGGATCCAATCGTGGCCGACCTGCAATCCATTGGATATGACCGCTGGTTGGTCGTCGAGGCGGAGCAGGATCCACTCCGTGCCGATCCGCTCAAGTTTGCTCAAACGGCCAGGGCTTATATCAAGAGCCGAATCGGGTACTGAGGAAGGAAGCCATGAGAATTGGAATGAACCTTTTTCTGTGGACCACTAACGTCACCAAGGACCTGTTCGGACTGTTTCCCAAACTCAAGGCCGCAGGCTACGAGGGCATCGAGGTTCCGATCGCGCGGGCCAACGATCCCGTATACGGAGAGATTCGGAAGATTTTTGACGATCTGGGGTTGGCGTGCACCACAATGTTCAACTTAGGCGCAAACCTAAATCCCATCTCACCGGATAAGGCAGTGCGCCAAAAGGCTCTTGATGAGTTGAAATGGGCGATTGACACGAGCCGCGAACCTCTCCGGAGCGAGGCGTTGGTTGGGCCGTATTTTGCAGCGTACGCAGTTTTTTCCGGCAAGGGGCCAACCGCAGACGAATTGAAATGGTCGGCGGAAGTTATGCGCAGCGCCGCGACCTATGCGGGAAACTTGCGGATGAGCGTCGAGTTTCTTAACCGGTTCGAAATCTATCTGTTGAACACCACAGCACAAACTGTTTCTTTGATAGACCAGGTGAATTGCCCTAACTTCGGAATCCTATACGATACTCACCAGGCGCACCACGAAGAGAACAACATTTCCGCGGCGATCATAGGCGCAGGACGCCGGATCAATCATGTCCATTTCAGCGAGAACCAGCGCGGCACGTTAGGAACCGGGATAGTCGATTGGATCGGCACCGTGAAAGCACTCAAGAAGATCGACTATCAAAATTGGATCATGGTAGAATCATTCGCCAACGACGTACCTCCCCTATCTGAAATGGCCCATGTATGGCGGAATTGTTTCAGGTCAAAGCAAGAGGTATATGAGAAAGGTATCGGTTTCATTCGCAGCCTTTGGGAGAGTGTCACAGCCGACTGAGAGATGGTTCGTAAGGTTTTACGGAACCACAAGGGCCTTTCTGCTTCAAGGCAACGCACAAACGAAAGAGGATGCTCGATAAATGGCATTGTTATTGCAAACTAATCCCGCTCCAGGGGGCCCTGGAGCTTCACCCACGTGGGAGCGGGCGGACAAAGACGGGTTGGGTACCGCGCTATCCGGGTCGAGCCTGTTGTGGTACACGATTGCCGGCGGCATCGTCACGGAGGTCTACTATCCCGATGTCGACACACCGCAGATTCGCGACCTCCAGTTGCTGGTCACCGACGGCTCGACCTTCTTTCATGATGGCACACGCAACTATAACTCGACCTGCGAGTTGATCGATCCGGATGCTCTGGCATTGCGTTTGACCAAGACTGCAATCGGTCAGCCATATTCACTAACTCAGGATGTGATTTCGGAGCCAGGTTCATCCGTTTTGTTGGTGCGGACCCAGATTGCTTGTGACCCAGCATTTCTTCAGAAATTGCATGTCTATGCACTGGTGGCGCCACATCTGGAAGGTCATGGCCAAGGAAACAGCGGATATGTGGCCAAGACGGCGAAGGGTGTAAGGTTAGTTGCCCACCGCGGCGACACGTGGATGGCCATGGGAACGGACTGCGGCTATCGGAGCACCGGATGTGGTTTCGTCGGTGTAAACGACGGCTGGCAAGACATCGTCGCGAACCGTCGGCTTCAGACATGGATCTTCGATTCGGCAGAAAACGGCAATATCGCGCTGACCGGCGAAATCGATCTAAATGGCCGGTCTGAGTTCGTGCTTGCGGTGGCATTCGGCCAGGGCGACGCGGATACTCCCAATAGCGCTTTGGTAGCTCTGGCGGAGGCCTTGAGTTATCCATTTGATGCGCCTGCAAATCAATACAGCCATCTGTCGACGTTTTTGAGCCAGTGGAAGGGTTCCACAGCCACGCGATTCGTGCCCAAACCGAACGCGACATTCGATAATGCCCGCCTGTTCAATCAGAGCCGAAACGTGCTGCTGACCCATGAGGACAAGACGTACAGCGGCGCACTGGTAGCGTCGCTTAGTATCCCGTGGGGCGAATCGCAGGGCGATTCCGATGGAGGTTACCACCTCGTATGGCCCCGCGATATGTCGCAGAGCGCCACAGCGCTATTGGCCACGGGAGAAGTCGATGTTCCTCTCCGGGGCCTTGCTTATCTTGCGGCCTCGCAATCGCCTGACGGAAGCTTCCACCAGAAGTTCTTCATCGATGGGCAACCCCTGCCATTCGACGCGCAGCAGCTGGACGAGTATTCGTTCCCAATCATGCTCGCGTATCGACTGAGTGCTGCGGGGGCGCTTGAGTTATTCGATCCTCGGCCCATGGTTTTGGCGGCCGCTGGCGCGCTCATCGCGGATGGCCCGATGACACAGCAGGAGCGCTGGGAGGAAAATGAGGGCTATTCGCCGTCCACACTCGCCGCGAACATCGCTGCTCTGGTGTGCGCCGCGCATTTCACCAGCCAACAGCCGCAGGATCAACCTACTGCGCAGTTTCTGCTGGAATATGCAGATTTTCTTGAGTCGCATCTTGAGACTTGGACAGTGACAACACAGGGGACGCTGCTTGCCGGCATTCCTCGCCATTACATCCGGATGCTTCCGACATCGGTTAAGGGTGGTAATCGGAATCCTACGGCGCCGGAAGATCCCGACACAGCTATGTTCGTCATCGCCAATCGTGGCGGACTAACTGTTCCGGCCAAGAATGTCGTCGATCCCGGGTTCCTCGAACTCGTTCGCTACGGGATTCGCGCGGCCGGCGATCCATTGATCGAGGATTCGCTGAAGGTGGTCGATTTCTCTCTGAAGAAAGACCTGCCTGGCGGCTCGTGCTGGCGGCGCTATACCAACGATGGCTACGGTCAGCAAGATGACGGAGGCCCATTCACCGGCATTGGAGTCGGCCGCCCTTGGCCGCTCCTCGCGGGCGAGCGCGCTCATTACGAGCTCGCAGCCGGGCGTGATGTTTCCGGTTTTCTCAAATCGATGGAGGCTTTCGCAGGAACGCGCGGTCTGCTGGCGGAGCAACTCTGGGATGGTCCGGATCAGCCATCTTCGCCGCCGCTGTTCTTCGGCAAGCCGATCGGCTCGGCGATGCCTCTCGCGTGGGCCCATGCGGAATACATTCGGCTGGTGAGATCGGTTTCAGACAATAAGGTGTTCGACCGGATCGACATAGTTGCGGACCGGTATCTTCAGCCCCATGCTCCAAGCGATTTGGAGATATGGAATTTTGATCGGCAGATTCAAGCGATTCCGCGCGGCAAGCGCCTGCGGATTCCGCTTGTAAATGCATTCCGTCTGCATTGGTCGCCCGACGGATGGAACATAGTGAACGACACGGTTGCCGCAGAAACCGCTATCGGCATCTATTATGCGGACATTCCAACCGACGCCGCGACACCGGGGCCGCTCACCTTTACTTTCTTTTGGATCTCCGCTGGACATTGGGAAGGAACCAACTTTCAGGTGCGCCTGACTTAGGTTTGTTACTCTCGACAATCACACGCGTTGCAAGTCTCATGAGGGCGATATGAATGTCACAAGACCACTTTTCCTTGAGTTCTGCTCTAAAGTAACCGGCTACTCGCAGCTTGAGCTTGAGGCGACCGGGCTGGTCGATTTGTACCAAGACTTGTGGGGCAAGATTCTTGGTCCAAAGCTCGCCGATTTCTATGGTTTTGCAAGATCTCTTGTTGGAATGTCGAGTGATCGCGAACAAACCGCAAGCCTTCTGACGTCCTCTGTGTACTGGCCGGCCGTGTCATCTTTGATCGGACTTTGGTACTTAGGATCGTGGACCCAATTGCCGAATGCGTGGTACGCGCAGGTGGGCCTGCCCGTTCCGGGACCTACGGATGCCGGCAGCACGCACACACCGGCGCCCATTGCCTACATCGAACAACTCTCTTACAGGACCGCGGATGCTCATACGCCGGGAACGAAACCTACAGGGTTCGGGAGTTGGGGGTTGCAGCCAGTGGTCTAAGCCGACAGCGAGGAGGCGTGTCTGTGGCTGAATTGTCTCAACGCATATTTGATGTTGTGATCGTGGGTGGCGGCGTGGCCGGAGCCATGGCCGCGATCAAGCTGTCGCGCGCCGGCAAGAGCGTGCTGGTGCTTGAAGCAGGAACGGATGCGGTATTGAGCCCAAACAATTACGCCGACGCTCTCTCGACGTTCCACGCTATGGGCTCGATGCGCAGTACACCGAACGGCCCTTACCCTATCAATCACGATGCTCTTTCGCCGAATGACTCACAGCAAGACCCATATTTCGTTCAGATCGGCAAGAAACGTTTCCTCAGCGATTACTTGCGCATGTTAGGAGGTTCGACGCTACATTGGCAGGGTACGACTCTGCGCATGCTCCCCAACGACTTTCGCATGCAGAGCACCTACGGTCAGGCCGTAGATTGGCCAATCTCGTACGACGACCTGGAACCGTATTATTGCGAAGCCGAACACACGATCGGTGTGTCGGCCAATGTTGAGGATCAGGCATTCTTCGGCGTGTGGTTCGAAAAGGGTTATGTATACCCGATGGAGAAGATGCCACAGAGCCTCAGCGACCAATACTTTATGAAGACACTTACAGGAGTTTCAGTGGATTTGTATGGCGGATCGTATCCTCTCAAAGTGATCAGCCTGGCCACCGCACGAAACTCCATACCGAATCCTAATTTCAATCACGGGCGCGGATATGTCGCCGTGGGAGCCGTCGGGTATCCCGAGTCTGGGATGCGCTGCCAGGGCAATTCGAGCTGTTCGCCCATGTGTCCGGTGCAGGCTAAGTTTAACGCTATAAAAACTCTGATTGCTGCGAAGGCAGCCGGCGACGTGGAGATTCGTACCCAATGCGTTGCCTCCCGCCTTCTAATCAATGTAGATTCCGGCCGAATCGACGGCGTTGAGTACAAGCGTTACTCCAATCCAGGAGATACAGCCTACGTTACGGAGGTCGCCCGCGGAGCCGTTGCGGTATTGGCTGCAAATGCGATTGAGAACTGCGTACTCATGCTGGCTTCGGGAGTAAAAGACGAGAGCGATCAATTGGGACGCAATCTGATGGACCACCCTTACATCAGCTTACAGGGTCTCTCGCCAGAGCCAGTATTTCCATTTCGTGGACCGGATGTCACGAGCGGAGTGGAGTCGTTGCGGGATGGAAAGTTTCGCGAAAAGCACGCGGCCTTCCGAGCCAGCATTGGCAACTGGGGCTGGGTGGGTGAGCCCACGGCCACGGTCGCCCAGCTACTGAGCGCAAAACAATTTGGCACTGCGTTTCGTCAACAGTTACGGGATAAGCTTACCCGCATGGTTAAGTTAGGTGTTTTTTTGGAGCAACTTCCCGATCCCAACAACCGTGTCACTATCGACCGTCAGCATATCGGTGCGCTGGGGAACTTCCTTCCGATTCTCAACTATAATTACGCCGATTACAGTCTCGAGGGAGGATTGGCAGCAATCGAGAAAGTTTGGCCGGTCATTGTCGAGAAGGCGGCGATCGACGACAGGACGGATTTTTCTGCCGTGCCGCCCGGTTTTCAAGCTGTGGAGTGCAAAGGGAAGAAGTTTAACGTTATGGGTCCCGGCCATATCGTGGGCACTCATAGGATGGGCCATAACAAAGGCGATTCCGTCGTCGATTCACACCTGAGAAGCTGGACCCATCCGAACCTTTATGTTGTGGGCGCTGGAAGCATGGTTACAATTGGGACTTCGAACCCGACTTTAACTTTGGCGGCTCTTTCTCTCAAGGCAGCAGAACATATCGCTCGGGATCTTACGTAGCTCCCGATCGCAGCAAATTATTGGAGGATATCGCAATGACTACGGGCGAATTGGAAAGGGAGACAGATAATAGCCTCGGGGATATTCCTATGATCCCCGGCGAACTGGACAAAGAGACATACCGCCACATCATCGAAGACTACTTCCGCGCGTTCGGGACCGGAGACTTCTCCAACGTGAAGTTCTCCACCGACATCCAGTTTCTTAGTCCAATCAGCGGAATCACCATGAAGGGCCGGACAGATGTAGTGAACTTTGTAAGTGGCGTCTCGACCCGCGTCTCGGCAGTAAACATCGTTTCAACATCAGTCGACTTTCCCACTGCCAGCGGGGTATGGCAAATGACTACCACGAAGGGTGTGCAATATACCCTGCATAACTTCTTCCGGCTGGACGGAGAGGGGCTAGTCTATATCTGGCCCATGTTCGACCCAAAGGCCGTCATAAACGACCCTCCCGCTCTGCTCCAGTGGTTGCGAGGAGAAGGCTACTACGAGGTTGTCGCTCAGACACCCAAGCAGCCGACTGGCGTCACAATATCGAAGACCGGCCGTATCTTCGTATGTTTTCCGCGGTGGATCGACTATCCATGGCCTTCGGTCGGCGAAATCGCCAAAGATGGATCTGTTACACCGTATCCGAACGTGGACATGAATGTCTGGGACGAGATGCCAGGCGATTCCGCTCGCCACCACTTCGTTTGCATTCACACCCTGTATACGGATGCAGACGACAAGCTTTGGATTCTCGACCCTGCATCTCCCGGTCAGAAGGGAGTCGTCGAAGGCGGCGCTAAGCTGATAAGAGTGAATCTCGCATCGAATCAGGTTGAGCGGGTCTACCATTTCGACGCCGATATCGCCCCGTTTAAGTCATACCTAAACAAGCTGCGATTTTGTGAGGGATATGCGTTCATCACCGATTCTAATCTGGGCGCGATTGTCGCTTTGAACCTGACTACCGGCAAGGCGCGCAGGCTGTTGGAAAATCACTCGTCAACGAAGAGCGAGGCCGATACCACTCTCGTGATCGACGATGTGAGTTACTCTTTTAATCCGGTTCACGTTGACGGCATCGCACTAGACCCAGCGCACCGCTTCATCTACTATAAGGCCCTTACAGGACGAACTCTGTATCGCATCCCCGTCACGGTGCTGATCGATGAATCGTTGAGCTCGGACGAATTGGGCAAGCGGGTCGAAATCGTAGCAGTAACGGAGCCGACTGGCGGAATCGAGTTCGACACGAACGGCAATCTCTACATGACGGCCGTAGAGGAGGACGCAATCAAGCTGCTTCGTCCCGACGGCAGCTTTCGGTTCTTCGCACGAGCCACAAACTTCATATGGCCGGATACCATCGCGGTCAGTAAGGACGGTTATCTGATCTTCACTGCGTCACAACTTCACCTTATGCCGGCGCACAACGGCGGAGTGGATAAGCGAAGCGCACCGTACAACGTCTTCCGGCTGAAGCTCAACTCGGGAGCTGGAAACAATTCGGCTTGATGGGCACGGGCATTGCTACCCGACCGGTCTGCCGGGCGCACTTACCAAGCTTAACTTTAAGGCACTTTGAGAAAGAGGATCGAGTGATTCTTCCTGTCGGTGCGATGCAACGAACTAACGCGGAGAAAGTGGGCACGGAAACCTACGACGCCGTTGTTGTCGGCAGTGGCATTGCTGGAGCGATTATTGCCAGTGAGCTCGGCAAGAACGGCAAGAGGGTTCTGGTGCTTGAAGCAGGCGAGGCAGCCGGGAGCACACTTAACGGCTACCAGGATTATCTGACCCGTTACTTTGCGACAGCGTACAAGGACAATCAGTCGCCCTATCCGGTCAACCCCGATGTTCCCATGCCCCGCAGCACCGATGCGCGCAAGATTACGTCAGGTATTCCTGTAACTTCCGGATATCTCGTCCAAAACGGCCCGTTTGGCACCGACACCACTTATACGCGCGTGTTCGCGGGCACCAGCATGCACTGGGAGGCGAAGACGCCGCGCATGCTACCATCGGATTTCCGAATGCAGGACGATTTCGGCATTGGGAAGAATTGGCCGATCGACTACGCTTCGCTCAACGACTACTATGAGAAAGCCGAGCGGGAGCTCGGCGTGTCCTCCGATGTCGCCGTTCAACAGGACCCGAAGCTGGATTTGAAATTTCGCCCGGGTTATGACTACCCGATGCACAGTATTCCTTTGTCCTACTTAGACAAGGTAGTCGATTGCGGAATTCGGGGCACTTCCGTAGAACTCTTCGGGGAAACTTTCGAGCTTAGCGTGCGCTCGTTTCCTCAGGCCCGGAACGGCGTTCCTAACTCTGCCTACGATAACGGCAAAGGCTTCGTACCAGCCGGTGCTGTGGATACGGTTCAATCGGAGATGGGCGGGCGCTGCCAGGGAAACAACAACTGTGTTCCCATCTGCCCGGTGCAGGCGAAGTACCACGCTGGGAAGACGCTTGCCAAAGCATTGCAAAATCCGGATGTCCACATCCTGACTCAGAGCGTTGCGTCCAAAGTCGTTATCGATGAGAACGGACGGGTGCGGCATATCGAAGTCAAGCGGTACCACAGGCCATCCACGCCGGAGTTCTCCACCCTCATCGTGACAGGCAAGGTCTACGTCTTGTGCACGAATGCCATTGAGAACGCGCGCTTGATGCTCGCCTCCGGGCTGCAGAGCAGGAACGGCCTGGTTGGCCGCAACCTGATGGACCATGCGTACCTGCTAAGCTGGGCACTGATGCCACAGGACTGCGGAACCATGCGCGGCACCAATTGTACCGGCGGCATTGTCAACCTGAGAAATGGGCGATTCCGCGCGCACCAAGCCGCATTCGCCGCGGACATCCACAACGACGGTTGGGGCTGGGCCGTGGGTTCCCCGCTCTATGACATAAGACTCGCAGTCGACCAACAGAATTTGTTCGGTGCGGAGTTACGCAAGGAACTGGTGCGGCGCGTCAACCGTCAGCTTCTTCTGGCTTTTATGATCGATGTGCTACCGGACGAGAACAATCGCGTAAGTGTGGACCCACGATACCAGGACGACCTGGGTAACATGCGGCCCGTTATCTCTTACACGCCGCCGGAGTACACGATGCGCGGCGCTGCCTACGCCCGACAACTCGCCGGTCTGGTATTTCAGCGCCTGGGCGCTGCCGACTACACCGCTTACGATCCTGAAGATTACGGGTATATCACCTACGAAGGCGAAGGCTACATTATTCGCGGCGGCAACCACCTCGCAGGCACGCATATCATGGGCTCTTCTGCAGACAGGTCGGTGGTCAACGAGAATCAGCGCTCATGGGAACACGAGAACCTTTATCTCGTAGGCGGTGGCAGCATGCCGACGATCGGCACCTCGAACATCTCCCTTACGATCGCTGCCCTCTGTTACAAGTCTTCTGAAGCGATTCTGAAAGAGTTTTGAGATTTGGCCGTTCCTGTTGCGCCAGTCACTTGATCATGCTTGATTACGGAGAGTTAAGATGCCTAACAATCCTATCACCTCGATTCAGGAACTTCACGACCACCTCTATGTGGCGATGCAGCTTGAGCATGCGACAATCCCGCCCTATCTGCTGGCGCTCTACACCATTCATCCGGATACGAACCCGGAGGCCACCCGCATAATGAGGACAGTCGTGGTCGAGGAGATGCTGCACCTGACATTGGCAGCGAACATTCTTAATGCCGTTGGTGGAACACCGGACCTGACCTCTCCGAACTTCGTACCCGAATATCCGGCGTCCTTGCCGGACGGTGAGACGGATTTCACCGTCAGCTTGCGTCCGTTCTCTTGCGCCGCGCTTGATACCTTCCTCAATATCGAGCGCCCTAAGAAGGCGCCGACGCCCGACAAACGGATGATTCACAAGGGCACACGCAGGTTGGCGTTTTCCTTGCAGCATCCCGGGGATCCAAAGCAGGAACTCGCCTACTACAGCATCGGCGAGTTTTACGAGGCGATCGCCGAGGGCCTGAAGGCCCTGGGCAGCGGTGGAAGCGGATCTTCGCTGTTTTGCGGCGATCCCAAAAAGCAAGTGGGACCTCAATATTATTATTCCGGCGGCGCCAGTTTGATTGAAGTCACAAATCTCGAAACCGCCCTGACCGCAATCAGCACTATCATCGAGCAGGGTGAAGGCTTTGACAAAGGCGTCTTTAACGAAGAAGGCGAGTTATCGCACGACTACCGGTTTGAACAACTGAAGTTCGGCCGCTACTACCTGGCGAAGAACGCTGAAGGAAAGCCCGACACACCCGGACATCCCACTGGGCCGGAATTGAAGGTCGATTGGGATGAGGTGTACCCGACCAAAGTCAACGCAAAACTGAGCGACTACACAGACTACCCTGAGCTTTCCGCAGCCGCAGTGAACTTCAACCGTGAGTACTTCTGTTTTCTGCGCCTTTTGACCAAGGCTTACAACGGGTGGCCGAACCTGCTTTTGACAGATGCCGTGCCGAAGATGTTCTTTTTGAGGAACCTGATGCTGCAACTAATTCATGTTCCGATGCCAGGGATGACCGGATACAACGCCGCGCCGACCTTTGAGATGCCGAGCGAAGATATTACCTGCCCGGGAGGGTGACATAATGATGGACCAATTTATTGGCTTGTCTATCGATCTCACAGGGTTTGCCAGATTTGCCCTGCAAGGCACCGGGTTATCTGAAGATTATCTCAATGCTGCGGTGAAAGCCGTGGGCAAACCTATCGTTGAGGAGTTGCTCGCGAGGTACGGCGTTATTGCCGCTTCTCGGAAGCCGTGCACTGAGGAGTTGCGCCGCCAGATTCTTGGCGATGAGAAGTTCGGCCCAGTGGCGCGGAACATCATCAAGATGTGGTACATCGGCATTTGGGAGCCATTACCCAATCTATGGGTCGAACGCTATGGCCCGATCGAGGATAACTCAGGCTTTATGGTGTCTGGAAATGCTTACCGAGAAGGTCTGTTGTGGCTTGCGCTTGGCGCGAATCCGCCCGGAGCAAAGGCTCACGGCTACGGTTCCTGGTCTCAGCCGCCACAGTTCTGGGAGCCGCCGGTTCTAACTTAAGCAAGAAGAATCCGATCGGCAGAGTATAACGCGGCTCCAAATTGCCGCACTGTAGACTCGCTGCTTGACCAAGGCAACTAAGTCAACTCAACTCAACACGACTTGCAAACGGTGTGACGATGGCATTCTTGATCATGACGATTCTGGGTTTTTCTGATGGAGGTGAGATTCCAGTCAGATTTACTCAAGCCGCCTCTGGAACCCCTCCCGGCGGAGGCATATCCCCAGCGATTCGATGGGATAACTCGCCGCAGGGCACTCAGAGCTTCTTACTTCATATGCATGATATGGATGTTGTTCGCAGCATGACGACTGATGATCAGCTCCACTGGTTGGTCTGGAATATCCCGATGTCGGCAGAAAATCTTCCTGAAGGCGTTCCGAGCGGTCTTCAAAGGTCCGATGGGAGCTATCAAGTCAGCGCCACAGGTCCAATGTATCGCGGGCCCGGAGCTCCCGCGGATGGGCCTCGTCATCATTACATGTTTGAACTTTATGCTTTGGACATTATGCCGGAAGTAAAACCTCTAACGGACGCATTTGAAACCCGCACCAATGTGATTAACGCAATTCAAGGACATATCCTCGCAAAGGCAGTTTATGGAGGCCTGTTTAGGCAGCCGAAATCGAGCTGAAATTCCGGCCGGAGCAACGTAGCTCCAAGCCGCTGTTTCAAAAATCGGTTGTGATCTGATCCTACAGGATGGGCGAACGGGCAGGCGTCACAGCGAGCAATCAACAAGCGGCGTTCGACGAGATTGCATTTGGGGCGTGGTGGAGAGAACTGAGAGGCACGGCCTTGCGAGCGCATGGTCAGCAGAGCTGGGATGGAATCGCATCTTTTCATGGTTTCATGACCTCATGAGTCATGGGGAGCCCAGGCGTCATCGTAGTGCGAGATAGGTGGCACGTTGTTAACCGAATGTCAAAAAGACAAGGAAAGATAGGAACAACCATAGAAACCATGGAGAAGCGGAACCTACAGGAACGGACTTGAACCCGGTGCAATGATCGACCCTATTGGCAAGACGAAGCGCGCGATGCCAGAAGCGCCTGTTTGAAAGCGCCCATCGAGTTTTCGATTTGCTTGAGAGGAATGGTGAGCGAGAGACGCATATAGCCGCCGCGACCAAAGCCCGCGCCGGGAACCGCGAGCACGCCATGTTTGGCGAGGATGCGCGTGAAGGCAACATCGTCGGCGATGGGAGTCCTGAGAAAAACGTAGAACGAGCCTTCGGGCGGCGTGACATCGTAGCCGATTGTCTTCAGCGCCGAGCAGAGGACGTTGCGCTTGTGCTCATAAGGAGCGATATCGACAGTCTTGTCGGCGGTCTCGCGGATCACCCACTGCCAAATGGCCGGCGCGTTGATGAAGCCGAGCGTGCGGTTGACGAAAGCGCACGCGCCGCGCAGCTCCGGCAAGCCTTCGAGCCGGGGAGAGAGAGCCAGGTAGCCAATGCGCTCGCCGGATAAGCCCATGGACTTAGACCAGGAGTTGCAAATGGCCGTGCCGGCGATGAACGACGCCACTTCCGGCTGGCGCTTCCCGTCGAAGACGTAGGCCTTATACGGTTCGTCGCTAAGAACAACTATGGGTTGGCCGGCGCGGGTCAGCATTTCGTCGAGTTTGCGCAGGACACTCTCCGGATAAACGCGTCCGCTAGGGTTGTTGGGCGAGTTGAGGATGAGGGCGCGAGTGCGCGGCGTAATGGCCGCGGCAATCCTTTCCACGTTGGGCAAAAACGCATCGTCGGTGTCCACCAGAATCATGCGCCCGCTGTGATTTGCAATATAGAACTGATACTCGGGGAAGAACGGCTTGAGGACGATGACTTCGTCGCCGGGGTCGAGAATCGATTTGAGAATCACGTTGCAGGCCCCGGCCGCTCCGACGGTCATGAAGACGTCTTCGGCGGTGAAGGCGAGGCCGATTTCGCGGCAGAGTTTTTGTGCGATAGTTTCCCGGACTTCGGGATAGCCGGGATTGGGCATATAGCCGTGCGAGCCGGGCCGATTGCCGGCGGCTATGCGTCGCAAAGTTTCAAGAACCTCCGCCGGGGGCTCGACGTCTGGATTGCCCAATGAGAAATCGAAGATGGCCTCTGCGCCGCGTTCGCGTTTGAGACGCACGCCTTCCTCGAACATGCGGCGAATCCACGAGGCGTTCTGGAGTTGCCGGGAGATGGCTTGCGAAATGGGCATGGCTGCGCCTTTTACTGGAACAGTTCCTCATTCGCCAGAATGTTGATGCCGGCCGCCTGCAGGCAGGCGATCGCAGCATCGGGATCCGCGAAACGGAAAAGAAGAATGGCCTTTTCCACGCGAAATTGTGGGAAGGCATACATGTATTCGATGTTCACGCCGCGGGCGTCGAGAGCTCGGAGCACTTCGGCGAGGCCGCCTGGCCGGTCGCTGACTTCGACGGCGAGCACCTCGGTCACCTTCACGGTGAATCCGCCGCTTTCGAGAATCTCCGCGGCCTTTTGCCAATCCGAGACAATCATGCGAAGAATGCCATATTGCCCGGTCTCGGCCAGGACCAGAGCGCGGATGTCAATGCCTTGCTCGGCCAGAGAGCGCACCGGGGCGGCGATGTGTCCCTGCTTATTTTCGGCAAACAAAGAAATCTGCTTGATCTTCATGCTGTCCGCCTGTCGATAACCCGTTTGGCTTTGCCCTCGCTGCGCTCGATCGAGTGCGCTTCAACCAGCGTGACCTTCACGCGGATTCCCAGCACGCGATCCAGCGCGGCCTGTAGCCGCTGGTTGAGTTCCTGCAAGGCGCCGATTTTGTCTTCGAACATCTGCGACGTGACCTCGACCAGCACCTCCATCTGATCCAGGCCGTGTTCGCGGGTGAGCAGGATCTGATAGTGCGGAAGGGCGCCCTCGATTTCAAGCAGCGCCGTTTCAACTTGAGAAGGAAAGACGTTTACGCCGCGAATGATCAGCATGTCGTCGCTGCGCCGGCCGATGCGATCCATGCGCCGTATAGTCCGCCCGCACTGGCATCGTCCAGGCAGAATGCGCGTAATATCGCGGGTGCGGTAGCGGATCATGGGCATGGCCTGCTTGCTTAGCGTGGTCAGCACCAGTTCGCCTTCGTCGCCGTCTGGCCGAGTATCGCCCGTGTCCGGATTGATGATCTCGGGATAGAAGTAATCTTCGAAGATGTGCAACCCTTGATGCCGCCGGCACTCGCATGCCACGCCTGGCCCGATGATCTCCGAAAGCCCGTAGATATCGAATGCTTCTATGCGGCTCACGCTTTCAATGTACTGGCGCATCGATTCGGTCCACGGCTCGGCGCCGAAGATCCCGGCGCGAAGCGGAAGTTGCTTCATATCCACGCCCATCTCCGCGGCGCGCTCGATCAGATGCAGAAAATAAGTCGGCGTGCAGCAGATCGCCGTCACTCCGAAATCCTTCATCAGCATAATCTGCCGGTCGGCGTGGCCGCCCGAGGCCGGCACGACAGTAGCGCCCAGCCGCTCGGCGCCGTAGTGCGCCCCCAGACCTCCGGTGAAAAGCCCGTAGCCGTACGCGACCTGAATGACGTCTCCGCGATGCAGGCCGCATCCTGCGAGGCATCGGACAATCGCCGATGTCCACACGTCCACATCTTCCTGCGTGTAGGCCACAACGATGGGCTTGCCGGTCGTTCCACTGGAGGCGTGCAGCCGCACCACGTCCTTCATGGGACTGGCAAACAGGCCGAACGGGTAGGTATCGCGCAGATCGCTCTTGACCGTAAACGGCAGCTTGACAACATCGGCGAGCGATCGAATGTCTTCGGGCTGAAGGCCGCGCTCCTGCATCCGCTCACGGAAGAGCTTCACCTGGCTCCAGGACCGCGCTACCACAGTCTGCAATCGCTGCAATTGCAGGGCGCGCAGTTCAACGGCCGGCATGTAATCTGGCAGGCTGGCGGGGTGGCAATCGGCAGCGCCGGCTTCTAAGACGCGATTCATGGCCATGGTCCTTCCGCCCGACCGAGAATAAACGCCGCGAGACTGGATTCGAGCGTCGCCACGGGAAGATTTCGTTCGGGTGCGCCGTTTCATATCGCAACGGAGAAAAGCAAAATAGCGGTCAATGCATTTTATCTAGTGTAAGCGATTCTCGAATCGCATAGTAATCGCCCGGAGCACACAAGCGCCTGCGGCGCGCGATGTCTGGAGGACAATTCCGCTCGGTCATGTGATCCTATACTCAGAGCGCGGTGCTCTTAACTGGTTTTGCCACACGCATAGGGGATGGCAGAGCAAGGCTGGCTTGGCAAATCCACTGCGGACATCGCGTAATCGACAACCAAGAATAATGATCGACATGCAAAAACGGCTCGAACGCGGCCACAAAAAAAGCGATCGTTCGCTTCCGGCATTCGCTCCGGTCAACTCTGGCCCGCAGATGGTCGAGAGCCTGGGGCTGTTCAGCGCCACCACGATCGTCGTGGGTTCGATGATCGGCAGCGGCATCTTCATTGTCGACTGCGATATTGCGCGCCTCACCGATTCTCCGGCACTCTACCTGGGCGCGTGGCTCATCACCGCAGCGATGACCATGATCTGCGCGCTGAGCTACGGAGAGCTGGCGGCGATGATGCCTAAGGCGGGCGGCCAATATGTCTACCTGCGCGAATCGCTCGGGCCGCTCTGGGGATTTCTCTACGGCTGGACGCTCTTCCTCGTCATCGAAACCGGGACTATTGCCGCGGTGTGCGTGGCCTTCGGCAAGTTCCTCGGAGTGTTCTTCCCAGCGGTTTCTAGTACGCATTGGCTGTGGCACATTGCGCATGTGCCGGCCATTCCTGTCGGACCCATGGTGCTGGGCAACATGGAGATCGGCTTGAGTACCGCCAATCTCGCCGGCATTCTCGTGGTGGGGTTCGTGGCGGCCGTAAATATCTTCGGCGTCCGGTTCGGTGCACTGCTGCAGAACATCTTCACCGTAGCCAAGGCGCTCTCGCTTGCGGGCCTCGTGCTTTTGGGGTTCACCGTGGGCCGCAACGGCGCGGCGATCGCGGCGAATTTCGGTAGCCACTGGAGTGCGTTCTGGCGCAATGCCGGCTGGGCTTCGGTCCATCCCGTGCAGGTGGGCGCGCAGGGGCCCATCGTCATGGTGGGCGCGATCGTGATTCTCGCCGTGGTGCAGGTCGGGTCGCTTTTTGCCGCCGATGCGTGGAATAACGTCACGTTCACGGCCGGCGAAATCAAAAACCCGCGGCGCAACGTGCCGCTCTCGCTGGCACTAGGTGTGGGCTTCGTGCTGGTGGTCTATTTCCTGGCCAGCGCAGCGTATCTCATGGTGCTTCCATTGCACGGCGACCCGAAAGGCGCGACGATTTTTGCGCGTGGCGTGCAATACGCCGCCGAGGACCGCATCGGGGCCGCGGTGCTCGAGCAGATCTTTCCGCATCTCGGCGGATACCTGATGGCGGCGGCGATCCTCATCTCCACCTTCGGCTGCGCCAACGGCATCACGCTCGCGGGCGCGCGCGCTTACTACGCCATGGCGCAGGACGGTCTCTTTTTTCGCTTCGTCAGAAAATTGCACCCGCGCTATAAAACGCCCGCCGCAGGGCTGGTGGTGCAGGCCATCTGGACGACGCTTCTTTGCGTCTCCGGTTCGTACAGCCAGTTGCTCGATTACATCATCTTCGCGGTGCTGGTCTTCTATATCCTGACCATCTTGGGGCTTTTCGTCTTGCGAATCAAGCAGCCCGGCGCGGCGCGGCCTTACAAGGCATTCGGCTACCCGTACCTTCCCGCGCTCTACATCGTCATGGCGACAGGCATCTGCGCGGCACTCTTGCGCTACAAGCCGCAATACACCTGGCCGGGACTGATCCTGGTGCTGCTGGGCATCCCGGTATATCTGTATTGGTCGCGGAAGAAGGCCGGCCCTGAACTTGCCTAAGGCAGCGCTCCGCCGCAAAGTCGCATCGAAGGGGTAATTGGTATATACTATTGATATATATCATCGGGAGAGTGCATGAGGCCGAAAACCGCAGCCAGTCCGAAGTCCGCCGAAGCCAAGCTGTTCTGGAACGGCCGCAGCCAGGCTGTGCGCCTGCCCAAAATGTTCCGCTTTGAGGGCAATCGCGTGCGCGTTCGGCGCGTGGGCAGGGGGGTTTTGCTTGAACCGGTTCCGGATGCGAAGAAGGAATCGCTCAAAGAGTTGTTTGCGCGGATGGACGCCATGGGAGGAGACCCGATCTTCCCCGAAGGCCGCAAACAGAATTTGGCTCCCATTCGTGAGTATTTCAAGTGAGCTACCTTCTGGACACGAACGTTTGCATAGCCCTGATCAACGGATCCTCGCCCAAGCTTCGCGGACGGGCGGATCAGGCAGTTCGGCGTGGGGCGACCCTCGCAACCTCTTCGATTGTTACGCATGAGCTTTGGTATGGCATCGCCAAGAGCAGCCGCCCCGTTCAAAACGCCAATCGACTTACAGCATTTCTCAGCCGCGCTGTAACTAGCCTTGACTATTCCTCGAAGGATGCCCAGGCCGCCGGAGAAATTCGCGCCGAACTCGAACGGCAGGGCAAACGTATCGGCGAGTACGACACATTGATCGCAGGTCAGGCCTTTGCGAGAAACCTGGTTCTGGTGACGGCCAATACGCGTGAATTCCAGCGCGTGAAAGGGCTGGTTGTCGAGGATTGGACGCTATGAACGAGATCGACGAATCGAAGTTCCCCTACGGTTATGTGCCCGACCATCTGAAGGAGAGGGTGAAGAACTGGCGCAGTCTCTCGGTTGGCGAACGAATGGAACTGACTTCGGAGTTAAGCCTTGCCGCCTGGGAGAAGATCGGTGTCGTCTACGATCCGACGAAGCCGATGGATAAGACGATCCGGCGGTTTCGCCGCAAAGAGAACGGAGAACTGGAACCCTATTGACGCAGGAAGTCAAATCTTCTATTAGCCGGAATGATGCTATGCCATATTTGATTCTCTTTCCATACGTTACCTACTATCATCTGCTTGTTGATGGACTGCAACACAATAATATAATCAATAGACTCGTTTATTTTCGTCTTCACGGAGGAGGTCATGCCTTCTGTGATTCGTATATGTGGTAATCCAGCCACATCTTCCAAAAGGAGGGCCGTTTCGAAGCCCTCAGATGAATTGTGTTTGTACTTATTAAGCTTGTCGAGCCCATGTTGGACTGCTCTATCGAACGCACCCTTTTGCAACGTCGCAACATCGGTTGGGCACTCTGGGATTCGTCCCACCCTTCCATTCCACTCCGGGTGCGTACCGCCGCAGGTCAGGCTAATCTTGTGGCATCCGTAACTAAACTGCTCAGGTTCGTCGTCTATCTGCAATTGTGGGGCCTCGTGGGTGATCCAGTGAGCTAGGCGTTCGTCAAAGGCCTTTTGCCTTCGTTTGTCTGTGAGGGAGGCGATGAGATCGTGCGGCGCTGTTATATAAAAATATCGGTCTTGCGGTATCCTCCCTATGAGCTGCCCCCTTCGGTTAGTCCACGTAAGTGAGAGCACCCGGGTTTGAGTTTAGCTGCAGATTCATTCCGCAGCCGCCGTCGGGGCTGTGCAAATGTGGGAAGCGCAGTTTGCTTTCCACATTTG
>Ga0335078_10002265_pt1 | contig 29188 bp, 23 predicted proteins | sample Lox_Sample_32_FD_206711 | JGI IMG/M metagenome (GOLD analysis project Ga0335078, IMG submission 206711) | Soil microbial communities from Loxahatchee National Wildlife Refuge, Florida, United States - Lox_Sample_3.2 | ecosystem: Environmental > Terrestrial > Soil > Wetlands | place: USA...
GCCGCGATCCCCGGCGCCAGCTCCGACGGCGTCGCCCAGCTCAGGTTGGCCGACTCGCCGCCGCCGGACAGCGACAGCGTGTAGGTCTGGCCCGCCACCAGGTTCACGCCCACCGAGTAGGTGGACACCGGCGGGGTGCCGGGGTTGGCCAGGAGTTCCTGGCCGTTGAGGGACAGGTTCACCGTGCTGTAACAGCCGCACGGGTTCTCGAACGACAGCACGTAGGTGCCGGTCTCCGGCGCGGTCAGCGTGCCGGTGTAGCTGCCGCCGAAGCCCGTTGGGGCGTAGGCCGGGGTCAGGTCCGCGCTCGGGATCGGCGTCAGCGAGGTGTCGGTGGGCAGGCCCTGGGTGTAGCTGACCGTGGTGCCCGCGCCCGCGGCGGCCTGGATGCCCTGTAGCGGGGTGACGTTGAAGGTGGAGGTGACATAGGCGCTGCCGCCGCCGGTGTCGACCGGCGCGGCCGAGGCCGCCGGGCCGATCACCGCGACGTTCCCGCCGCCGCTCGCCGCCAGCGGCAGCGTGCCGCCGCTGTTCTTCAGCAGCACCGTGCCCGCCTCCGCGACCGCCGTGGACACGGCCTGGTGGGCGGGGGTGGTGACCGGGGTGCTGGTGGTGCCGGTGGGCGGGTTGTTGAAGTCGCCGAACCGGAACATCTCGGTCAGGATCCGGCTCACCATTCCGTTGAGCGTGGCCATGCTGACCTCGCCGGCCTGCACGGCCGCCTCCAGGTCAGCGCCGTAGTACTGGGGGGCGGGCATCTCCTGGTCCATGCCGGCCTCCGCGGACTGCAGGGTGGAGTGGGCGGCCTGGTAGTCCGAGGTCACGTAGCCGGGGTAGGCCCAGCGCTGGTCGAGCGTGGTGTTCAGCAGGTACTGGTTCTGGCAGGCGGGCTGGCCGTTGATCGTGCTGTACGAGCACATCACCGAGGCCGCCTGGGCCTGCTGGGTAGCGGCCCAGAACCCAGGCAGGTAGATCTCGTGCAGCGCCTGCTCGCTCACGATCGCGTTGTCGGCCGGGGTGTTGCGGTTGGTCTCCTGGTTGTACACCGCGTAGTGCTTGACCTGGGACTGCGTGCCCGTGCTCTGCACCCCGTCGATGAAGCCGACGGCCAGGGCCCCGTTCAGGTACGGGTCCTCGGTGTAGGCCTCGAACGACCGGCCCCAGCGCGGGTCCCGGTCGATGTTGATCGTCGGCCCGAGGTTGACCGTGGCGCCCTTGCCGCGCTCCTCCGAGCCGACCACCTGGCCGTACTGCCGGGCCAGCGACGGGTCGAAGGTGGACGCCAGCGATACCGCCGCGGGCATCTGGGTCACGTTCGTTAGCCCGTCGCCGACACCGACCGGGCCGTCCTCCTCGTTCTGCGACGGGACGCACAGGCTCGGGATCGCCGGGATGTAAAACACGTACGGCTCGCTGAACCCGCCCCCGGTCACCTCGTTGATCTTGTCGGCCAGGGTCATCTGGGACAGCAGCATCTTCACCCGCTGGCTGATCGGCAGCGACTGGTTCAGCCACGGACAGGACGCGTCGGAGGCCGCCCGCGACGCCCCGGCCGCGGCGGCCGGGCCGCCCGCCAGGGCCAGCGCGGCCGGCAGCACGACCGCGAGCGCGCCGGCCACGACCGCCATTCTTGGGAACCGGCCCCGGCCGCGCCGGCGAAGGGCAGAAATGATCAGCTTCATGGACGGCCTCCGATGTCGGGACAACGGAATGCGGGCTCACCGGGCGCGCAGCGTCCTGCTCAGCCGCGCTGGATGGTCGCGCTGAACAGTCAAGCCCCGAGTGGTTCCGCTGCCAATACCGCATAGCGGCCGGAAGCAGAAATATTCTGATAAAAAATCGTCAACGGGTTAAAAACGCCGAATGGCGGCCCGGCCGGGGAGCCCGGCTATCTGCCTTCCGCGATGACCCCGATGCCCTCGGAGTTGTCCGTGCGCAGATGCCTGATGGCCTGGTATTCCGGCGACTCGTACCAGGCCCTGACCGCGGCCTTCGTGGCAAACCTCAGCACGACGGTGACCTGCCCGGCTGATCCTTCCAGCAGCTCGCAGTCGCGGTCGACGACGACGGTTTCGGCGCCGTGGGCCTTCAGGCCCGGCCCGACCACCGCCAGGTACTGCTGGTACTCGGCCTGGTTGGTGATCGTGTAGTTCGCGACGAAGTACCCAGCCATGACGCCTCCGGTCCGGACAGTCTCGGGCGATCCGATGCCACAGGCTGGCAGGCTACTGCGGCGTGCGCGAGGCCACCCGGCCGGGTGGGCGGCCCGGCCCGCAAGGCGCCCAGCGGTCCCGGCCTTCCTGGCGTACTTCAGGTAGTCCCGGTCACCTGCTGTTCGAGGTCGGCGATGATACCCCGGGCGTCGGCGGCGTCCTGGGCGGCTCCGGGACCTAGGCGTTCGAAGTCGTGGAGGGCGGCCCGGGCGTAGTGCAGCGCGTCGCCCGGCCGATGGTCGCCTCCGAGCAGGAGGGCGATGTTGTAGCGGGTCTGCCCGGCGCCGTAGGCGTTGCCGCGGGCCTCCTCGTGCTGGATGGATTGCTGGTAGTGGTACAGAGCCTGGCGGGTGTCCCCCGCCAGGCGGTAGATAGTGCCGAGCTGATGGTGGATGCCGGCGAGGTCTTGGCGATCGTCTGCCGGGACCAGGTCTAGTGCCTGCTTGTAACTGTGCAGGGCCGCGTTGAGGTGTTCCAGCTGCACCGGTTCGTCCGCGTCGGCGGCACGAACAGCCCTGAACCGCTGCTGGGCGACCATTCCTAGTCCCCACAGGACCTTGGCCTGGCCGATCCGATCGTGTTCGGCGCGCTGGCCGAGGCTCTGCCTGTACCAGTGCTCAGCCTGGTCAAGGTCACGCATACCGGGCACATCTTTGTAGGCGTTGCCGATGGTAAGCGCAAGTGCGGTTTCCTCGACGCGCGCGCGGATCCTTCGGTAGAGGCCGAGGGCTTGCTCGTAATAGGGGAGGCAGCCAGGGTCATTCTGCCAGCGGTAGATGTTCCCGAGTTGTTCCACGGTGACGGCTAGGGAGCGGAGCTCGTTGTGCTGGGCCGGGGTGAGCTGGTCGTCGGGGGTGGCCTCGGCGGTGACGGCTCGTTCCCGGTGCCAGCCGACGCTGGCCTGCTGGAGGCGGGTGGCGGTCGGCCAGTCCCGCACGACCGTGGCGAGCAGGACCCGGTATTGGGTGATGATGCTCCACTGCTCTTCGCGTCCGGGCAGGGGGCCGTCGGTGGCCGGGTCGATGAAGTCGGGGGTGATGTCGGTGACCAGCCGCGCCCATTCCCCGTCCCGCCCGGTCCACTCATACAGGACGGACAGGCCCTGCAGGCAGCCGACGGCGTAGTTCCAGTGCTGGGCTTGCCGGGCGAGGGCCAGGGCGTGCTGCAAGTTGGCTTCCTCGGCCCTGAGCGCCAGGACGGGTTCATTGGTTCCGAGGGATGAGTTGTGGTAGTAGTCCCCGAGCCAGGCGAAGGTGCGGGTATAGGCGCGGGCCGCGGACTGGGCCGCGGGGTCGCTGGGCTGGCCGTAGGTGGCGCTGTAGAGGGTGGTGAAGTACCAGGGCAGGGCGGGGTGGATGGCGTAGTACCCGCCGCCGAGCGGGGACAGCAGGCCGATGGCGGCGGCCCGGTTCAGCAGCGCGATCGCAGTCTCGCGGGTCAGCCCGGCCAGCTGAGGGACGGCGTCGTCCCCGGCGATGTCCGGGTGGCCCATGAGCCGGAGTGCGTCGGCGTCGACGGTGTCGCGGAACAGGTGCAGCACCGCGAGCTGGGCGCGCTCGGCCTCGGTGAAAGCGTGGGTGAAGCCGTAGGACAGCGAGGCAGCCAGCGACCGGGTGCGGCCCAGCGCCGCGTCCTCCCCGGGCTCCAGTTCGGCTTCCCCGGCTTGGAGCCGGGTCACGAACGCCTCGATCTGGCTGGTGGTGGTGAGGTTCTCGCGCACCGCCTGGCCCACCAGGACGGTGATGGCCAGCGGGTTGCCGGCGCTGAACCGCAGCAGCGGCCGCCAGTCCGCCTCCAGCACGGGGTGGTCGTGGCGGGCGGCGATCGCGGCGGCCAGCTGCAGCCGCTCGCGCATCGGCATCGGCGGCAGCTTGAGGCGGGCGGGCAGCCCGGCCAGCCAGGCCTGCTCATCGCGGCGCGAGGTGAGCAGCACCTTGCACAAGGTGTGCTGGGCCAGGTCGCGCAGGAAGTTGGCTAGGTCGTCTTGCTCGGCGGGGCTCCAGGCGCTTTGAGTGCCGGGCGGGAACCCGGTGACCGGTTCGGTGTTGTCCCACACCCACAGCACCGGCACCTGCGCCAGCACCTGCAACACCAGGTCCCGCCGCCGGGCCGGGTCAGTGACCGCCTGCCAGTGGATCCCGCTGGCCTCCAGTGGCCCGGCGAAACAGTCCCCGACAGCGTCCAGGAGCCGGTCGAGGGGCAGGTGGTGCTCGAAGGAGGACCACAGCACCGGCCCGGACCCGATGCCGGGATGGTCCAGCCCGCCGGTCGCCCGGTACCAGCGGGCGAACTCCGCCGCAGTGGTGGACTTACCCGCCCCCGCGAAGGCCTGCAGCAGCACCACCTGCTGGGTGTCGAACGCGCGGTCCAGCGCCAGCAGCGTCTCATCCCGGCCGAAGAACCCGGCATCCGGCGGCCGCGGCAGCCCTTCGGCGGCACCTGCCACGGCGGCCTCGGATGTGGTGACCTGGATCAGCGGCGCGTCGCGGGTGCCGGGCGGCAGCAGGGTGAGCGGGGCGGCCTCGTAGACGATGGGGACGGCCCAGTCCTGCAGTGCGACCGGGGCGGCGCCGATCTGCCGGTCAGGGTCGGCGGCCAGCGCGCGCCGGGCGGCGGTGGCGGCCTCGCCCAGCGACCGCCCGGCCAGCAGGTGGGCGTACAGGTCGGCGGCGTACTGGGCGGCGGTGACGACGTAGACGTTGTAGCGCATCGCGACCACCCCGGGCACCCCGGCGTCGGCCACCTCGGCCGCCAGCGAACCGTAGGCCCGGATCCGCGCATGCACATCGGCTGCCAGCCCGGCGCCGGCCGCGCCGCCGCTCCCCACGGCGGCGCCCGCAGCCGCGTCACCGGGTTGCGAGTCAGGCTGCCCGGGCCGGGAGGATGCCTCGGCGTAGGCCGACCGGCACGCGTTCAGCACCAGGACCGGCACCCCGGTGGCGGTCAGCAGCCGGCCCAGGGCCGGCCCGTCCGCGAGCTGCTGGTTGGTGGCGCCGCCCGGGTCTTCGAAGATCAGGTACCCGTGCCGGCCCGCCCGCACCGGGCCCGCCACCGAGATCCCGTACCGCAACGGCGACACCCCGACCTCCCCTCCGCCGCCGCCGGAGGGCGGGCCGCCATCGCTGTCACCGCCCTCATCCTCGCCGGGCCGCAGATGGGCGAGGTCGAGGTAGGCACCGTGCCCGTCGAAGTGCACAACATGGTAGGGGCGGCCCGCGTCCGCCGCCTCGTGCAGAGTTTCGGAAAGGCGGGCGAACGTGGCCGGGCGCAGCACGTCCAGGTCCAGGCCCTCCATCGCCGCGCCGCCGCCGCGGGCGAGCCGGCTGGCCACCGACCGGAACGGCACGTCATCACCGCGGCCGGGCCGGCAGATCACCAGCAGCACCCGTAAGGCGTCCCCGCCTGGCTGCGGCAGACGGGCCCGGGCGGTGGCCTGCAGGTGGGTGCGCACGAACGTGCCCGCCGACAGCGCCAGGGCCGTGCCGGTGCCCGGGTCGCGCAGCAACTCCCAGGGCAGTCCCGGGACCTCCGAGGGGTCGGCGTCCACCTCCACCCGCATCCGCCCCAGCCGCGGCAGCGCCCGCCCCCAGATCCCCGCCGCGTCCATCCCGGTGAATACCGCAGTGAACAACCCAGATCCGATCTGCACCAGGACCGACTCGGCTTCCAGCGCCACCTGAGGCGCAGGATCGGCCGGGAATTCCGGGTATTCCTCCAGGTACCAGCGGACCTTCTCTGCATCCGCCCCGCCCACCTGGTAGGTGAACACCGACGCCGCTACCTGCCGAACCGGGCCGTCCTGCCAGGACACCTCAACCCGCCGCTGGCCGCCGAGCGGCACATCAGTGATCCGCAGCACCGGCGTGTCCGCCATCTCTCACCCCCCGCGGGCGGCCTCGCCGGCCACCGCCAGCCGCAGCGCCCCCGCCACTGCAATAGTAAAGTCCAAAACCGGCCCCGCCGGGCACACCTCGCCACCATCACCCGGTCCGGGACCAGCCAGCCGATGTCACGACAAGGGGGGTCGCCGCGCTGGCCACCTACCTCGGCCACCACGACCCCGGGTTCACCCTCCGGGCTGACGGCCCGGACACGGCCCGGGAGGTGACTGACTGGGCGTTAGCGCTGGTCCGGGGATACGGGATCGTAGTAATGGGCGTACTGCCAGCAGCCGTTCTTGACCAGCACCTCGTCGGTCAGCGCGGGGAACCGGCCGGGTGACAGCGCGGCCAGGCCGGCCGGCTCGCCGGCGGTGATCCACTCGGCCAGGGCCTCGCCGATCGCGGGCGAGGAGGAGAAGCCCGAGCCGTTGCAGCCGCTCGCCACCCACAGCCCCGGCGCGTCGGGCACCGGCCCGACCACGAACCGGCCGTCCGGGCTCATCGTGAACAGCCCGCCGCGGTGCTCGGCGACCCGGCCCGCTACGGCCAGCGGCGCCTCGGCCGCGACCTGGGCCGCCAGCCGCCGCAGCACCCCCAGGTCCAGGTCCAGGTCCGCGGTGCGGAACTCCGGCGGCTGCGCGCGGGGGTCGACCGGCAGCGGGTCGGCCTCGAACCCGCCGACCATCAGGCCGCCGCGGGCCGGGCGCAGGTAGACGGCCGCGTCGACCACCCGGGTGATCGGCTCGGCCGGGTCCACCCCGGCCGACGGCTCGGTGATCAGCAGCTGGTGGCGGACCGGCGCGACCGCCACCCGGCGCGCGGCCCCGGCCAGGTCCGCGACCTGGCGCACCCAGGCGCCGGCCGCGTCCACCACCGCCAGGCCGGCGGTGATGGACCGGGCCGTGGTCTCGACCCCGGTCACCCGCCCGGCCATCACCGGCAGGCCCAGCACCGCCTCGGATTCGAGCACCTCAACCCCGTGGCCGGCGCAGGCCGCGAGGTAGGACCGCACCAGGCTCATCGGCTCCTCGATATAGACGTCCTCGGGACACCAGACCACCAGGTCCCCGGCCGACGCGCGGTAGTACGAGACGCGGCCGGCCAGGTCGGCCGGGCCGGCCTCGCGCACGTCCGCGCCCCAGCCGCGGGACTGGGCCGCCTCGGCCCGCACGAACGCCCGGTGCTGGCCGGTGCGCGCGACCAGGAAGCTGCCGCTGCGGGCCAACTCCAGCGGGGCCCCGGTCCAGTCGCCGAACCGGACCGCCAGGTCGATGCTGCGCCGGGCCAGCCGGGTCCGCAGCTCGTCGGCCTGGACCGATTTGAACAGCCCGGCCGCCCGACCCGACGCCTGGGCGCCCGCGGTGTCCCGCTCGACCACGATCACCGACCGGCCCCGCCGCGCGCAGTGCAGGGCCGTACTGAGCCCGAGCGCCCCGGCCCCGATCACCACGATGTCGGCCTTCATGTGGCCAGTGTGCCCGACCCCCGCTCGCGGCCGCCGCCCAGGAACGATTCGATGAAGTCCGGGCTCGCGGCGAGCTCCGCGGGCGGGCCCTGCATCCGCACCTCGCCGCCGCCGAGCACGTAGGTCAGGTCCGAGACCGCCAGCACGGCCCGGGCCCGCTGCTCGACGATGAGCACCGAAGCGCCGCTGGCCGCCAGCCGGCGCACGTGCTCCTCCAGCAGCTCGGTCGCGACCTTCGGCGCCAGGTTCGCGGTGGGCTCGTCGAGCAGGAACACCCCGGGGTCGATCATGAGCACCCGGCCCATCGCGAGCATCTTGCGCTCGCCGCCGCTGAGCCGGCCGGCGGGCCGGCTCAGCATGCCGGCCAGCCGGGGGAAGACCCCGAGCACCCGCTCGATGTGCTCGCCGAGCCGCGCGTGGGCCAGCAGGTAGCCGCCCATCTCCAGGTTCTCCCGGACCGTCAGCGGCGCGAACACGTCGTCCACCTGCGGCACGTAGCCGACACCCGCCCGGGCGATCTCCTCCGGAGGCTGGTTGGTGACATCCCGATCCCCCACCCGCACGGTTCCCGACGAGACGCGCACGATCCCGACCAGGCTCTTGAGCAGGGTGCTCTTGCCCGAGCCGTTGGGACCGACCAGCGAGACCACCTGGCCGGGGACGGCCCGCACGGAGATGCCCCGGATCACCGGGTCGGCGCCGTACCCGGCGGTGATGCCCTCGGCGCGCAGCGGCAGCCCCCGCAAGGTCAGGTCAGCCGACAAGATACGCCTCCACCACCTCGCTGCGGCCGCGCAGCTGGGCCATGGTTCCCTCCGCGAGCACGGCGCCCTCCGCCATCACCACCACCGGGTCACAGAACTCGTCCATGATGGCCAGCTCGTGCTCCACCATCAGGATCGTCATGCCCTCCCGGCACAGCGCGACGAGCTCGTCGCCGATCCGCCGGGCCAGGTTGGGGTGCACGCCGGCCATGGGCTCGTCCAGCAGCAGCATGCCGGGCTCGGTCATCAGCGCGCGCATGATCTCGACCAGCCGGCGCTGGCCGCCGCTGAGGTCGCCGGCGTAGGAGCTGGCCACGTCCTCCAGCCCGAACCGGGCCAGCACGGCCTGAGCCCGGGCGACCGCCGCCGTCTCGTCACCCTTCCAGTACCGCCGGCCCGCGATCGCGCCGCGCAGCGAGTCGCCGCGGTTGGCCGGCACGGCGGACAGCAGGTTCTCCAGCACGGTGAGCCGCTTGAACTCGCTGGCCAGCTGGAACGTGCGGACCAGGCCGAGCCGGGCGCGCCGGTAGGCGGGCAGCCGGGTGATGTCCTGGCCGCGGTAGGCGATGCTCCCGTGGCGGGCCGCAATGGTGCCGGCCAGCAGCGCCAGCAGCGTGGACTTGCCCGCCCCGTTCGGCCCGATCAGGCCGGTGAGCGTGCCCTGGCGGACCGACAGCGACACCCCGTCCACCGCGCGCACCCCGCCGAAGACCTGGACCAGGTCCTTTGCCTCCAGCACCACCGGGCTTGCCTCCGGCCCCCCGTACCGGGCCGGGGCGCTGTGGTCCGGGGCGCTGTGGTCCGGGGCGCTGTGGTCCGGGGCGCTGTGGTCCGGGGCCGCCGGGCGGTGCCGGACCGAGACCACGGGCCCCCCGGGCCGCTCCAGGCCGGCGGCCGGGAGCGGGATAACCCGCTTGCGCTCGGGCAGGATGCCCTGCGGCCGGAACCAGAGGAACACCAGGATCAGCAGGCCGATGGCGACCCACTCCAGCGAGGGGATCAGGTTGGGCGGCAGGTTGTTCGAGGTCGGGATGAACCGGGTCACCTCCTCGAAGCCGACCGGGACCAGGACCGCCCCGAGCACCGCGCCGGCGTGGTTGCCGGCCCCGCCGATGATCACCGCCGCGAACAGCACCACGGTCTCGGCGTAGCCCCACGCGGCCGGGGACCAGGTCGTGATGTAGGAGACCAGGATGCCGCCGGACAGGCCGGCGATGGCCCCGCCGAGCACGAGCATCCCGGTGCGCAGCGAGAGCAGGTTCTTGCCGAGCGAGTCGGCGACGGCGTCGTTGTCGCGCATGGCCCGCAGGGTCCGCCCGTAGGGCGACTCGGTGACCCGGCGCACGAACAGGTAGACCAGCGCCGCGAGCACGATCGTGACGGCGACGAACGCCCACTGGTAGCCCGACGACTGCGGGTTGAACTCGCCCTGCAGCGGCTGCGGGATGAGCGACAGGCCCGCGTCCCCGTTGAACAGCGGCACGTAGTTCGTGGCCAGCAGGTTCAGCAGCACCGCGGTGACCAGCAGGCCGACCGCGGCGAAGTCGCCGCGCAGCCGCCGGCCGACCAGGAACGTGAACGGCAGCGCGATCAGGCCGCCGGCGACCGCCGCGCCGATCCACGGCACCGGGAACGGCAGGCTCCACCCGCCGATGTAGGACTGGAACCCCCCGTTGGCGGACTTGGGCGGCATGGCCAGGATCGCCGCCGTGTACCCGCCCGCGGCCTGGAAGATGATGAAGCCGAAGTTGGTCACGCCCGCGACCCCGAACTGCTGGCTCAGCCCGAGGCAGGCCATCGCGTCGACGCCGGCGTAGATGAGCAGGTTGATCACGTAGTACACGGTCAGCCGCCTCCCCGCGGGATCGTCAGGCCCGGGCCCCGAGCAGGCCCGCCGGGCGCAGGCCGAGCATGAGCAGCAGCACCACGAACGCCACCACGTACTTGTAGTCGGCCGGGATGAACGCGGCGCTGACCTCGGTGGCGATGCCGATCACGGCCGCGCCGAGCATGGCGCCGTACGCCTGGCCCGGGCCGCCCAGGAACACCGCGGCCAGGATCAGCACCAGGAAGATGTCGGTGCTGGTGGCGCTGAAGCTGCCCGAGTCCATGGCGAAGACCACGCCGGCCAGCCCGCACAGCCCGCCGGTCAGCGCCCAGGTGATCGTGATCACGCGGCTGGTCCTGATCCCGCAGTTGCGCGCGAGCGTCTTGTTGGCGGCGGTCGCGCGCATGGCCTTGCCCAGCTTGGTGTACCGCAGCAGCGTGTGCACCCCGGCCATGACCACCAGGCTCACGGCGATGATGACCAGCTGGACCGTGGTCAGGATCAGCCCGGCGGCCCGCAGCGTCGCGCCCTGGCCCATGGTGTAGGAGACGCTGGTGCCGCCCGCCACCGCGGCCACGCCGAACTCGATGATCAGCGTCATCCCGAGCGACACGATGACCATCGTGATCGAAGACGTGCCCCGCCGCTGGAACGGCGTGTACACCCCGGAGTTCACCAGCACCGAGCCGAGCGAGCACGCCGCCACCGCGGCGGCCAGGCCGATCCACACCGACACGCCCGCCTGGTTGACCACGTACGCGATGAACGCGCCCGCGATCATGATGGCCCCGTAGGCCAGGTTGAGCACGTCGGTGACCGCGAACTGCAGCGTGAAGCCGACCGCGGCGATCGCCAGCACCGCGGCGGTCACCAGGCCGAACCCGAGCGAGGCGAGGAAGACGGTCACCGGCGGCCCCCGGGGGGCCGCCGGTGACCGCCGGACGGGGCGCGGAGGGTCATCCGGACAGCGCCCGCAGCTGGGCGGCCGTCAGGTTCCCGACGACATTCACCGTGCCGGACGGGCTGTAGGTATCGACCTGGAAGATCCCGGTCGAGTCGTGGTAGCCGTCGAAGCTGGTCGGGCCGCCGGGCCCCTCGTACCTGATCGCCTTGCCCGCCTTGAGCGCGGCGGCCCCCTGGGCGAACGAGTACACGACCGTGGCGCCGGGAACGCCGTTCCCGATCTTGATGATGTCCGGCCCGTACACGCTCGGGCTGGTGCTCTTCGACATGATCATGGCCAGCGCGGCCAGGTTGATCCCGTCGTAAAGGTGTACCCCGCCCGGGGCGCTCAGGTAAGTGGTGAAGTTGCCGGTGGCGCCGGGCACCTTGCCCTGCTCGGCCAGCAGCGCCTTGGAGAAGGCCTGGTAGGCCGGCCCGCTGGTCTCGGTGACCAGGTTGTCCGCGCGGAAGTCGGACGCGAAGGCCGAGCCGCCCACGGCGGCGGCCGCGGCCTTGAAGAACGGCGGCGAGATGGCCGCCGACGTGCCGATGATCGGGATCATCTTGCCGCCGTTGAGCTGCTTGATCTCGGAGAACAGGGTCGGGTCGGCGGAGCCGAGCGCCTCGGTCATGATCGCGTCGGGGTGCGACTGGATGATCGCCTCGGCCTCGGTGCGGAACGTCGTGGCGGTCAGGTCCAGCGTCTGGTTGGTGGTCAGCGTGATCCCGGCCTTCTTCAGCGCGGCGATCGCGGGCTGGATGAACGTCTGCGAGCCGATGTCGTTGCCGAACGCCAGGGCGATCCGGTGGTAGCCCATCTCCTGGGCGATCGCGACCATGGCGTAGGACTCCTCCAGGTCGGGCGGGACCAGCCGGTAGAAGTACGGGAAGTGGACGTGGTCGAACTCCGACTGCCCGGTCATGCAGAACATGGCCATCTTGTGGCCGTTGATGATCGGCACGACCGAGGCGGCCTCGTCCGACGTGCACCCGATCACCAGCACCAGGCTGGGCGTGGTGGCGAACATCTGGTTGACCGCCGGGACGGCGTCCGCCGGGTCGCCCCGGGTGTCCACGCTCTTGCAGGCGAGCTTGTGCCCGAGGACGCCGCCGTCGCTGTTGATCGCGGTGGTCGCGCCGTAACACGTGGCCAGGTACGTCGGGCCGAGCGCGGCATCGGGACCGCTGAACGGGGCGACGTCGGCGATCGTGAGCGTCGAGCCGCTCGGGCCCGAGGCACTGCCGCCGCTGCTGGAGTTGCTGCTGCACGCGGACAGGCCGATGGCGAGCGCGGCCGCGGCCAGCGCCGCGCCGATCCGCGCTGACCGCCGGGTCGTGAGTGTCATAGTTCCTCCGTGCTGGGATGTCCGGGCCGCCACCGCCAGTCGCCGGGAGCGCCCTCCTCGGCGACGACGCGGTTGCGGATGGTGCCCACGTCCTCGACGGTGACCTCGATGACGTCGCCGGGGTGCATCCAGACCGGCGGGGTCCGGGCGAACCCCACGCCGCCCGGGGTCCCGGTGGCGATGACGTCACCGGGGGCGAGGCGGGTGAACGAGGAGAAGAACTCGACGGCGCTGGGCACGTCGACGAGCATCTGCGAGGTACGGGCGGACTGCATGACCTGGCCGTTGAGGCGGGAGCTGATGGCCAGGTCACTGACGTCGACCTCGTCCGGGGTGACCACCTCGGGGCCGATCGGCATGCTGCCGGTGAAGTTCTTGCCCGCGGTCCACTGGGACGCGGCCCGCTGCCAGTCCCGGGCCGAGGCGTCGTTGAGCACCACGAAGCCGGCGATCGCGTCGAGCGCCTTGTCCGCGGTGATGTACCGGCCGCCCGCGCCGATCACGATGCCGAGCTCGGCCTCGTAGTCGAAGCGGTCGGTCAGCGCGGGCTTGACCAGGTCGGCGTAGGGGGGCAGGACGCTGTCGGCGCCGCGGACGAACGCGTCCGGCCAGGTCGGGATCGCGCGGCCGCCCTCGAGCGCGTGCTCGCCGTAGTTCAGGCCCAGGCACAGGATTCGCGGCGGGTCGGGCACGGCCGCGGCGAAGTCGGCCTCGCCGACTTCCCGGCCGTCCAGGTCCTGCAGCGGCCGCAGGGTGTCCGCGGCGGCCAGGCCGGCGGCCAGGACATACTGAAGCGTCGCGAACCGGGGATCGCCGGTCGCCTGGGCGGCGTCGACATAGCCGGATCGCGCCCGCACGTGCAGCCGCGGTCCCTCGGGGGTGGCAATGGTGGCAAGCCTCACGCGCGGACTCCTCGTACGCCGGATATTGGTCGAACCTAACGGATTGGTTGAGCATAGGTCGGCCCCCAAAGGGGGTCAAGAGGTGCGCCGGATCGGCCAATGTAACGTTATGGTCATGGCTCGCCGGACCATTGGTAGGATTGGTTGAGCTACAGCCTGGATGCGGAGGGCCGGATGCGGACCGCGGATGAGGCCGGGACCATGCACGCCGAGCGGGGCCTGCGGCTGGCCGAGCTGATCTTGGCCGAGTCCCGCCGGGCCGGGCGGGGCCCCGGGTCCCGGCTGCCCACCGAGCGCCAGCTCGCGGCGGACCTGGGCGTCACCCGCTCGTCCGTGCGGCATGCGCTGGCCCTGCTGGAGGCGCAGGGCCGCATCTCCCGGGAGGTGGGGCGGGGCACGTTCCTGCGGGACGCGCCGCGGCCGGACGGCGAGACGGCCGCCGCGGGGGCCGGCCCGGCCGGGCCCGGCGCGGGCTCCGCGGCCGCGGACTTCGCCCCGGCCGACGTGATGGCGGTCCGGCGGCTGCTCGAGCCGCCCGCGATGTCGCTGGTGGTGGCCTGGGCCACCGCCGCCGACCTGGAGGAGATGGACCGCTGCCTGGACGGCGGCGACCGGGCCGCCAGCTACGAGGAGTTCGAGTCCTGGGACCTGGCCCTGCATCGGTGCATCATGGCGGCCAGCCACAGCCCGCTGCTGGCCGCGCTCTACCAGGCCATCGAGTCGGCCCGGCACGGCCAGGTCTGGGGGGACCTCAAGCGCCGCAGCGCGTCAGCTGAGCACCGGGAGCAGTACCAGGGTGATCACCGGGCGATCGTCGGCGCGCTGCGGGCCCGCGACTCGGCCGCCGCGGTCGAGGCGATGCGGGTGCACCTGGCCCGGGTCGCCGGTCACCTCAACGCCACCGACCCGGCCGCGGCGGTCACCTGGCGATGAGGTGCTCGTCGGCGCGCTCGCCGAGCAGCGCCCGGGACAGCTTGTCCAGCATCCTGGCCATGTCGGCGTGCTGCTCGGGCGACCAGTCGGCGATCAGCCGCGCCAGCCCGTCCCGCCCCGCGGCGAACAGCCGGTCCGCGGCCACGCTGCCCTCCGGGGTCAGCTCCAGCATGCCGTTGTCGCGGCGCACGTACCCGGCCTCGACGAGCTTGTCCGCGTACGGCCGCCCGTGTTCCACGCTGACCCCGGCCTCGCGGGCCAGGTCGGTCCCCGCCACCGTCCCGCACTTGGCCAGCTTGGCCAGGATCCAGCAGCTGCCTGCGGGCAGGCCGAGCCCGCACAGCTCGGCGAGCCGGGCGTAGCCCTGGCGTCGCAGGTCGACGTCGGCCAGCCGCAGCAGCGCGCGCTCGAGCTCCTCGGCCGAGGACCGCTCCGCCGGGGCCGCGCCGATGCCCTCGCCGATGTCGGGGGCACCGGAGGTGGCACGCAGCGGCACCTCGCGCAGGAACCAGGTGAGCGCGAAGGTGACCGCCGCTACCGGCACGGCGCCCAGGAACACGGTGTGAAACGACAGCACGTACGCGTGCAGGATGTCCGCGTGCAGCGGCGCGGGCAGCCGCTTCAGCGCGGCCGGGTTGGCCTGGGCCCCGGCCGGGCTGAATCCCGGCGGCAGCGGCGTCCCGCGCAGCGCCGCGGTCAGGTTGGCCGCCAGCCGGCTGGAGAAGATCGACCCGAAGATGGCCACGCCGAACGATCCGCCGATCGTACGGAAGAACGTGACGCTGGACGTGGCGGTGCCCAGATCCGCGTAGTCCGCCGAGTTCTGCACGGCGATGACCAGGACCTGCAGGATCAGGCCGAGCCCGAACCCGAGCACCGCGAAGTACACGTACATGACCACGGAGGTCGTCGTCTCGGTGAGCGTGGATAGCAGGTACAGGGCGAGGGTCATGGCCGCCGTGCCCACGATCGGGTACACCTTGTACCGGCCGAACCTGGAGATCAGCTGGCCGCTGGCCACCGACGTGAGCAGCAGGCCGAGCACCATCGGCAGCAGGTACACGCCCGAGATCGTCGGCGTCACCCCGCGCACGACCTGCAGGTACAGCGGCAGGAACGCGGTCGCGCCGAACAGCGCGAACCCGGCGCCGAAGCTGATGCCCGCGCTGACCGAGAACACCGGGTTCCGGAACAGCCGCCGCGGCAGCACCGGCTCCGCGGCCCGCCCGGCCGACAGCCACCAGCCCACGGCCAGCAGCACCGCCCCGGCGCCGAGCCCGAAGATCTCGACAGACAGCCACGGGTAGGTCGTGCCGCCCCAGGAGGTCAGCAGCACCACGCAGGTCGCCGACGCCGCCAGCAGCACGGTGCCGGCATAGTCGATGGCGTGCGCCCGGGTGGCCGTGGTCGCGGGCAGCGCGAACGCGATCGTGGCCAGCGCGAGAACCCCGATCGGCAGGTTGATGTAGAACACCCAGCGCCAGCCCAGGTTGTCCACGAAGAACCCGCCGAGCAGCGGCCCGGCCACGCTGGCCACGCCGAAGACCGCGCCGAACGCGCCCTGGTACTTGCCCCGCTCCCGGGGCGACACCACGTCGCCCACGATGGCCTGGGCCAGCACGATCAGCCCGCCGCCGCCCAGGCCCTGCAGCCCGCGGAAGCTGATCAGCTCGAGCATGTTGCGGGACAGCCCGCACAGCGCCGAGCCGATCAGGAAGATCACGATCGCGGCCTGGAACAGCCGCTTGCGGCCGTACTGGTCGCCGAGCTTGCCCCACAGCGGCGCCGACACCGTGGTGGCCAGCAGGTACGCGGTGATCACCCAGGACAGGTGGCTGAGCCCGCCGAGGTCGCCGACGATCGTGGGCAGCGCCGTGGCCACGATCGTCTGGTCCAGCGCCGCCAGCAGGATCGCCAGCATCAGGGCCGCGTAGATGATGATCAAGCCGCCACGAGGGCTGCCGTCGGTCTCGGCCGCATCGGGGGGGTCCGGCATGTACGGCTACCTACCCGGAAAACGGCACAGGCTCTCCCCCGCTCCCCCGCGGCGGCTTCCTCTCCCCCGCGGTGGCCGCGTCAGGCCCGCGGCCGTGGCGGCGCCCGCGCCCGGCGCGCGGGCGCCGCCACGATCACGCGGCGCTGCGGTCAGTACCCGTAACCGCCGCCGCCGCTGCCAGAACCAGAACCGGAACCAGAGCCGGAACCCGAACCGGACGAGCTGCCGCCGGCCTTGATCTTGGCCCCGGAGGCGGTCATCGCCCACCACAGGCCGCCGGACACGTTCAGGCCGTTGCCGCTGTCCATGCCCGCGCTGGTGTCGGCCTTGTAGAGGTACAGCGGGTGACCGTCGTAGGTGGCCTGGGTCACGCCGCCGGCCCGCTTGATCGTGCCCAGCTTGCCGGTCAGCGTGACGCCCGAGGCGGCGCTCGGGGTCCCGGTGAGCGGCGGCCAGTAGGTGGCGCACGACCCGCTGCAGTTCGACTTGGTCGGGGTGTCGATCGCGAACCAGTAGATCACGAAGCCCTGGCCGTCGGTCAGCACCGCGCGGCCGCCGATCGTCGCGAGCTTGAGCCCGGCGGCCAGGTCGGAACTGCTGCTGGTGCTGCCGGTGCTGGCCGACGTCCCGGACGTGCTCGTGGTGCTGGTGCTGCTCGGCGTGCTCGACGAACCGCTGCTGCCGCACGCCGCGACTCCGACGACGGTGGCAGCGGCGAGAACGGAGGCCGCCAACCATCGATTACGCATTGTCTCCACTCCATTCGCTACGGTTACCCGCTCCGTGCGTACACCCGTAGAGCACGTATCGCGGGCCCGATCCGTTCAACCCCGGTTCAGAGCGATGTCAGGGCGCTATCCGCTGGCACAGCCAGGCCAGCGAGAGGGGATACCGGTAGTCGATGGCGCCGTGGCCCGCGTCGAACAGCTCGAACCGGATCACGTCGTCGGCCACGCCGATGTCGCGCAGGGCCCGGCGGAACGCCTCGGCCCCCAGGTCCAGGAAACTCTCGTCCCTGGTCCCGGCGTCGATCCAGATCGCCCGCAGCGACCGGAGCGCCCCGGCGTACCGGGGCGCCATCCGGACCGGGTCCCAGTCCTGCCAGCGTTCCCAGACCTCCGGGCGCGGCGCGCCGGTCCGCGGGTCGAACGGCAGGTCGGCGGAACCGTCCTCGTGCGCGGAGAAGCAGGCGGCCACCCCCAGCAGCTCGAGCAGGATCTCGTCACCCGGCTTGGTGAACGCGACCCGGGACCGGAACTCGTCCCACCAGCGCCAGATGTCGCCGTCGTAGTCCCGCAGCAGCCGGGCCGCCGGGCCGAAGGAGGGGATGTAGGACAGCTCGTAGAGCGCGTCCCCGGCGTGCGTGGCCAGCGCGCCGAACAGGTCGGGCCGCAGCATCGGGGTGATCATCGCGCCAAAGCCCCCGCTGGACTTGCCCGCGATCGCCCGGTGGGCGGGCGCGGCCAGCGTCCGGTACCGGCGGTCCACCCAGGGCACGACCTCGTCGCACAGGTATGAGTGGTAGCGGCCGGTGCCCGGCGAGTCCACGAACTGGCTGCCGCCGTACGAGGTCCACGCGTCGACGAAGATCACCAGGGCCGGCGGCGCCTGTTCGCGCGCGAACACCGCGTCCGCCGTCTCCGGGAACGGCTGCCGGAAGGGGGCGCGGTTGCGCCACATGGCCAGGTGCCCGGTGTAGCCCTGGATCACGTAGACGGCCGGGTAGCGGCGGATCTGGTCGTCGTCGTACCCGGGCGGCAGGTACACCCACAGCGGCCGCTCGTCCGGGTCGCCGAGCGGGTTCCCGCGCAGCAGGTCACTGGTGATCACATGTTCTTCGAGCTGGCCGGCCAGCTCAGCGGACCAGGGCAGCATGGGGCCTCCAGCGGGATCGTGACCGCCCCAGTGTGTCAAACGAGGGTCAGGCGGCCGGATCGGCCACCCGGGCCGCCAGCAGCGGCTCCCCGGTGGCGGTGTCGGTCACCAGCAGCAGGTAGGGCCGGTCGAACATGATGCCGCCGCGGCTGACGGGCTCGGCGCTGGGCAGGATGCCGACCGCCGTGGCGGCCGCGCCGACGGTGCCCTTCTCCCCGACCGCCAGCGTGGCCGCGTGCACCACCGCGGCGATGCAGCAGGCCCGCGGTGAGAGCCCGGTGAAGTCCGCGCCGCCCCCGAAGGCGATGCCCATGCCGAGGCGGGACAGCAGGTCCCGCATGCTCGCCGACGAGCGCAGGCTGACCTTGGGCAGCGCGATCGCGGTCCGGCTGCCGCTGGCCGCCAGCGCGGCGGTGAGCTGCGCCAGCGTCGCCGCCGGCAGGGCCGGGCAGCCGCCCGGCCCCGAGCCGGGCAGCAGCGCGGTCATCGACAGCCTGCCCCCGCGGTAGGGCAGCGACACGGCGGTCCAGCCGCCCGCCCGGCTGAACCGGAACCCGCCGCCGTGCATGAACCGCGCGCGGACCGCCTGGCCGGCCGCGGTCGTGAACGGCCCGGGCGCCGTCTGCCCGGCCGGGAACGGCGTGGCCCAGGCCGCGTGCAGGTACAGCGCGTCGGTCAGCACCCAGCCGCTGCCGTTCAGCTCGGCCGGGGTGAGCAGCCGCGGGATGTGACCCCCGGTGGCGGCGGCGATCGAGGCGTTGATCTGCCGCACGGCCTGGCCCGGGGCGGTCAGCAGCGGCACCCGCAGCACGCCCGCGTCATAGCCGGTCGCGACGTCGTCCAGGTAGCCGCGCCGCGTCGGCAGCGACGGGTCGGCCCACACGTGGTCGCTGCCGGACACGGTAACCCCCGGCCCGTCCAGGCCGCGCAGCGCCGCCGACCGGGCGTGCAGGCCCGCGAGCAGGGTCAGGCCGGCCGCCGGCAGGTGCAGCACCCGGGCCATCACCAGCGCGGTGCGGCCGCGCGCGCCCAGGTAGGCCAGGCCCAGCCCGGTCGCCAGGCTCTCCGGCGACAGCACGATGTTCGCGCGCGGGTCCTGGCGGCACCAGGCGCCCAGCACGTCCAGGCCGAACGCCGTGTCCGCGGCCCCGTACGGCCGGGCATCGGCGGCGGGCACCCGCAGCGCCACGCCGCGGCTGACCGCGGGCGGGACCGCCGGCGCCGCCGATCCGCACCCCGCGGCCGTGGCGGCCAGGACCGCGCCCGCGGCGGCACCCGCCGCCACCCGCAGCCCGCCGGCCCGTGGCCGGCCGATCCGCAGTCCGCCCCGCATGCCTGATTCGACGGCCGCCGCCGCTGCCGCGTTGCACCGTGACCGCGATTTCTCCTGGCTGGGCCGGGCCCGGCCGCTACGCTGTGGGTCAAAGGCCTGACCTGGGATCTTTTGCTCCCGGGCGTGAGCACGGATGCGGAGGGGGAGCCGTGGCCGAGCGCGCCGACAGCGGGGGGCCGGGTGATCGGCCGGAGCTCGCCGACTTCGCCCGGATGGCCCGGCGTCTGGTGCGCCTGGCGGTCCTGGCCGCCCGGGCCCAGGACGAGCCGGTACCGCAGGTGCTGCGCGAGCACCTGGGCCCGGATGCGGCGGCGCTGCCGGTGGTCAGCAGCTCCTGGCGGGGCTACGACCACGTGAACGTGCAGGCCGGCCTGGATGCCTGGCTGGCCGGCGGCGGCCGCGACCACGAGCTGGTGGGCCTGACCGGGTTCCGCACCGCCAGCTTCGGGCTGGCCGACCTGCTGCAGCCCGGGACCGAGGCGGCCGGGCTCGGCGTGGGCAGCGTGGCGATGACGGCCCGGCCGGCCGGGCCCGGCGGCCAGACCCGCGCCTGCGTCCGCTGCGGCCTCTACCTGGTCAGCGATGCCGCGACCCGGCTCGCCCTGCTGCTGCGGGGACCGGACGAGAGCGACCCCGACGGCAACGCCAGCCTCGAGGTGGCCTGCGCCGACCCCGCGGCCGCGCAGCGGGTGATCGAGGAGGTGCGGCGCCAGGCGGTAGCCAGGAACGTCTTCCGCGGCCACGTGATCTCGTTCGGGGAGCCGATGTTCGGCCACGGGCGGGGCGGCGGCGGCCCGCTGCGCTTCCTGGACCGGCCGCGGCTGGACCGGGACGAGGTGGTGCTGCCGCCCGCCGTGCTCGAGGACATCGAGCGCCACGTGCTCGGCGTCGCCCGGCACACCGGGCGGCTGCTGGCCAGCGGCCAGCACCTCAAGCGCGGGGTGCTGCTGCACGGCGCCCCGGGCACGGGCAAGACGCACACGGTCAGGTACCTGCTCGGGCGGCTGCCGGCGGTGACCGTGGTGCTGCTGTCCGGCTACGCGATGCGCTGGATCGCCGAGGCCTGCTCGGTGGCCCGGCTGCTGCAGCCCTCGGTGGTGGTGATCGAGGACGTGGACCTGATCGCGGAGGGGCGCGGCCCCCGGCTGGGCCCGCACCCGCTGCTGCTGGGGCTGCTGGGCGAGATGGACGGGCTCGGCGAGGACGCCGACGTGACGTTCCTGCTCACCACCAGCCGCCCGGACCTGCTGGAAGCGGCGCTGGCCGCCCGGCCCGGCCGGGTCGATCACGCCGCCGAGCTGCCGGTGCCCGACGCCGAGGCGCGCCGCAAGCTGATCGCGCTGTACCGGGGCCGCCTGGAACTCGACCTGACCGACCTGGACACCGCGATCAAGCGGACCGACGGCGTAACCGCGGCGTTCCTCAAGGAACTGCTGCGCCGGGCCGCGCTGTTCGCGGCGGAAACCGGGCCCGCCGGGGCTGAGCCGGCCGGGGCTGAGCCCGCTGACCGCCAACCGCCCGCCCAGCCCTTGCGGGTGACCGACGCGCACCTGGCCACCGCGCTCGACCAGCTGCTCGACGTCCGCAGCCGGCTGACCAGGACGCTGCTCGGCGGGCGCGGCCAGGACGCCGTGATCCGCCCGATGGGGGCCGACGCCGTGATCAGGGGCTCGCGCCGCTAGCCCGGCCCGGCCAGCTCGACCTCGAGCCGGCGCAGCACCCGGTAGCAGGGCAGCACGCCGGCCACGCTGGCGTTCGGTTCGCGCCCCTCGCGGATCGCCGCGACGAACTCCCGGTCCTGCAGCTCGATCCCGTTCGTGGAGACGTCCACCCGCGACACGTCGACCGGCTCCTCACGCCCGGTGACCAGGTCGTCGTAGCGGGCGATGTACGTGCCGTTGTCGCAGATGTAGCGGAAGAACGTGCCGAGCGGCCCGTCGTTGTTGAAGCTGAGCGACAGCGTGCAGATCCGGCCGGCCGGAGTGCGCAGCTGGATGGACATGTCCATCGCGATGTGCAGCTCCGGGTGGACCGGCCCCTGCACGGCGTGGGCGATCTCGACGTCCTCGCCGGTCTGGTACTGGAACAGGTCGACGGTGTGCGCCGCGTGGTGCCAGAGCAGGTGGTCGGTCCAGCTGCGGGGCTGGCCGGCCGCGTTCATGTTCGTGCGGCGGAAGAAATATGTCTGCACGTCCATCTGCTGGATCGACAGCTCCCCCGCGCCGATCCGGCGGTGGATCCACTGGTGCGACGGGTTGAACCGGCGGGTATGCCCGACCATGCAGGTCAGCCCGGTCTCCTGCTGCACCTGGCCGACCCGCTCCGCGTCCGCCCAGCTGTCCGCGAGCGGGATCTCGACCTGGACGTGCTTGCCCGCGCGCATCGCGGCGATGGCCTGCCGCGCGTGCAGCTGGGTCGGGGTGCACAAGATGACCGCGTCGACGTCGCCGCGGTCCAGGACCTCGTCCAGGTCGGTCGTGGCGTGGCCGACGCCGTACTTGCGCGCGACCTCCTCGGCCTGCTCGAGCCGGCGGCTGACGATGGACGTGACCGTGACGCCGTCGATCTCGGCCAGCCCGTCGAGGTGCTTGATGCCGAAGGCGCCCGCCCCGGCCACTGCGATCCGCATGGGTCTGTTCTCCTTCGCCCGGCTAGTCGACGGGCCGGACCACGAGGTGCCCGACCGCGGTGTTGGACCCGGGGACGTGGTAGAAGCGGTACAGTTCCTCGACCTTGGCGCCCATCGCCCCGCGCATGATCAGCTGCATCACCAGCTCGATCCCCTCCGAGCCCGCCTCGCGCACGTACTCGATGTGCGGCAAAAGCGCGAGGTTATCCGGGTCGCCGATCAGCCGGTCGAAGAACTCGTTGTCGAACCGCCGGTTGATGAACCCCGCACGGGGCCCCTGCAGCTGGTGGCTCATGCCCCCGGTGCCCCAGACGTGCACGGTCAGGTCGCCGGGGTAGCTCGCCACGGCCCGGCGGATCGCCTGGCCCAGCAGGTAGCACCGGTGCCCGGTCGGCGGCGGGTACTGCACCACGTTCACCGCGAGCGGGATCACCCGCACCGGCCACGCGCCGGGCTGGCCGTAGACCAGCGACAGCGGGACGGTCAGGCCGTGGTCGACGTCGAGCTTGTACATCAGGGTCATGTCGAACTCGTCCAGGATCAGCGCCTGGGCCAGGTGCGCGGCCAGGTCGGCGTGACCCTGGACGACCGGCACCGGGCGGGGCCCGTACCCCTCGTCGGCGGGCGGGAACTCGTCGGCGCAGCCGAGGGCGAACGTCGGGACGATCTCGGGCGTGAACGCCGACGCGTGGTCGTTGTAGACCAGGATCACCACGTCGGGTACGTTCTGCGCCGCCCAGGCCTTCGTCCACTCGTACCCGGCGAACAGCGGCTTCCAGTAGGGCTCCTGCGTCTTGCCGAGGTCGATCGCGGCCCCGATGGCCGGGATGTGGCTGGTGGTCAGCCCGGCGGTGATGCGGGCCATGTCAGCTGCCCTCCTTCACCGAGCGCCAGCCCTCGGGCGACCGCCCGCCGGACAGCATCATCTTCTGGTAGTCGTCGATGTTCATGCCGGTCATCGTGGACACGGCCTGCAGGTAGCTGAGCCCGTCGGTGGCGAAGATCTTGGCCAGGAAGTAGATGTTCCCGCCCTGGTCGAGCATGGCGTTGTAGTCGCGGTCGAGCACGGCCTGCTTCTGGCCCTCGGTCATCGGCCACTCGTCGAGATAGGCCCGCTCACCGGCCTTGAACCGCTCCCGGTTCTCCGGCTTCATCAGGCTCATGCAGAACTGGTTCAGGTGGTAGCCCTGCTTCGCGCGCTGCGCCGTGAAGACCCGGGTGCCGGGGATGTCGTCGAACTCTGCGGTGTAATCCGTCATCAGGCCTCCCAGTACAGGCGCATGGGATTATCCACCAGCAGCCGGCGCTGCAGGTCGCCGGTGCGGGCGATGCGCGGGATGATGTCGACGAGCGCGCCGTCGTCGGGCATGTGGCTCTTCATGTTCGGGTGCGGCCAGTCTGTGCCCCACAGCACCCGGCCGGGGAACGTCTCGACCAGGCGGCGCGCGAACGGCGCCACGTCCGCGTACGCGGGCGGCCCGGACCGCGACAGCCGCTCCGGCCCGCTGACCTTGCACCAGACGTCCTCGCGAGCGGACATGAACTCCAGGAACAGGGAGAACTCGGGCCCGTCGACCGGCTGCATCACGTCGGGCCGGCCCATGTGGTCGACCACCACGGGGGTGGGCAGGCTGGTGAACAGGTCCCAGCGCTCGGCCAGGTCGGGCGCCTCGAAGTACACCACGATGTGCCAGCCCAGCTCGGCCACCAGGTCGACCAGGCCCCGGTAGTAGTCGTCCGGCTCGGGGTCGGCCAGCCGCCGGACGAAGTTGAAGCGGATGCCGCGCACGCCCGCCTCGTGCAGGTCGGCGAGCTCGGCCCGGGACACGCCGGGCCGGATCGTGGCGACGCCGCGCGACCGGCCCCCGTCGGCCAGCAGCGCGTCCGCCAGGGCCCGGTTGTCGGCGCCGTGGCAGGTGGCCTGCACGATCACGCTGCGGTCGAAGCCGAGGAAGTCGCGCAGCGCGAACAACTGCTCCTTGCCCGCGTCGGTGGGCGTGTACTTGCGCTCCGGCGCGTAGGGGAAGACGTCGCCGGGGCCGAACACGTGGCAGTGCGCGTCGACCGCGCCGGGGGGCGGGACGTAAGCCGGCTTGCTCGGGTCCGGGTCGAAGGAGAGCCAGCCGGCGTCGGGCAAGGGCGGGTGGGCAGGGGGATGAGCCGTCATCTACCGTCCTCGTCCCTTCAGGGCCTGGTCGAGCCGCGGGTACACCCGACGTGCGTTGCCCTCGAGCACCCGCGCGCGGTCGGCGTCGGTCAGGTCGAGCGCGTCGATGTAGCGCTTGGTGTCGTCGAAGTGGTGGCCGGTCTGCGGGTCGATGCCGCGGACGGCGCCGACCATCTCGGACCCGAACAGGATGTTGCCGGTGTCGATCACCTCGAACAGCAGGTTGATGCCGGGCTGGTGGTACACGCAGGTGTCGAAGAACACGTTGCGCATCACGTGCTCGGCCAGCGGCGGCTGCTGCAGCATGTCGGCCAGCCCGCGGTACCGGCCCCAGTGGTAGGGGACGGCGCCGCCGCCGTGCGGGATCACCAGCCGCAGCCCGGGGAAGTCGGCGAACAGGTTGCCCTGGATCAACTGCATGAACGCGGTGGTGTCGGCGTTGATGTAGTGCGCCCCGGTGGCGTGGAAGACCGGGTTGCAGCTGCTCGACACGTGCACCATCGCGGGCACGTCGAGCTCGGTCATCTTCTCGTAGATCGGGTACCAGTACCGGTCGGTGAGCGGCGGGGAGGTCCACCGGCCGCCGCTCGGGTCCGGGTTGAGGTTACAGCCGACGAAGCCCATGTCCACGCAGCGTTCCAGCTCGGCCACGGACGCCTTGAGGCCGGCCCCGGGCGACTGCGGCAGCTGGCACACGCCGGTGAACGTGTCCGGGAACAGCCCGGCCACGCGGGCGATGAGGTCGTTGCAGGCCCGCGCCCACTCCTCGCTGACCCGCTCGTCGCCCTCGTGGTGGGCCATGGCCGACGCCCGCGGCGAGAAGATGGTCATGTCCGCGCCGCGCTCGCGCAGCAGCCGGAGCTGGTTCTGCTCGATCGACTCGCGGATCTCGTCGTCGCTGATCGCCGGGTACGGCGGAGCCGGGCGTCCTTCCGCGAAGGCCGAGAGCTGGCCTTTACGCCACGCATCGTGCTGCGGTGGCGCGGTCGTGTAATGCCCGTGGCAGTCGATGATCATCGCGGGCCCTCCCACAGCCGGGCGGGCACGAAGACCTCGCCCCGCATGAGCAGGCGGGCCGTGCGCAGCAGCGCCGACCGGGTCACCGCGAACCCGCCGGCGGCCTCGGTCACCTCCAGCGTGACCGTGAAGAAGCCGGTCGGGTGCTCGACCTCGATCTCGGCCGCGCCGCCGCGCAGGCCGGGCAGCACCGCGATCTCGTGCGCCACCGAGCCGGGCAGCATGCACGCGGTGGCCACCGACACCGCGCCCAGCACCCCGATCGCCTCGTGCACCCGGTGCGGGATGAACGTCCTGGTGGAGATCGCACCGCCGTGCGCGGGCGGCGACAGCAGGCTCATCTTCGGCACGGTCGCGTCGGCGACGTCGCCCAGGTTCATCGCCGGCCCGGCGGCGAGCCGGATCGCCTCGACCCGCTTGGTGAGCTCGTCGTCGGCCTCGAGGCCGGCCGGCGGCTCCTGCCCGGTCAGGCCGAAGTCGGACGCGGCCAGGCACACCACCGGCATGCCGTTGTCGACGCAGGTCACCCGGGTGCCCTCGATGACGTCGGCGACGTGGCCGGTGGGCAGCAGGGCGCCGCACGAGGACCCGGCGACGTCGGCGAACTCGATGGGGATGGGCGCGTGGGTGCCGGGCACGCCGTCGATGCGCGCGGGCCCGTCGTAGCGGACCCGCCCGCCGGGCGTCTGCACCAGCGCCGTGGCCAGGGTCTCGGTGTTGCGCATCCAGATGCGGACCGGCGTCACCGGGCCGGCGGCGGGCACCAGTCCCTCCTCGATCGCGAACGGCCCGACCGCGGCGAGCATGTTGCCGCAGTTCTGCTTGTCCGACACCTCGGGCCGGTCCGGCCAGACCTGGAGGAACAGGTACTCGACGTCCGCGTCATCCCGCTCCGAAGGGCTGACCACGGCCACCTTGGAAGTCAGCGGGTGGCTGCCGCCCATGCCGTCGATCTCCCGCGGGTCCGGGGAACCCATGGCGGCCAGCAGCACCGCGTCGCGGGCCGCCCGGTCGGCGGGCAGGTCGCCGGCCAGGAACACCAGGCCCTTGGACGTCCCGCCGCGCATCACCGAGCAGCGGACCGGGGTCTGGGCCGGCCCGGTCACGACTCCTCCGAGTAGTCCACGTAGCGCACTCCCTTGTCGGCCAGCCGGCCGCGCATGTTGTACAGGTCGAGGCCGAGCTCGCCGCCGCTGAGCCGGGGCCGCTTGGCCGCCTCGCTGGCCTCCCGGTCCCGGGCTGCCTTGAGCACGGTCGCGGCTGCCTCGCGCGGCACCACCACGACCCCGTCGTCGTCGGCCACGACCACGTCGCCCGGCCGGACGCGCACGCCGGCGCAGACGATCGGGGTCTGCACGTTGCCCGGGGTCTCCTTCACCGTGCCCCGGGCCGAGATCGCCCTGGACCAGACCGGGAAGCGCATCTCGGTCAGCGCCGCCACGTCGCGCACGCCCGCGTCGATGACCACCCCCCGGACGCCGCGCGCGAGCAGGCTCCCGGCCAGCAGGTCGCCCACGTAACCGTCGTCGCACGCGCTCGTCGGGGTGACCACGAGCAGGTCGCCGTTCTGGGCCTGCTCCACCGCCACGTGGATCGACCAGTTGTCACCCGGGGCGACCTCGCAGGTCAGCGCGTTGCCCGCGACGCGGGCGGGCCGGTAGATGGGCCGGATGTCGGGCCGCAGCAGCCCGGTGCGGCCCTGGGCCTCGTGCACCGTCGCCACCCCGGCGGCGGCCAGGCCGTCCACGACCTCCAGGTCGGTGCGCGGGGTGTTCCGTACGACTAGCGGCACAGCGCATGCTCCTTTCTCCAGCTCAGCCACTGGCTGCCGCGGTGGCCGGCATGGTCGCGACCAGGTCCCGCAGCACGGCCAGCTCGGCCGGGCCCGGCGCCGGGATCTCGGCCAGGCCGGCGGACACCCGCAGGTCCCATCCGGTCCGTTCCCTGACCTCCGCCACCGACCGCCCGGGGTACACCCCGGTCAGCACCAGCTCGCAGGTGGCCGGGTCCGGCTCGAGCACGCCCAGGTCCGTGATGATCTTCTGCGGGCCGGCACCGGTCAGCCCGAGGTAGCGCCGGCTGCCCGGGCCGTCGCCGAAGCCGACCGAGGTGACGAAGTCCACCCGCTCGACGAAGGCCTGCCGTGTCTGCCGGACGATCACGATCACTTCCCGGCAGGACGCGGCGATCTCCGGGGCCCCGCCCGCGCCGGGCAGCCGGATCTTCGGCTCGGCGTAGTCCGCGCCGATCACGGTGGTGTTGATGTTGGCGAACCGGTCGATCTGGGCCGCGCCGAGGAAGCCGATGTCGATCCGGCCCGGCTGCAGCCAGTAGTTGAAGATCTCCGGCACGCTGACCACGGCGTCGGCCGTCTCGGCCAGGATGCCGTCGCCGATCGACAGCGGCAGCGCGCCCGGCTTGGCCCCGATCGTGCCCGACTCGTAGATCAGGACCAGGCCCGGCGCGTGCGTGGCCCGGGCCAGGTTGGCCGCCTCGCTGGGCAGGCCGATGCCCACGAAACAGGTCATCCGGTCGCGCAGCGCGCGCGCCGCCGTGACCGTCATGATCTCGTCGGCGGTGTACCCGCTCACGCCGCCCCTTTCCCGTACACGTGCTCGGCCAGCCAGCGGCCGAACGCCTCCCGGTCCCGGCTGATCGCGTCCCAGGCCACGTAGAAATCGTTGTCCCGGACCGAGTACCCCATCGCGTAGGAAGGATGCGCGCCCCCCCGCGCCGGCGCCACGTAGCCGACCGTCCAGGCCGGCAGCACGACCGCGCCCGGCCGCGGTTCCAGCACGTCGACGATCTCCTCGACGGTGACGACCGACCGCGCGGCGGCCAGTACCGCCTCCTTCTGCACGCCGGTGATCCCCCAGAACTGCACGTTGCCCGCCCGGTCGGCCTGCTGGGCGTGGATCACGGTCACGTCCGGCCGCAGCGCCGCCACCGCGGTCAGCGTGTCCCCGGTGAACGGGCAGGTGATCTCGGCGATGCTGGCCCGGGTGCCGGCCGCCGGGCCGGCCAGCCCGGTCCCGTTGTACCCGCGCAGCACGGCGAACGGCAGCCCGGACGCGCCGGCCACGTAGCGGTTGGCCATCCCGGCGTGGCTGTGCTCCTCGAGTTCGAGCGGCCCGGGCCAGGAGTGCTCGACGGCGTCCCGGAACCGGTGCAGCGACCCCACCCCCGGGTTGCCGCCCCAGGAGAAGACGAGCTTGCGCGCGCAGCCGGCCCCGATCATCTGGTCGTAGATCACGTCCGGCGTCATCCGGACCAGCGTGAGCCCGCGCCGCCCCTGGCGGATCACCTCGCGCCCGGCGGCGTGCGGGATCAGGTGGGTGAAGCCCTCCATGGCCACCGTGTCGCCGTCGTGGACGGCGCCGGCGATCGCCTCGGCCAGCGACACGATCTCCGCCACGCCGTGAAGCCTCCTGTCTGCCGGGCCGGCCGCCTTTACCGGAACGATATCGACAAACTGGCGCTATGTGCACACCTGTGCGTTCTACGTGTGTTTACGCTCGCAGTACCGGGGTCGGCGCCGGTCATCATGCCTATCCTGGCAGCTTCCGGGGCAAAGATCTTTGTGCCCCCGCCCCGCTTGCCCGCGTGTTCGTTTGTGGAGGCCGCAGTGTCCCTGGATGACTTCCCCCGCTATCCGCTCCTGTTCGGACCGAGCCCGGTCCACCCGCTGGACCGGCTGTCCGCCCACCTGGGCGGGCCGAGGATCTGGGCCAAGCGGGAGGACTGCAACTCCGGTCTCGCCTTCGGCGGCAACAAGACCCGCAAGCTGGAGTACCTGGTCCCCGACGCCCTGGCCCAGGGGGCCGACACGCTGGTCTCGATCGGCGGGGTGCAGTCCAACCACACCCGCCAGGTCGCCGCCGTCGCCGCGCGGCTGGG
>Ga0335078_10002266_pt1 | contig 29187 bp, 23 predicted proteins | sample Lox_Sample_32_FD_206711 | JGI IMG/M metagenome (GOLD analysis project Ga0335078, IMG submission 206711) | Soil microbial communities from Loxahatchee National Wildlife Refuge, Florida, United States - Lox_Sample_3.2 | ecosystem: Environmental > Terrestrial > Soil > Wetlands | place: USA...
AGGCGGGCAGCGCAGGCGGGCAGCGCAGGCGGGCAGCGCAGGCGGGCAGCGCAGGCGGGCAGCGCAGGCGGGCAGCGCAGGCGGGCAGCGCAGGCGGGCAGCGCAGGCGGGCAGCGCAGGCGGGCAGGGCGGGCCCGAAGGCGCAGGCACAGCCTGAGGCACGCCGATACACTGGCGGTAATGACCGACCTTTCCCAGGACGGGCCGTCGGCGGTGAGCAAGGGGTCCGACGAGCGCCGCCGCGCCGCGCTCGTCGCCCTGGCACCCGGCACCGCGCTGCGGGATGGGCTGGAGCGGATCCTGCGCGGCAGCACCGGCGCGCTGCTCGTGCTCGGCTTCGACCAGACCGTGGCCGGCATCTGTTCCGGCGGCTTCGAGCTGGACGTCGAGTTCTCGCCCACCCGGCTCCGTGAGCTGGCAAAGATGGACGGCGCGATCGTGCTCGACGGTGCCGCGCGCAGGATCGTCCGTGCCGCCGTCCAGCTCGTCCCCGACGCGAGTATCCCGACCGACGAGGCAGGCACACGGCACCGGACGGCGGAACGGGTGGCCCGGCAGACCGGGCACCCGGTCATCTCGGTCAGCAAGTCGATGCGGGTCATCGCACTGTTCATAGGCGGGGCACGGTTCGTCCTCGAGGATTCCGCCGCCATCTTGTCGCACGCCAATCAGGCCCTGGCGACCCTGGAGCGGTACAAGCGGAGGCTCGATGAGGTCTCCGGCGCGCTCTGCGCGCTGGAGATCGAGGACCTCGCCACGGTTCACGACGTCACGACCGTGGCCCAGAGGCTGGAGATGGTCCGCCGGATCGCTGCCGAGATCGAGGGCTACATGGTGCAACTGGGAACCGACGGCAGGCTGCTCGCGCTGCACCTCGACGAGCTCATCGCCGGCACGCACGAGGAACGGGTGATGCTGGCGCGGGATTACGTGCCGGCGGCGCACGAGACCCGCGCGGCAACCGCAGCAGCCGCGCTGGCCCGGCTGGAAAACCTGTCCCCCGACGAGCTCCTCGACACGGCGACGGTGGCGACCGTACTGGGGCTCGGCGGCTCTGAGGTGCTGGACACCCTGGTCAGCCCGCACGGGTATCGGCTGCTCGCCCGGGTCCCGCGGCTGCCGAAGGTCACGGTAGCAAGCCTCGTCGAGCATTTCGGCGGGCTGCAGAAGCTGCTGGCCGCAGGGGTCGAGGAGCTGCACCAGGCAGATGGCGTCGAAGCGGCAGACGCGCGCAACGTCCGCGAGGGCCTTTCCAGGCTCGCCGAGGCATCCCTGCTGGACCGGTACATGTAACGTTGCGACACGATGCGCCCGCCGCCCGGGTCAGCGCCCGACCGGGTCAGCGCCCGACCGGGTCGAGAACCCCGGATATGGCCCAGGCAATCGCCGCGAGAACTACCAGCCCGACGACAAGCACCAGGAACCGCCTCCTCCAGTAAGTGGCGGCCCGCTCATCACGTCCGCGTTGATAACGGCACGTGTTCAAGTCCATACCATAAGTATGCAAGAGAAGGCACTGCCCTCGCCGGTGACCCGCCGGCACCGGATCAACACATGTACCAGCGCTCTGCCATGCCAGGATCGTGTACGTCATGACAAACAGGTTTGCCGGGCCGGTACTACGCTGGTACGCCGCTCACGCTCGGGATCTGCCGTGGCGCCGCCCCGACGCCTCGGCCTGGTCAGTGCTGGTGAGCGAGGTCATGCTGCAGCAGACCCCGGTGACGCGGGTGCTGCCAGCGCATGCGGCCTGGCTGGCCCGGTGGCCGGACCCGCCGTCGTTGGCCGCCGCCGCACCGGGCGATGCGGTCCGGCAGTGGGGGCGGCTTGGCTATCCGCGCCGGGCGCTCCGGCTGCATGCCACCGCCAGGATCCTCACCGATGAGCATGCGGGACAGGTGCCCGCGTCCCTCCAGGCCCTCCGCAGGCTGCCGGGCGTGGGCAGCTACACCGCCGCTGCCGTGGCCAGCTTCGCCTTCGGGCAGCGCCACGCCGTGCTGGACACCAACGTGCGGAGGGTCCTGGCACGCCTGGTGCGAGGCCGGGAACCGGCAGCGGGCAGCGCCTCGGCGGCCGAAGCGCGGCTCGCCGAGTCGCTGCTTCCCGCGGCGGCGGTGCGTGCCGCGCGGTGGTCTGTCGCCGTGATGGAACTGGGGGCACTGGTGTGCACGGCCGCTAACCCGGATTGTGCCCGCTGTCCCGTCGCGCGTGAGTGTGCGTGGCGCCGCGCGGGATGCCCGGTCCGGCCGGCGCGGCCGGCGCGGCAGCCCTACCTGGGCAGCGACCGCGAGTGCCGTGGCCGGCTGCTCGGCGTTCTCAGGAGTGCGCCCGGACCAGTGTCCTTGAGCCGTCTTGATGCCGCCTGGCCGCAGCCCGCGCAGCGGTCCAGGGCGCTGCGCGGGCTTGTCGCCGACGGCCTGGCCGTGCCGCTGGAACGCCAGATGTACGCACTGCCCGGAATGCAGTGAATCCCGGGCCCGGTCGAGCCGGGCGCGGGATTCACTGGCCTCCCGCTATTCGGCGTGCAGGCGCCCCTCGGCGCCGCCGCTGGAACTGCTGCCGCTGACCCCGGTGGCGGCCGGCCTGGTCTCGATCTCGGCCGGCGGCGCGTCGGGCACCGCGTCGGGCTTGGGCTCGCCCCGGAAGATGAAGCTGGCCTCGGGACCGGTGCCATCGGCGTCGACCATGACGATCTGGCCGGCCTTCAGCTCGCCGAAGAGGATCTTCTCCGACAGGTTGTCCTCGATCTCCCGCTGGATCGTCCGGCGCAGCGGCCTGGCCCCGAGAACTGGATCGTAGCCGCGAGCGGACAGCAGGGACTTGGCGGCCGGCCGAAGCTCGATCCCCATGTCGCGGTCCTTCAGCCTGTCGTCGACCTTGGCGATCATCAGGTCTACGATGCTGAAGATCTCCTCCTGGCTGAGCTGATGGAAGACGATGGTGTCGTCCACCCTGTTCAGGAACTCGGGCCGGAAGTGTGTCTTCAGCTCGTCCTGAACCTTGGCCTTCATCCGGTCATACGAGCCGCGCGACTGGCCCGCGGTACCGAAGCCGACCGAGACGCCCTTGGAGATGTCCCTGGTGCCCAGGTTGGTGGTCATGATGATGACGGTGTTCTTGAAGTCCACCACCCGGCCCTGGGCGTCGGTCAGGCGGCCGTCCTCCAGAATCTGCAGCAGCGAGTTGAAGATGTCCGGGTGCGCCTTCTCGATCTCATCGAAGAGCACCACGGAGAACGGCCTGCGGCGCACCTTCTCGGTGAGCTGGCCGCCTTCCTCGTATCCGACATAGCCGGGCGGGGAGCCGAACAGCCGCGACACGGTGTGCTTCTCCATGTACTCGCTCATGTCCAGCTGGATCAGCGCGTCCTCGTCGCCGAACAGGAACTCGGCGAGCGTCTTGGAAAGCTCTGTCTTGCCGACGCCAGAGGGGCCGGCGAAGATGAACGAACCGCCCGGGCGCTTGGGGTCCTTGAGCCCGGCCCGGGTGCGCCGGATCGCCTGCGACAGCGACTTGATGGCCTCGTTCTGGCCGATCACCCGCCGGTGCAGTTCGTCCTCCATGCGCAGCAGCCGCTGCGACTCCTCCTCGGTCAGCTTGAAGACCGGAATGCCCGTGGCCGTCGCGAGCACCTCCGCGATCAGCTCCTCATTCACCTCGGCGACGGCGTCCATGTCGCCGGCCTTCCACTCCTTCTCCCTGGTGTCCTTCTTGTCGATCAGCTGCTTCTCCGTGTCACGGAGCGCCGCGGCCTTCTCGAAGTCCTGGGAGTCGATGGCCGACTCCTTCTCGCGCCGCACGTCGGCGATCTTCTCATCGAACTCTCGCAGGTCGGGCGGCGCGGTCATCCGCCGGATGCGCATCCGGGATCCCGCCTCATCGATCAGGTCAATCGCCTTGTCCGGCAGGAACCTGTCGCTGATGTAGCGATCCGCCAGCTGCGCAGCCGCGACAAGCGCGTCATCGGTGATCGACACCCGGTGATGGGCCTCGTAACGGTCTCGCAGGCCCTTGAGGATCTCGATCGTATGAGAGATGGTCGGCTCGGCAACCTGGATCGGCTGGAACCTGCGCTCGAGCGCCGCATCCTTCTCCAGGTGCTTGCGGTACTCGTCCAGGGTGGTCGCACCGATGGTCTGCAGCTCGCCGCGGGCCAGCATCGGCTTCAGTATCGAGGCAGCGTCGATCGCGCCCTCGGCTGCACCCGCGCCGACCAGGGTATGAATCTCGTCGATGAACAAGATGATGTCGCCGCGCGTCCGGATCTCCTTCAGGACCTTCTTCAGCCGCTCCTCGAAGTCACCCCGGTACCTGGAGCCCGCCACCAGCGCGCCCAGGTCGAGCGTGTAGAGCTGCTTGTCCTTGATGGTCTCCGGCACCTCGCTCTTGACGATCTTCTGAGCAAGCCCCTCGACGACCGCCGTCTTGCCCACGCCGGGCTCGCCGACCAGCACCGGGTTGTTCTTGGTGCGCCGGGAGAGCACCTGCATCACGCGCTCGATTTCCTTCTCCCGGCCGATTACCGGATCGAGCTTGCCCTCGCGCGCGGCAGCCGTCAGGTTCCGGCCGAACTGGTCCAGGACCAGCGAGGTGGACGGCGCAGTCTCCGACGGCGCACCCGCAGCGGCTGGCTCCTTGCCCTGGTAGCCATGCAGCAGCTGGATGACCTGCTGCCGGACCCGGTTCAGGTCAGCGCCGAGCCGGACAAGGACCTGGGCGGCGACGCCCTCGCCCTCGCGGATAAGGCCGAGCAGGATGTGCTCGGTCCCGATGTAATTGTGGCCGAGCTGCAGCGCCTCGCGCAGCGACAGCTCCAGCACCTTCTTGGCTCGCGGAGTGAACGGGATGTGCCCGGACGGCGCCTGCTGCCCTTGGCCGATGATCTCCTCGACCTGCTGGCGTACCGCCTCCAGGCTGATACCCAAGGACTCCAGCGCCTTGGCAGCGACGCCCTCCCCCTCGTGGATGAGGCCGAGCAGGATATGCTCGGTCCCGATGTAGTTGTGGTTTAGCATCCTGGCCTCTTCCTGAGCCAGGACAACGACCCGTCGCGCCCGGTCGGTAAACCTCTCGAACATCTCGTCGCTCCCTCACAGGGCGGTCGGGGAGGCACAGAGGAAGTTGCCCCTTCCCTTCCGCATGGTAGCCGCTGCGCCGGGCAACGCCTCGCGTGCAATATGTCGCACGTGTAAAACGTTCCCCGGCGCCAGGCCGTTCATCCCATAAAACCCTGGCCAGACGGGCAGTGTTCCCCGCTACGCCGCGAGCGAACGCGCGGCCGGCACGGCGCGCCCAAGGGGGTCGCCACCCCTCACGTGGCCACGCCCGGGCCAGCTACCCGTTCACGCAGCGTACACGAGCAGGCGCCAGCGGCACGATACGCCGCTGGCGCCTGCTGCGCTTGCCCGACCCCCCGCTTACCCGATATCGGCCCTAGCCGCTGACCCAGGCCGACGGAACCGCAGTTGCAGCGGCCTCTTCCGCATAGCTGAGAGAGCGGAGATCCGAGCCGTGGTCCTGACGGAATCGTGTCGTCAGTCCCGGTTCGCAGCCGTGCCCCACGCCTGGCGCCTAATGCGACGCGTCATACTCCTGGATGATGGTGGCCGGAATGCGCCCGCGCTCACTGACCTTGTGACCTCGTTGCCGGGCCCATGCCCTGATCTCGGCGCTCCGCTCGCGGCCGGGACCTGTCCTGGCACGACGACGCCGGCCGCCGCCCCCGCCGCCGCCGCCCTTGCGAGCGTGATCGATGTACTGGGCAAAATCTTTGCGGAGTCTGCCCGCGTTTTCTGAACTCAGGTCGATCTCGTACGCGGTGCCGTCGAGACTGAACGACACCGTCTCAGATGCCTCGCCCCCATCGAGATCGTCGACGAGCAGCACCTGAACCTTCTGCGCCATGGGAGCCAGCCTTTCTGCTGAGCAAGCCTTTTAGGGAGTTGCTAAAACATATACCAGAACTCTTGCGCATGCCAATTCGAACCGCATGGATTCGTGACCCGACTTCCACATCGCGAGCGCTTGACGGCAATCTGGAAGATGGTCGTAACTCTCCGTAATCAGCGAACCGGGCGCGGGTCAATCCGCCCTGGATGCGTCCCCGTCATCAGACTGCGCGACCCCTTGGGCGGTCGCGGTATCAGGAATCGTGCCGTCGCCGGAAATATCGTCAGACGCATGCTGATCGTGATGCCTGCGGGATCTGCCCATCTCATGCCGGAGGAAGGCGGCTACCGCGATGAGGAATGCGGCGCACACGAGAAGCGGGGGCGTAAGCACGGTCAGATCCTTGAGCACCGCGCTCACCTCCTTCAGTCCCGTGCGATCTTTGTCCGTCAGGACTATGACTGACCGTCTTCATAGCCTGCCCGGTCGGCGCCGATCCAGTCCGCGACGCTGACCTAGGCGCGCGGTCACCTCATTGGCATTCTGTCCTATCGCGCCTTGGGTTCGGCGGCCGGCCCGCACTGGGCGGCAGCGGCGACGTGGCTCAACGGCAAGCTTCCCCGCCACAGCGAGCCCCGCATGACAGTATCGGATCGGCCGGGCAGTCCGGCAATAACTTACAAGAGCGGGAAACAAACGGTATGTTCCACGCCGACCTGCACATCCACTCCAGATTCTCCCGTGCATGCAGCAGGGACTGCGACCTCGAACACCTGGCGTGGTGGGCCCGCCGCAAAGGGATCACGGTCGTCGGCACGGGTGACTTTACGCATCCGGCTTGGTCGGACGAGTTGCGTGAGTCCCTGGTGCCCGCCGAGCCCGGGTTGTTCCGGCTCGGCGAGGAGGCCGAAGGCAGGCTGCCACGCGGCGCTCCGGCCACTTGCGACAGCCAGGTGCGGTTCATGCTTTCCGCTGAGATATCCACGATCTACCGGGGCGGCGAGCGGACAAGGAAAGTGCATCACCTTCTCTACGCGCCGACATTCGAGGCGGCCGACCGCATCACCCGTGCCCTATCGAAGATCGGCAACCTAGCGTCCGACGGCCGGCCGATTCTCGGCCTGGACTCGCGTCACCTGCTCGAGATCACGCTTGACGGCGGCCCGGGCTGCTACCTGGTTCCGGCGCACGCGTGGACGCCGTGGTTTGCCGTACTGGGGTCCAAATCCGGCTTCGATGTGGTGTCGGACTGCTACGGCGATCTGGCCGACCACGTATTCGCGATCGAGACCGGGCTGTCCTCAGATCCACCCATGAACTGGAGATGTTCGTCACTTGACGGCTATCGCCTGGTGAGCAACTCAGACGCGCATTCGCCGCCCATGCTGGGCCGCGAGGCCACGACCTTCGGCACGGCGCTGGATTACTTCGCGATGGCGGATGCCCTGCGAGCGGGCGACGGACTGGCAGGCACGATCGAGTTCTATCCGGAAGAAGGGAAGTACCACCTGGACGGCCACCGGAAATGCGGCGTCCGCTTTGAACCCGCACAGAGCCGGATGCACGAAGGAACGTGCCCGCAGTGCGGGAAGCCGCTCACCATCGGCGTCCTGCATCGGGTTGAAGAGCTTGCCGACCGTCCTGCGGGTTACCGGCCGCCCGGCGCGCCCGGATTCACCAACCTAGTGCAACTGCCGCAGATAGTAGGGGAGATTATGGCCACCGGCCCGAAGAGCAAGAAGGTCCGCGCCGAGGTGGACCGGCTCGTCGCCGCCCTGGGTCCCGAACTCAGCATCCTCACCGAGGCAGAATCAGATGATTTGCGCCGGATCGGCGGCAGCCTGCTGGCGGAGGCAGTGGCCCGGCTGCGGCGTGGCGAGGTACGGCGCGAGGCCGGGTACGACGGAGAGTACGGAGTGGTCGCCTTGTTCCGCCCGGGAGAGCTGAATCGGGCCGACCCGCTTTTCGACCTGGCTAGCCCGGTGAAGCCCGCTGGCCAGCCTGCGGGGCCTCCAGGCGAGCCCGGGCCAGATGCGCGGAAGAGCACAGCGCCGGCCTACGCGCCGGGACTAGGCCCGCCCCCGCTCAGCCCGCCCCCGCTCAGCCCGCCCCCGCTCAGCCCGCCCCCGCTCAGCCCGCCCCCGCTCAGCCCGCCCCCGCTCAGCCCGCCCGCGCTCAGCCCGGGTGGCCTGGACCCCGACCAGATAGCCGCGGCCGGGGCGCCGAGTCCCCTGATGATCGTCGCCGGGCCGGGAACCGGGAAGACCCGCACGCTGATCCACCGCATCGCGGGACAGCTCGCGGGCCACGCGGGGGCCCGGCAGCCATGCCTGGCGATCACGTTCACCAGGCGCGCCGCGCAGGAGATGCGCACGCGGCTAGCCGCCATGCTCCCGGGCGAGAAGCCGGAGGTCACCGTCACCACCTTCCACGGACTGGGCCTGATGATCCTCCGGGAGCACCATGAGCGGGCCGGGCTGACCGCCGGCTTTCGCGTGGCCGACGACGCGGCACGATCCGAGACCGCGACCGACCTGACCGGCTCGGCGCGGGACGGGACCCGGCTGCTCGCCGATGCAGCCGCCGACCCTGCTGCCCGGGAACTGCTGGTCAAGGCCCTCATCTCCCGCGACCTTGTCGACTTCGGCGGCCTCATCGAACTGCCCGTGGCATTGCTGGCGGCCGAGCCCGCCATTGCCACGTCGCTGCGAGATCGCTGGCCGCGGATCAGCGTGGACGAGTACCAGGACATCGACGCCGGGCAATACCGGCTGCTGCGGCTGCTGGCCGGCGATGGCCGCGGACTGACCGTGATCGGCGATCCGGATCAGGCGATCTACAGCTTCCGCGGCGCGGACGTGGACCTCTTCCTTCGCTTCGGTGACGACTTCCCCGGCGCGACGGTGCGGCAGCTCACCCGGAACTACCGGTCCAGCCGGACCATAGTCACGGCGGCGCTGCAGGCCATAAGCCCTTCTTCGCTGGTCCCGCGCCGCGTTCTGCTCCCGGCCGCAGGACTGTCTGGCGGGACACGACCGCCTCGCGCGCCCGGCCTGCCCGACGCGCCAGGAACGGTCAGGAGCCACGCTGCGGCGGCGGCCGCCGCGGACCCTTTAGTCGGCTTTCACGAGGCCGCAGGCGAGCGCTCCGAGGCCGCCTGGATAGCCCGGGAGATTGACAGGCTGCTCGGCGGGGCTTCGTTCCACTCGCTGGATACCGGCCGGGCCGGCGTGCACAGCGGGGTGCAGGGCCATGCGGGACTGGGCCCTTGCGACATCGCCGTGCTCTACCGGACCGACGCTCAGGCCGGGCCGCTGGGCCAAGCCCTGACCCGCGCGGGGTTGCCGTTCCAGAAGGGCTCACACGACCTGCTGGAACGCCGCTTCGGTGTCCCGGAGATCGTCAGCGAAATGCGGCTCGCCGCCAGCCCCGGCACCGCGGCGGAAGGCGCGGCCGTAGCGGACCGCCTCCGCCGCGCGGTCCGGAGCCTTGCCGCGACGGCGGCGGGCGTGGCCGGCGCTCCCGGGAGTGCCGGCATGACCGGCTCCGCCGCGGCCCTGGACGTGCGGGCCGCGGGCGAGGTGCTCGCCCCGCTCGCCCGGCGCTGCGGCAGCGACCTGGAGAGGTTCCTTACCGAGATCTCGCTCGGCGCGCAGACCGACGCACTTGACCCGCGCGCCGAGTCGGTGACGCTGCTCACCCTGCACGCCGCCAAGGGCCTGGAGTTCGAGGTGGTGTTCGTCGCGGGCTGCGAGCAGGACCTGCTGCCGCTGCGGGTTCCCGGCCGGGGGACCATGACCGGGCCCGAACTGGCGGAGGAGCGGCGGCTGCTGTTCGTCGGGCTCACGAGGGCGCGAGCGCGCCTCTACCTGACCTGCGCGAGACGGCGCGCCAGGCATGGCAGCTCCCGCGAGACCGGCCAGTCGCCGTTCCTGGCCGCGATCGACCCGGCCTTGCTCGACCGGTCCGCGGGCCGGACCCGGCCCGGCCGCCCGGCCAGCCGCCAGCTCAGGCTGCTGTGAGCAGGTCCGTGCGGACAGCCTCACGGGGGCCGGGCCCCCCTGCTTTCATCACGATCATGGAATCACGCGGGCTGTGCTGCGCTGGGCCTGCTGGTTTGTGGCTTGGCGGCCGGGTTCTTGTGCGCTAAGGGCGCCGCGCACCCGGATCCCTTGACGCCGCGCCGCCAAGATCGGCCACCCGTCACAGGCGCAGCAGCATTCGGGTGTTGCCCAGCGTGTTCGGCTTCACCCGGTCAAGGTTGAGGAACTCGGCGACGCCCTCGTCGTAAGAGCGGAGCAGTTCGGCATAAACCTCCGGGGACGCAGCCTCGCCGCTGATCTCCTCGAAACCGAGGCGGCCGAAGAATTTCACGGCAAACGTGAGCACGAAGACCCGGCGGACGCCAAGCTCGCGCGCCCTCGCCAGCAGCGCGGCCACGAGCAGGTGCCCGACCCCCTCGCCCTGGCAGCCCTCGTCCACCGCGATCGTGCGGAGTTCCGCCAGGTCCTCCCACATGACGTGCAGTGCGCCACAGCCGGCCACCTGCCCGGCGGCGGGCCCGGCGGCGACCAGGAACTCCTGAATGTCCTCGTACAAGGTGACCGTCGCCTTGTCCAGCAGCCGCCCGGAAGCGACGTTGGCGTCCACAAGGTGACGGATGGCGCGGACGTCACCGGTGCGGGCCGGCCTGACCAGGTATTCCATCGCCCTGTGCTCCTCCAATTCGCTCGCCCACCGAATGTTACCGAACGAGTACGCATTGCTTGAGGTTGATCGAAGAAAGGCGCTGATGCGGGGGCAGGCCGTAAAAATTCTTCGATTCTCCCGTGCGCGATGCCCCACTTAGATTAGCCTGCAACGCTGTTACCAGTTGCGGCTCGCCCTGGACGGGGCGGGCGAACAACCCGCCGAGTTCCTGGACGCGCAACGCGTTACGGGAAGCCGGGGACCCATCCTCCCCGGGGTGAATCGGCAGGTGGCGGTCGGCTCCGCGGACCGTGGCCAGCCGTAGGGCTGCTCCGGCCCGAACCCGTCAGCTAACCCGGTAGGCGGCCTAGGAGAGGAGACTCCACGTGGAGTTCTTGCCCCACGGCAGGTACGGCAAGTTTTCACGGGGGATCGGGCGGGGCGCGGGGCGGGCGTGGCGTCGTGCTGCCGTCCTGGCGAGCGCGGCCACCCTGGTCAGCCTGGTGCTGCCCAGCGGGACCGGCAACGCTCAGAGCGCGGGAGCGCCCAGTGGGCTGCAGGCCACCGTGGCCGCCGCGAACAAGCTGTCCAACGAGATCGACGCGCTGGGCCAGCAGTATGACGCCCTGCGGATCCAGCTGGCCGAGGCGCGCACGGAGAGCAAGATCGCCGCTCAGACGGCGCAACGCGACGAGAAGGCGCTGGGTTCCGGGCAGGCAGCGGTAGCCAAGATCGCCGCCGAGGGATACATGAACGGCGGCTTCAACCCGACCATCCAGCTTTTGCAGACGCCTGATCCGCAGCAGTTCCTCAATCGCGCGTCAATCATGCTTCAGCTCGCCCACGAGCAAGACGGCACGATGAGCCTGCTATCGGAGGCCGAAGCCGCCGCGAACCGGGCCAAGCTGACCGCGAGCCAGGAGGCCGCAGACGCGGACAAGCTGGCCGCGGCGATGAGCAAGAAGGTCAGCCAGATCCAGGCCAAGGAGAAGGTGCTGAACAGCTCCGCGTTCGCGCAGGCCCTGGCCATCTTCGACCGGACGGGCAGCTACCCCACCATCGCGGTGACCGGTGACTCGATCGGCGCGCAGGCGCTTAAGTGGGCGCTGACCAAGCTCGGCGACCCGTACGTCTGGGGCGGCGCCGGGCCGGACGACTTCGACTGCTCAGGCCTGGTGATGTGGTCCTACGCCCAGGTCGGGATCAGCCTGGAGCACTTCACCGGTGACCAGTGGAACGAGGGCGAGCACATCTCGCAAAGCGAGATCGAGCCGGGCGACCTGCTGTTCTTCTTCGATCTCGACCACGTGGGGATGTACATCGGTAGCGGCCTTATGGTCGACGCGCCGACGCAAGGCCAGGTCGTGCAGGTCCAGCCGGTCTTGTGGGGCTCGTTCGACGGCGCGGTCCGCATCGTCGCCTGAGGGGCTTGCGGGTCACTTGCATCGAACTAGGCCCGACCTGGCCGCGACCGCCCGCCGCAACCTCGGCGGGCTCGACGTGAATGTCATCGAGGGACGTTTCGAGGACTGGCAGCACCCGGAACAGGCCGCTCGCCTCGATCTCAGCCGTCTGGTCCGCCAGCTCACCTGGGCGGGGCAGCTGGTCAGTCTGGCCGCACGAGCGGGAACAGGACGGTCTCCCTGATGCTCGCCCCGGTGAGCATGATCAGCAAACGATCGACGCCCACGCCCATGCCGCCGGCCGGCGGCATGCCGTACTCCAGCGCCCGCAGGAAGTCCTCGTCGAGCTGCATCGCCTCCGGGTCGCCTCCGGCTGCCTGGAGTGACTGCGCCGTCAGCCGCTCACGCTGCTGCACCGGGTCCGCCAGCTCGGAGTAGCCGGTGCCGATCTCGGCACCGAACGCGACCAGGTCCCACCTCTCGGCGAGCCTCGGATCGGACCGGTGCTGCCTGGTCAGCGGTGAGACCTCGACCGGGAAGTCGCAGTAGAACGTCGGAGCCACCGTCCGCGACTCCACGAGGTGCTCATACATCTCGAACAGGACCTGGCCGCGGTTCCACTTAGGCTCCTGATGGATGCCTGCCCCGGCGGACATCCGGCGCAGTGCCCCGGCGCTGGTGTCCGCCGTGATCTGTTCACCCAGTGCCGCCGAGACCGCCTCGTGCACGCTCACCCATGGCCACTCGCCGCTGATGTCGCAGCTCGATCCGTCCGGCCGGGGCACGAGGGTGCCGCCCAGCGCGGCCCTCGCCGCGGACTGGATGAGCTGCCTGGTCAGCGTGGCGATCGTATGGTAGTCGCCGTATGCCTCGTAGGCCTCCAGCATGGTGAACTCGGGGTTGTGCGTGGCGTCGGCGCCCTCATTACGGAAGATCCGGCCGATCTCGTACACCTTCTCGATTCCCCCGACGACCAGCCGCTTGAGGTAGAGCTCGAGGGCGATCCGGAGGTAAAGATCAATGTCATAGGCGTTGCTGCGGGTAACGAACGGCCGGGCGTTCGCACCGCCGTGCAGGACCTGCAGGACCGGCGTCTCGGCCTCCAGGTAACCGCGCGCGTGCAGTTCCTCCCGCAGCGACCGGGTGACGGTGGCCCGCAGCTCCGCCATCTGCCGCGCGGACGGATTGATGATCAGGTCTAGATAGCGCTGCCGCACCCGCGCCTGCGGATCGTTCAGGCCGGCGTGCTTGTCCGGAAGCGGGCGCAGTGCCTTGGAAGTGATCGCGAAGGAGTCCGCGAGCACCGACAGCTCCCCGCTGCGCGACGCGATCACCTCGCCTTCGACCCCGATGTGATCGCCGAGGTCCACGTCGCGCTTCCAGGCGGCGAGCGCTTGCTCGCCGACGCGGTCGAGGGAGATCATCACCTGGATGTCGCCGGAACCGTCCCTGATCGTGGCGAAGCAGAGCTTCCCGCCGTTGCGGAAGAGCATGACCCGCCCCGCGATGCCGACTCGCTGGCCGGTCGCGGTGTTCGGCTCCAGGTCCGGGTATTTCGCCCGGATCTCGGCGATCGCGGCGGTGCGGGGGAAGCCGACGGGGTACGGGTCCACCCCGGCGTCCCGCATGCGGTCAAGCTTGGCCAGGCGCACCTGCATCTGCTCGGGCACCTTGCCCTGATCTTCCTCGGTCACCTGGCAGAGATTACCGGCCGCTGCGAGCCTCAGGCACCGGGGTTTGCTTCCCGGCCGCCGCGATGGGCCGGGCCGTCCGTGGTGTTGCGCTCGTAGACCAGGCGCAGGCCGATCAGCGTCAGCCAGGGCTCATAGGCGTCGATCACGGCGACCTCGTCGATGACCAGCGGCGCGAGCCCGCCGGTCGCGATGATCGTCACCGAATCCGGGTCGGCCGGCGCAAGCTCCTTCGCCATCCGGTCGGCGATGCCCTCGACCTGGGCCGCGAACCCGAAGATGATCCCGGACTGCAGCGATTCGACGGTGTTCTTGCCGATGACGCGGGCCGGGCGGGCCAGCTCCACCTTGAGGAGCTGTGCCGCCCGTCGCGACAGTGCGTCGACGGAGATCTCTATGCCCGGGGCGAACGCGCCGCCAACGAACTCGCCGTTCCGGCTGACCGCGTCAAAGTTCGTCGATGTCCCGAAGTCGACCACGACCGCCGGGCCCCCGTAGAGTTGCACGGCCGCCAGCGCGTTCATGATCCGGTCACTGCCGACCTCCTTGGGATTATCCGTGCGCACCGGGATGCCGGTCTTGATCCCTGGTTCCACGATGACCGCGGGCACGTCCGGGTGGTACCGCGCGAGCATTTCCCGCATCTCGTGCAGCACCGACGGGACGGTCGAGCACAGGGCTATGCCGTCGATGTCGAACTCCTGGAAACGCGCGCTCTGCCCCAGCAGGCCCCGCAGGATCACCGCTAGCTCGTCAGCGGTGCGGACCGGGTCGGTGGCGATGCGCCAGTGCTCGATCACCTGGTCGCCGGAGAACACCCCGAGCACGGTGTTGGTGTTACCCACGTCGATCGTGAGCAGCATGACGCTCCCTCCGCCCGCAATCAGGCTTGCGCCCAGTGTCAGCCAGTGTCAGCCAGTGTCAGCCAGTGTCAGCCAGTGTCAGCGGCATGTTGTCGATCAGCCTGGTGGTCCCGGACCTGGCGGCGACCAGCAGGAGTGCCGGGCCGCGATGGCCTTGGCTGGCCTGCGTGAACCTGACCGGGTCCACCAGCGCCAGGTAGTCGAGCGCGAGCGGCGGCTGCCCGCGGCCGGCCTCGTCGAGGACGGCGCGCGCCGCGGCAAGCACGGCGGCAGGACCGGCAGGTGAAGCTGCGGCACCGGCCGCGAGAGCGCGCCGCAGGGCCAGCGCCGTGGACCGTTCGTCCGCCGAGAGGTAGGCATTCCTGCTGGAGACGGCGAGCCCGTCGGGATCTCGCACTATCGGCGCGGCGGCGATCTCCACGCCCAGGTCGAGGTCGGCAGCCATCCGCCGGACAAGAGCCAGTTGCTGCGCGTCCTTCTGGCCGAAGACCGCCACGTCGGGCCGGACGAGCTGGAACAGCTTCAGGACCACGGTCAGCACGCCCCCGAAGAAACCAGGCCGGGAGCTGCCCTCGAGAAGCTGGCCCACCGGGCCGGGATCGACCCTGATCAGCGGCGGCTCGGGATACATCTGCGCGCTGTCCGGTGCGAAGACCACCGCGGCGCCCTCCTCGCCGCAGACGGCAAGGTCGCGTTCCAGGGTCCGCGGGTAAGTGCCGAAATCCTCGGCGGGCCCGAACTGCAGCGGGTTCACGAACACGGACACCACCACGGTGCCGGCCGGCGTGGCAAGCTCTCGTGCCCGCCGCAGCAGGGCGCGGTGCCCCTGGTGCAGCGCCCCCATCGTCGGCACGAGCACCACCGGCCCGGGCAGCGCGGCGCGAACGGCCGCCAGCTCGGCCCTTGTCCGGACCAGTCGGGGGGCGCCCGCGGGGCGGCTCATTGCGGCGCCCCGCCGAGCACGCCAAGCAGGCGCTGGGCGTCCGCCGCTGACAGCGAGCCGGCGGCAAGCGCCCGGTCCGCGGTCAGCCTGGCTAGCGCCAGGTAAGCGGGCAGGGCCTCCGGCGCGGTCGCCCGCAGCGCCGCCACATGGCTGGCCACCGTGTCGGCGTCGCCGCGCGCGACCGGACCGGTCAGGGCGGCGTCGCCCAGGCGCAGCGCATTGTCGAGCGCGGCCGACAGCAGCGGGCCGAGCATCCGCGCCGGCTGTGCCACGCCCGCGTCCCGCAGCAGGTGCGTCGCCTGCACCACCAGGGTGACCAGGTGATTGGCCGCGCTGGCGAGCGCCGCATGATAGAGGTCCCGCCGCTCTTCCGCGATGAACACCGGATCGCCGCCCATCTCCACGACCAGCGCCTCCGCCACCGGCCGGAGCGCGTCGGGCGCGGTGACCCCGAAGCTGCTCCCGGCCAGGCGGTCGATATCGTCCGGGCGCCCGGTGAAGGTCATCACCGGATGCAAGGCGAGCGGCAGCGCGCCGGCCCGGGCCGCCGGCTCGAGCACGGCCAGGCCGTGGCGTCCGCTGGCGTGCGCGACGAGGCGGCCCGCCACGGCGGCACCGGTCGCGGCCAGGCCAGATACCAGGCCGGGCAGCACGTCGTCGGGAACCGTGAGCAGGACCAGATCGGCCGCGGCCACCACCTCTGGCGGCTGCCTGAACGGGACGCCGGGCAGGCTGCGCCGCACCCGCCGGACGGAGGTATCCGACACGGCGGAGACCGCGACGATCTCATGGCCGGCGCGGCGCAGCGCGACCGCGAGGGTGCTGCCCACCCGTCCCGCGCCCACGATGCCCACCCGGAGCCTGGCCGGGTGATCGCTGGGGTCCTCTGGCTTCATCTTGTCGGCGCCTTCGTGGTCGTCACCGGGAATCATCCCCATCACCGGACGGCGCCCGGCAGCAGTGCTCCAGGTAAAGGGCGGCACCGACGAGAACGGCGGCCGACCCGAGCGTAATTCCCGCGTTGACGGCGTCGTCCCTGGCTACGGTCGCGTCGAGCAGGCGCAGCGTATAGGCCAGGAATCCGGCGACGAGCCCGCCGAACGCCGCTCCGCCCAGGGAACTGGCCTTGGCCAGGGCGGCCATCCGGGCGACGGCGATCGGGGCGAGCGGCTTGCCGCTGCGGCGTCCCCCGAGCCTGGCCCGGATGTTGCGGCCGCTCAGCCCCTCCGCGACGGCGAGCACCAGCATGGCTGGCGCCGCGCTCCACGGCAGCATCGGCAGCCCGGCGAACGTCGCCCGGACGACCAGCCACGCCGCGACCGCGCAGACGACGGCCACGCCCAGCAGCGTCCGGGGCCGGGTCGGGGTCATGCCGGAAGCCGCAACTGGGCGTCGCCGAGCCGCCGCAGGCCCGACGCTGGCGCGGCGGCGAGCAGGTCCGCTACCCGGCCCTGCCCGGGTAGCACGGCGTCAGGATCCACGTCGTGCCAGGGGGCGAGCACGAACGCCCGCTGGCGCGCGCGCGGATGCGGCAGCGTCAGCTGCGGGTCCTCGCTGATCTCGGTGCCGTAGACAATGACATCGACGTCGAGGGTGCGCGGCCCCCACCGCTGCTCGCGCACCCGGCTCGCGGCGGCCTCCGCCGCCAGGCCGCGGTCAAGGACGGCACGGGCCGGCAGCGACGTCACCGCGACGAGCACGGCGTTTAGGTAGTCCGGCTGCGGCGGGCCGCCGACGGGCGCCGTTTGGTAGACCGGCGAGACCGCGGCCTCGTCGAGGCCGGGCTGGGCGCACAGGAATTTGACGCCGCCCTGCAGGTTGGCCAGCCGGTCGCCGAGGTTGCTGCCGAGCGACAGGACCACGGTGGCGCGCGGCTTCACCCGCGGCCCCGGCGGATGGTGACGGTCACGTCTTCCAGCGACTGAACCAGCGGGGCATTCGGCTTGTGCAGCGTAATCTCCACCTCGCGTACCGCGGGGCCGGCGGACAGGCACGCGGCAGCCAGGCGGTCAGCCAGGGTCTCGATCAACGCCACGGGCTCGCCGGAGACCACGGCCGCCAGCCGCCCGGCTAGCGCCGCGTAATCGACGGTCAGGGCCAGGTCATCGGCGGCGGCGGCGGGACGGGTGTCCACCCAGAGCACCGCGTCCACCACGAATTCCTGGCCGTGGTGCCGCTCGTGATCGAGGACGCCATGACGCCCGAACGCGCGCAGGCCAAGCAGCGAGATGCGGTCGGCGGCCAGTCTTCTCACCCCGCCCCGGCCGACCCGGCACCCCGCCACCGGGCAGCGACCCGCACGGCGTCGGCGCTGGCCGCGACGGCGTGCACCCGGACACCCCACGCCCCGGAGGCCGCGGCCAGCGCGGACACGGCGGTCGTCGCGTCATCACGCTCAGTGACCGGACGGGGCTCTCCGGAGGCGTCGGAAAGCAGCTTGCCCAGGAAGCTCTTCCGGGACGCGCCGACCAGTACCGGGAACGACGGCCAGCGGGCGAGCCGCGAGATCTCGCCGAGCCTGGCGAGCAGGGCCCAGTTGTGCCCGGCGAGCTTGGCGAAGCCGAGCCCGGGATCCACGATGATCATCGACGGGTCGACTCCCGCCGCGGCGACCGCGTCCACCTGGCGCCCTAGCTCGTCCCGGACCTCCCGCACGACGTCGTCGTAGACCGCCCGGTCCTGCATGCCGCTGCTGTGCCCGCGCCAGTGCGTGATCACGTAGGGCACGCCCGCGTCGGCCACCAGCCGGGGCATCCGCAGGTCCGCCTGCCCCCCGCTGATGTCGTTGACCAGCCGGGCCCCGGCGCCGAGCGCGAACTCGGCCACGGCCGACCGCATCGTGTCCACGCTGACCATGACCCCGGCAGCGGAGAGCTCGGACACGACAGGGCCGATCCGGCGCAGTTCCTCCGCCTCGCCAACCCGGCACGCGCCGGGGCGGGTCGATTCGCCTCCGACGTCAACGATGTCCGCTCCCTCCGCCGCGAGCCGAAGGCCATGGGACACGGCCGCGGCCGTGTCGAACCATGCGCCGCCGTCGGAGAAGGAGTCCGGGGTTACGTTGAGCACCCCCATGACCAGGCAGCGGCTGCGCTCGGGCAGTCCCGCCGGATGCGGCAGCAGTGCCGCATCGTGCGCCTCGTTGGTCATGGCGCCAATCTACGGGCTAGGCGGCAACCCCAGATCGCCGGCGTACGGCCAGGATGGCGCGCCTGACCTTGCCGAGCCCGAGCCTGTGCGCGGCCCGCCGCGCCACCCTTCGCACCTCCACGGTGGGCCAGACCAGGAACGCCTCTGCCTCCAGGGCAGCCAGCCCGATCCTCGGGATGTCCCGGGTCCCGGTGTAGACGAAGAACCTGGGCACCCACTGCGGGCAGAACTTGGCATTGAACTTGTACAGCGACTCGATCTGGAACCACTTGGACAGGAAGATCAGGATCCCGCGCCACGCGCGCAGCACCGGGCCGGCTCCGATCCGCTCGCCCCGTTCGAGCGCCGCGCGGAACATGGCGAAATTCAGCGAGATGCGCTTGATGCCGAGTTCGTGGGCTTTCTTGATGGTCTCGACGATCAGGAAGTCGTTCAGGCCCGCCTGCGCCGCGCGGTCGCGGCGCATGAGGTCGAGCGACAGGCCGTCGGGTCCCCACGGCACGAAGTTCAGCATCGCGCGGAGCACGCCGTCCTCGGTGGCCGTGGCTATCACGCAGGCCTCGTCACCGGGAGAGCCGACGCGGCCGAGTGCCATGGAGAAACCGCGCTCGGTCGGGTTCCCGCGCCAGGAATCGGCCTGCCTGATCATCCGGTCGATCTCCACCCGGCCGATCTCGCCCGCCCGGCGGATCTCGGCGACATAGGCGTGCCGGCCTACTCGCGTCACCATCTGCCGGACGTTCCGCATCGACCTGCCCTGCAACGTGAAGTCGGCCACGTTGACGACGGCCTCGTCACCGAGTTCCAGCGCGGTCAGCGCGCCTTCCCGGCACCAGGTCTCCGCACCCAGCTCGCTGCATCCGAGCACCGCCGGCACCCAGGCATGCCGTGCCGCCTCGTCCAGGAAAGCGTGGATCGCCCCGGGCCAGGCCTCGGGATCGCCGATAGGGTCGCCGCTCGCGAGCATGACCCCCGAAAGCGCCCGGTAGCCGATGCAGGACTTGCCGGTGGGTGACCAGATGATGCTCTTGTCGGTGCGCAGCGTGAAATACCCGAGCGAGTCCCGTTCCCCGTGCTTCTCCAGCAGGTTCCTGATCTGGCTCGCGTCCCGCTCGCTGAGCCTGCCCTGGCGCCGGGCCGGGCGCAGGAAGAGATACGCCACGACGAAGAGGGTGAACAGCCCCAGTCCCCCCATCAGGAAGGCGAAGACGTCGCCGCGGGTCTCGGACGTGAACTGCACCGGCCCGCCGACGCCGACCAGGCCGTATATGACCGAGCTCAGCCGCTGCACCAGCGTGTAGCTGGCCATCAGGCCGTGGGTGACCGCTATGTAGGTCAGGCCGATGGCCACGTCGGCGACCGCGAGACCGCACAGCGCCCACACCGCTCGCCACCGCGTCCGGGGATCACCGACCGCGTAGAACTCCTTGCGGAAGAACCACAGCAGGACGATCAGGACCACGGCGCCGACGGCCGGGGCGACACGCCGGACTGGCAGCGCGGCGTGAAAGACCACGCTGCCGGCCAGCAGCAGCACCACTGCCTGCCATGCGCGCCGCTTCCGCCTGCGCAGGCCGTGCGAGAGCATGAGCAGGAGCAGGCCGATGATGACGTCGGCGACCCGGGGCAGGAGCGACAGCACCCCGGGTGCGATCTCGTTGAGCCGGTGCAGGGAGTGCTTGAGGTGAAGGTACAGCGGCCGGGTCCGCAGGCCTTCGACGATGTAGGCCAGCCCGACCGCCAGGGCAAGCAGGCTCGCGGTCAGCGGCACCCAGCGGCGCTGGTGCCGGCGGTCGGGGGGCCGGCCCGCCGGGTCGCCCTCGGGGGGCGGGGCCAGGACGGCGGCCTGCCGCTCAGCGCGAGCACCCGCATTTTGTGCCCTGGCGCCTGAGAAGGGCTCGGCCAGCTCCGGCCTGCTGTCGTCAGTCATCTCGGACATGTCGGTCGAGCCCCGGATCACGGAGCACCACAGTAGTCATCGCCAACTCACGATGCGGGCAAACCCTTGGACACGGCGGCCACCTCTGCGTGCGCGGGCTGCTTGGCCACCCGGCGGGCGATAAGACAGTCGCGTCCATAGACCCTACGTCCTTTTCACCAATCTCTCAGACGTTCGGACCGCGGTCTCGGTTCGGTTCCGGGAAATCTTCAGCGACGCCCCGGCAGCAAGCTCATCGCTTCGGCACGCGTCCGGTCGGAGTCGAGGAAGATCCCGCGTACTGCCGAAGTAACGGTCTTCGCTCCGGGCTTACGTACGCCACGCATCGACATGCACAGGTGCTCGGCTTCTATCACGACGATAACCCCCCGCGGCTCGAGCACATTCATGAGCGCGTCGGCGATCTGGCTCGTCATCCGTTCCTGGACCTGCGGCCTCCTGGCAAAGAGGTCTACCAGCCTGGCCAGCTTCGACAGGCCGGTGATCTGCCCCTTCGCGTTCGGTATATAGCCGACGTGGGCGAATCCGAAGAACGGCGTCAGGTGATGCTCACAGGTGCTGTAGAGCTCGATGTCACGCACCAGCACCATCTCGTCATGGCCGGCATCGAAGACGGTGCGCAGCACGTCCTCGGGCCGCTGCCGCAGCCCGGCGAACTGCTCGGCGTAGGCCCTGGCGACACGTCCGGGTGTGTCGCGCAGGCCGTCCCGCTCCGGATCCTCGCCGATGGCAACCAGGATCTCCCGCACCGCGTGCTCAATGCGGGCCAAATCCACGCCAACGGGACCGCCCTGCTGGGTCAATGAGTCCCGCCCGGGGCGGGGCCTGGATCGGAGCCCCCCGCCGCGGTGCCGCCCCGGCCGCCGTCATCCGGGCCGCGCGGGGCCTCGCCGTACCCTCCGCCGCCCATCGGCCCCTTGGAACCGATGGGCCGGATGGGCCCGATCGGTCCCCTCGGGCCGGCCAGTCCCGGCCCCGCGGACGCGCCCGGGCCGAGCGAGGACGTCCCGTCGGGCCGCCCGCCCGGTGCCGTCGGGCCGCCCAGTGCCTGGCCGTTGCCGGCCCCGGGCTGCTCGGAGCCGTCCGGCGCGGCTGTCAGGGCCATCTCCTTGGGCGTGAGAACCGGGGGCCGGTCCGAGGGAAGCCGCTTGCCGTAGCCGGTGTAGGAGCCTCGCGTCGCCCGCTGGCGGATCGGGCTGAAGATCGCCAGGACCTGCTCCCTCGACAGCGTCTCGTGCTCCATGAGCTGCAGCACCAGGTTGTCAAGCACGTCGCGGTACTGGACCAGGATCTCCCAGGCTTCGTCGTGCGCCGACTCGATCAGGCGGCGCACCTCCTCGTCGATCGCGGACGCGATTTCCTCCGAGTAATCCCTGCTGTGCGACATCTCACGGCCCAGGAACGGTTCCCCGTCCCCGGTGCCGAACTTGCGGGCGCCAAGCCGCTCGCTCATCCCGTACTCGGTGATCATGCCCCGGGCGATCTGGCTTGCCTTCTCGATGTCGTTGGCCGCGCCGGTGGTCGGCTCGTGGAAGACGAGTTCCTCTGCCGTCCGGCCGCCGAGCAGCATCGCGAGCTGATCCATCATCTCCACGCGGCTGACCAGGAACTTGTCCTCGGCAGGCGCCGACGCCGTGTAGCCGAGGGCCCGGCCGCGCGGGATAATCGTGATCTTGTGTACCGGATCGGCGTTCGGGAGCGCGTGCCCCACCAAGGCATGCCCGCCCTCGTGGTAGGCGATGATCTTCCGCTCCTTCTCGGAGAGAAGCACGCTCTTGCGCTTGGGGCCGGCGGTGACCCGGTCGATCGCCTCCTCGAGCGAGGCCATGGAGATCTGGTTGGAGTTTGCCCGCGCGGTGAGCAAAGCGCCCTCGTTGATCACGTTGGCCAGGTCCGCCCCCGTGAACCCGGGCGTCCGGCGCGCGATCATGTCAAGCTCGACGTCGGGGGCGAACGGCTTGCCGCGCGCGTGCACCCGCAGGATGCCCTTGCGGCCTGCCAGGTCCGGCTGTGCCACGACGATCTGGCGGTCGAACCTGCCCGGGCGCAGCAGCGCCGGGTCCAGGATGTCGGGCCGGTTCGTGGCCGCGATCACGATGACCCCGCCCTTGGTGTCGAAGCCGTCGAGTTCCACCAGGAGCTGGTTGAGGGTCTGCTCGCGCTCGTCGTGGCCGCCGCCGAAGCCCGCGCCGCGGTGTCTTCCCACCGCGTCGATCTCGTCCACGAAGACGATCGCGGGGGCGTTGGCCTTTGCCTGCTCGAAAAGGTCGCGTACCCGGGACGCGCCGACTCCGACGAACATCTCCACGAAGTCGGAGCCCGAGATCGAGTAGAACGGGACGCCCGCCTCGCCTGCCACGGCCCGGGCCAGCAGCGTCTTGCCGGTGCCCGGCGGGCCGTACAGCATGACCCCCTTGGGGATCTTCGCCCCGATGGCCTGGAACTTGCCCGGGTTCTGCAGGAACTCCTTGATTTCCTGCAGCTCCTCGATGGCCTCGTCCGCGCCTGCCACGTCGGCGAAGGTCGTCTTCGGCGTGTCCTTGGTGATCAGCTTGGCCTTGGACTTCCCGAAGTTCATCACCCGGGAGCCGCCGCCCTGCATCTGGTTCAGCATGAACAGGAACAGCAGGATGATCACGATGAACGGCAGGTAGCTGAAGATCACGTCGAAGATCGAGCTGCCCTTGGGGGGCTGGACGCTGTAACCCCCGGGGAGCTTGCCCGCGCGCGCGTCCGCCTGCAGGCTCGAGGCAAGCTGCTGGCCCTGGTTACCGACCCACGACGCCTGCAGCATCTGGCCCTTGTTGGTGGTGATCTGGATCGTCTGGGAGGAGTTGATCAGCAATGCGGACCGGACCTGGCCGCTATCGATGAGACTGACCACCTGCGAGGTGTCCGCCGGCTTGTACGAGTTACCCGAACTTGCATAGCGGTACACGAAGATAAACAGCAGCAGGAAGATAACGATGGCAACGATCGGCCCACCGCGGAAGTAGCGCTTCACATCCATCGACGAACGGCCGCGCCGGCAGCGGGCCGATCCCTCCTGACGAGCCTCACGTCCCGCCGGTCCACGGCGGAACTGCCATGCGTCCAAGCGCCCACGCGCAGACTTCCTTCCTGCCCGCCCAATACGAGGCGAATAATCGACGGTACACCGCACCAGCTACCGCTGGCACGTAGGAGGCATCTTCGGCGCTGCTGCCTCTGCTACGTCCCTACCCCGTGAACGAATTTCATCTCACAATGTGTTCCCCCCGGCGCTCTCCCGGGTGCCGCGTTTCCTGGTCCGCCGCTCCGGCGTAGACGTGCGGTGCCAGGGTCCCGATGAACGGGAGGTTCCGGTAGCGCTCCGCATAATCGAGCCCGTAGCCGATGACGAACGCGTCGGCTATCTCGAAACCCGTGTAAGCCACGCCGACGTCCATCCGGGCCGCACCCGGCTTGCGCAGCAGAGCGCAGACCTGCAGCGAGGCCGGGCCGCGGGACTGCAGGTTCCGCACCAGCCAGGAGAGGGTGAGGCCGGAGTCGATAATGTCCTCGACCACCAGCACGTTACGGTCGGTGATGTCACAGTCGAGATCCTTGAGAATGCGCACCACACCGGACGACCTCGTGCCGGAGCCGTACGACGAGACGGCCATCCAGTCCATCTGCACCGGAAGCCGCATGGCGCGCGCGAGGTCGGCCATCACCATGACCGCGCCCTTCAGCACGCCGACGAGGAGCAGTTCGCGACCAGCGTAATCCGCGTCGATCTGCGCGGCCAGTTCGGCGATCCGGCTCTGCAGCCTGCCCGGGGTGATCAGCACTTCCTCCAGGTCGGCGCCCATGTCAGCCGCGTCCATCAGCGCCCTCCGCGTTGCTCGAGCTGAAGAGCAGCTTGCCACACCAGCGCTGGCCGCGGACACCGCCCGGCAGGTCGGTCCACCGCTGGCCGCGCCAGCCGGTCACGAGGGCGTCGAGCCCGGCAACATGGCCCGCGGTCAGCGCGCCCGGCGGGCAGCCCGCCGCGATGGCCGCGTGCTTGAGGACTCGCGACCTGATCGCCTGCGGCATGGCCGCGACGGCATCCAGGGGCAGGCCACGGCCGTCCGGAGCCATGCGTTCTGTCTCGGTTTTTGCGAGAGAGTCCAGGAAGTCGGCATCCGCGCGCAGCTGCCGGGCGGTGCGGGCGAGGGCCTCGGTCACCCCGGGCCCGAGTTCGGACTCGAGGAACGGCAGCAGGCGGTGGCGTACCCGGGCCCGGGCATAGCCGGGGTCGGCGTTATGCGGGTCGTCCCATGGCTCGAGGTCCAGCGCGGCGCAGGCGGCCCGGGTCTGGGCGCGGCGGACCCCGAGCAGCGGGCGCAGGCAGCGGCCGTTGCGTTCGGCCATCCCGGCCAGCGACCGTGCGCCGGAACCCCGGGCAAGGCCGAGCAGCACCGTCTCGGCCTGGTCATCCATGGTGTGGCCGAGCAGGATCGCGGCGGCGCCGGCGGCACTGGCGGCGCGGTCAAGCGCCAGGTACCTGGCCGCCCGGGCGGCCGCCTCCGGGCCCGCGCCCGGGCTCGCCACCGTGACGCTGAGGCACTCCACCGGATCGAGGCCCATCGCCGCGAGGGACTTCGCCACCTTCTGTGCCTGCCCGGCCGACCCTGCCTGCAGTCCGTGATCGACCGTGACGCCGCCGCCCGACAGGCCGAGCCGGGGGGCCTCGAACGCCAGTGCCGCGGCGAGAGCCAGCGAGTCCGCGCCGCCGGAACAGGCGGCGAGGACCAGGTCACCCGGGGCGAGGCCCGCGCCGGACAGGCACCGGCGCACCCCGAGCCGGACCGCCGCGACCGCAGGGTGCGGGCCCATCCGGCGTCACTCCGCTCAGCCCGCGGCCGCGCCGCTGCCGTTCGTCCTGCCGCCGTCAGCCTGGCCGCCGCTGGCGCCGTCGCGTGGCTGGCCGTCAGCCTGGCGGCCAGCCTGGCCGCCGGTGGCTGCGCCGCCCACCCGGTCGAGCCAGGATCTCGGGCTGGTGATCTCTTCCATGGTCGGCAGCGCCTGCGGGGATGCCCAGACCTTGTTGAACACCTCCATGCCCGCCTCCTCCACCACGGTCTTGACGAAAAGCGCCCCCTGCTCGTACTGCTTCATCTTCAGGTCGATGCCCAGGATCCTGCGGATTGCCTGCTCGATCCGGCCGCCGGACAACCGCCGGGCCGAGAACTTGGCCCTGATCTCCGCCACCGAGGGCACCACCTGCGGGCCGACTGCATCCATCACGTAGTCCCCGTGGCCCTCCACGAGCGTCATGACGGCAGTCAGCCGCCCTAGTATCTCGCGCTGGCGGGGGGTCTGGATCGCCTCGATCAGGCTCTCCCCGCTCCCCCGGACCGCGCCGGCCACCGCATCGGCGGCGGACCGGAGCCGGTCCAGGATCGAGGCCGGGTCCAGGTCCGAGGCCAGCAGGAACTCCGTCATCTGCTGCTGCACGTAGGGGCGAAGCCAGGTCACGGAGGTGAACTGGGTCCGGTGCGTCTCCTCGTGCAGGCACACCCAGCTCCGGAAGTCGTGCGGGTCGACCCCCAGTTCGCGCTCCACCATCACGATGTTCGGGGCGACCAGGGTCAGCCGGCCCGCCGGAGCGCTCGCCGCCGAGGATTCCGGCGCGTCCGGGTCCGGCGGCAGGAACAGCTCGTACTGGCCGAGCACCCGCCCGGCCAGGTACGCGAGGATCAGGCCCGCCTGCATGCCGGTGACCCGAGACCCGACGTTGCTGATCACCGATCCTGGCGGCGGCGCCGTTCCCCGCTCGCGCATGTGCTCGACCAGCGGGTCGAGCACCACCCGGAAGCCGTCCACGTTGGCGCGGATCCACCCGGGCCGGTCCACGACCGCGATCCGGCCGTCGTCGCCTGACCCGGCCAGCCCGGTGACCTTGCGGACCGGCTCCGCCGCGGCGGCCGCCAGCCTGCGCAGCTCCGCGACCACCTTCCTGGCCTCGGCCATGCTCACGGCGGGCCCGGGCCGGGCCCACCTGACCCCGGTTGACGTGGCGACGTTCCAGTCGATCATCTGAGAGCTGCTCACCCCTCCACCGTACGTTGGCCGGCCGGGTAGCCGGCTACCGCCAGGTCTCCCGTGCCGACGCTCAGTGGCATCCGCAGCCCGCGAGGGCCGTCGCCAGCCTGATCAAGTCGGCCGCCCCGGGATCCAGGCCCGCCTTGGGCAGCCGGTCAGCCATGAAGGCGAACCCGAGCAGCTCACCGTCCGCGGCCTGGACGACGCCCGCCAGCGACACCACGGTCAGCAGGTTGCCGGTCTTGGCCCGCACGACGCCGAGCCCGGCCTGCCCCACGTCGGGGAAGACGCTGCCGCCCGGGGCCAGGGTGCCGGAGAACCCGGCCACCGGAAGGCCGGTGATCACCGGCCGCAGGCTGGGCTGGCCGGGCGCCGCCGCCAGGCGTATCAGCTGGACGAGGACGCCGGGCGTAATCCGGTCCTGCGGTGCCAGTCCGCTGCCGTCCACCAGCCTGACTCCGCCGCGGATGCCGAGCCGGCGCAGGACCGCGGTCTCCGCGGACGCCGCGCCGCGGAACGAGGCCGGCCGGCCGGTAGCGGCCGCCACCTGCCGGGCCAGGTCCTCCGCGATCACGTTGTTGCTCTCGGCCAGCATCTGCCCGACGATCTCGGCCAGCGGTGGCGAGGACACCGCCGCGATGGTCGTGGCGCCGCGCGGCGCCGCAGCCTGGCCCGGCGTCCCCTGCACGGTGATCCCCTGACCGGACAGCTGCGAGGCGAATTCCTTCGCGGCGTCGGCAGCCGGGGTCATCGTGCGAGGGCGGAAGTTGCCCGGGTCGTCCGCGTCCTGCGGAGCGCCGCTGGCCGTCAGCCTGCCCTGGTCCACCTCGAGCGATTCGATCGGGGTGGTGTTGCCCGTGGTGACATAGCTGCCCGGCCAGCCCTGGGCCATTTCCGGGCCGGTGAAGAGCGACGTGTCGTAGCTGAGCCGGACGGTGCGGATTTCCCTGGCCCGCAGCGCCCGAGCCGTCGCCGCGGCCAGCGACGCCAGCGTAGCTGGCTGCGGGTAGTCCGACCGCGGCGGCCGGCCGGCGGCCAGGGTCGGGTCGCCGCCGCCCACCAGGACAAGGGACGAGGGCACCGAGCCGGTCACCACCCTGGTGGTGAGCCTGGCCGAAGGGCCGAGCACGTGGAGCGAGGCGACCGCGACCGCCAGCTTCGCGGTGGAGGCCGGGGCAAATTCCGCGGCGCCCTGGCGGGAGAGCAGCACCTGCCCCGTAGACAGGTCGACGACCTGTGCGCCGACATGCGAGCCCAGCGTGGCAGAGCCGAGCGAGCGGGAGAGGGCGGCGCTGACGCCGGCGGCCGTCGCGGACTGAGCGTTCTGTCCCGGGTACGCGGAATGCCCGGCTTGCCGTGCGGCGGGGCGTCCGGCCACCGGCTGGAGCACCAGCCCCGCGCGGACGAGCCCGCGGCCGGATACCGTGGGCAGCCGCCACAGGGCCAGCCTCGGCGGCAGCATGTGGGCCACGGCCGCGCCGGCGGTCATGGTGAACACGCTGAGCAGCGCCAGGCACAGCAGCGCGGCGCGGCGGAGCCGACGCAACGGCTGACCTCCCTTCGCCGAATGCCCGGACCCGCCCGGCGTCGCCGCACCGGACCGGGTAGACATCGAGGTAACGGAGTCAATCATCTACGGGTGCAGAGGCGGGAATCGTGGAATTCGATGTGATCATCGAGATCCCTAAAGGCCAGCGGAACAAGTACGAAATGGATCACCAGACTGGCCGGATCCGGCTGGACAGGATGCTGTTCACCTCGACGAGGTACCCGGCAGACTACGGCTTCATCGAACAGACGCTGGCCGACGACGGCGATCCGCTCGACGCGCTGGTGCTGCTCGAAGAGCCTACGTTCCCGGGCTGCCTGATCCGGTGCCGGGCGATCGGCATGTTTCGGATGCGTGACGAGAGGGGCGCCGACGACAAGGTGCTGTGCGTGGCGGCGACCGATCCGCGGATGGCGCACCTTGTCGATATCGAGGACGTCTCGGAATTCGACCGCCTCGAGATCCAGCATTTCTTCGAGGTCTACAAGGAACTCGAGCCCGGCAAGGTGGTGGAGGCTGCCAGGTGGGTAGGCCGCGCCGACGCCGAAGCTGAGATCGAGTCCTGCCGGGCTCGGCTGATCCGCTCCGGAGGTCACTGACCGTTACCGGCAACCTCCCAGCCCTCCCAGCCCTCCCAGCCTGACCAGCGCGGAAGGGGCGTAAGTCGCTTTCTGATAATGAATGGGCGACACTGTGTAGTGAAATGCCTGGAGCGGGCGAGCGAGGAGGTGCCGTGGAACACGCGGAGGACGTGCTCAGGCGCGCGCCCCTGTTCGAGGCCCTGGACGAGGAAGAGACGCGGGCGCTGCGGGCCGGGGTGACCGACGTCGAGCTTGCCCGGGGGGAACGGCTGTTCGACGAGGGCGACGCGGGTGATCGCCTGTATGTCGTGCTCGACGGGAAGGTCAAGCTCACCAGGACGTCCGCCGACGGCAGGGAGAACCTGATCAGCCTGATCGGGCCGGGAGAGATGTTCGGCGAGCTCTCGTTGTTCGACCCCCGGCCGCGCACCATGAGCGC
>Ga0335078_10002267_pt1 | contig 29179 bp, 34 predicted proteins | sample Lox_Sample_32_FD_206711 | JGI IMG/M metagenome (GOLD analysis project Ga0335078, IMG submission 206711) | Soil microbial communities from Loxahatchee National Wildlife Refuge, Florida, United States - Lox_Sample_3.2 | ecosystem: Environmental > Terrestrial > Soil > Wetlands | place: USA...
CTCTCGCAGCCTAAACCCAGCTGAATACAACTATCCGACACACGACAAAGAAATGCTCGCCATTATTGACTGCCTAAAGAAGTGGGAACCTCATTTAACGGGAACGCGCTTCGAGATCTTGACCGACCACGCCCCTTTGATACACTGAAAGACTCAACGAGATCTATCGCCACGTCAAGTTCGATGGAACGAGACATTGACGAGGTTTGACACCGATATTCATCACATCCCTGGAATCAGTAACTCCGCCGCCGACACCCTGTCTAGATACCCCTACGCCCAAGACCCCGAGAAATCTAGCGCCCACGAGCCCATTACTCCCTTCATCAACGCAACCTCCATTGTAGAATTCGACAAAGACGTCCTAGCTTCCATCGCGAAACATTATGAAGATGACGGTTTCTTCGGTCCGGTGATCCGGAATCCCGAACGATACCCCTTATACGAATTCAAAGATGGTTTGATCTTCTTTGAAGGACGTCTAGCTATCCCTGCCAACGACCGCTCCTCGCGCAATGTCTTGCTCAATGTACATCATGACGCCCAGAACCATTTCGGTATCGCCAAAACGATCCGCACGATCAATCGGGATTACTTTTGGCCAGGTCTTCCCCGCGACGTGGAACTATATATCAAATCCTGCATCCCCTGCTCTAGGAATAAGTCGTCCACGCAAGCCCCCGCTGGATTCCTTCACCCAATGCCCATCCCTGATCAACGGTTCCACGAGCTGGCTATGGACTTCGTCGGTCCCCTGCCAAAAGCTAAAGGCTTCGACACCATCCTCGTAATGACCGATCGCCTCACCAACCATGTCAAGATAGAACCCACCGTACGCACTGCCACTGCCCCAATGATCGCAACTTTGGTATATCAGTCCTGGTACCGGCAATTCGGATTGCCAGCGGCTATTACGTCAGATCGCGACAAGCTCTTTGTCAGTAAATTTTGGAAAGAACTATTCAAGAAACTCGATATACAACTCCGCATGTCGACTGCCTACCATCCCGAGACCGACGGATCGTCGGAACGATCTAACAAAACGATCATAGAATCCTTGCGGCAATACGTCAATGCGCGACAATCTGATTGGCCAGATCATCTCATCCATGTGGAAACCGCAATGAACAACTCGGTCAACGCTACGACAGGTAAAACGCCTACCGAACTACTTTATGGATGCCCGATTCACTTGTTCCCAGCACCAGTCGCTAAAGACGATATCACGATACTGGCCACCGCGGACTATATTGCCAAGATTGAAGATTCCATTACTAGCGCCAGGGATCGCCATGCGGAAGCAAAGACTCGTCAAGCGACTCAAGCAAATAAGCACAGGAGAGAGGAACCAGAATATCGAGTTGGAGATCGCGTCTATCTAGATACAGAACACCTTCGTTTAGGTATCAAACGGAAAGGCCGGAGTGCCAAGTTCTATCCTCGCTGTAAAGCGCTGTTGCTTTACCAAGTTTTGAGTCTTAGTTTTGACTCAACAGGTGTCTAGGGTTCTGGGGTTCAGGGTTCAGGGTTCGAGGAGTGAGAAATTCGAAGTTCGTATCTAAAATCTAACTTGTGATCTGTCTTCTTCCTTTCTTTTCAGGGGAGTCGTCCGTCTATTTATACTTGTTCTAAACTCCTTCCGTGTAACCATGATTATAAATCCAATCCTTCTAAGCATCTTCCGGAACTTCCTCTTTTTCTTCTTTTTCTTCTTTAGAATCCTTCCGGCATTTTCCGTCTCTTTCTAGAATTCTTCCGGCAATTTCCGTAGAATTCTTCCGGCATTTTCCATTCCTTTCTATACTGTATACTTACGTATGCCAGTACATTACACTTGCTTTGCAGGCCCCTTTGGAATCATCAACGCCAAACCTGAGACGTCAACATACAAGCTTCAACTACCGCCCGAATACAGTACAACGCATCCTACGTTTCATACCAAACGATTAAAACCCACCATTGACAACGACAATGACCTATTCCCAGCCTGCGCAATGCCTAAACCACCCCCTGTGATCGACGGAGCTGACGAGGAATATGAGATCGAGTACATCCGAGACCATCAAGACACTGTGCGCGGACGGCAATACCTTGTTCACTGGCTAGGATACCCAGATACGGATGATGAATGGATTCATGAGGGGAATATTGATGCGCGAGAACTGATCGAGGAATATTTGAGTGAACTAGAGGAAAACGAACAGTGATAAGGACGTCTAAAGGAGGGAGGGGTGCAATGAATGCATACAATCTTCCTCCGCTTAGCTTAGCCGCATTAGGAAGTCCTATCCGGACTATATATAGCTCTAGGAAGCCAATGAGAATTCAGTCCTGTTGATCTCTGTGCCCACGACGAGTCGTTTTCCTTCAAAAGTTACGCGTTCGCTCCACTCATCTCCATTTAATTTCGAGTACATGTTCATATAACTTGATCAGGCGAAGCTTTTTTCAAGCTCACAATACCTATTCATTATTTCTCAAAACTTCAATATTGAAGCCAATTTAAACAGGTATCAAATTAAGAAATGTGTAAACTTCTAAATTGCTATTGATTGAAGGAGCTGACTACCACAATGTTGGAAGTCATAGTTAGTAAGTAAAGTCTCTGACCAGATCAAGACTAAACAAAGTTTTCTTGATCCTTTATTACTATCTAGTTTCAGTTACTATAATCTAATGCTTGGGCCATATTCAACACAAATACATCTACAATAGACGTCATCAGGATTATATATATACTACATATATCCGAAATTACAACATTGCAATTCATTACATCCAAATGCATAGGCCTCAAAGCAATCTGGATATAAGTAAATACAGTGATTCACTTTAACTGAAAGTACTAAACATTATCACGAAAGATTTTACTTGGCTATTTGAGTGATTAGCTGAGGATAGTTAGATAGCCGATATAGATTGAATTGTGAATTTGCATGGCTATCCAACATGAGTTAGCAGCAATTACTGGCTATTAGAAATAGATAAATGACACCTCTAGCTATTAAATCCTTTTATGCAGCGACAGACTTAAGTGGCTAAATGAGGCTATTATAGATAATTAACAAGAATTGGCTATTCAATCGATGTATTAACTATCTACTCATCTTCAACTTCCTCCAACATGCTAGTGGGATCAGATGACTCTTCTTCCTTCTCTCCTCTATCTGGTTTGCCTCTATCTGGTTCCTCATCCTCTGAATCACTCTCTACGCATTTCCACTACTTAACAACTTCATTGTCTTCATCTTCATCTAAATCCCTGCCTCCCCGATGCCCCCTCAGAACTAAGTCTCGTAGAGCCTGTATCGTCTTTTCCTTTCTAGTGATCTCTTCAACGTACTTCTTTCACGTTCGTCTGAGCTTTAACAGCCTAAAAGGTGGAAGGTCTTTCGGCGCTATCCTTTCCTGCTTCAACCACTTTAAACCTCAAAGAATCTAATCGGAGTCAAACATATTTCGTAAGCGCAATACCGTAATGTAAACCGAGGCAACTGCCTCTGGACGCAATATTGCGAGCTACTTCGCAGCTCTGGCGGCACCATCTCAATTTCCGTTTCACAGTGCCGCTTCATTTCTATTTCACAAATCGCTCGCGTACGCTTCCTATCTTGTCGTATTTCACAACACCGCGTTGTTCTGGTATTTCACATCGTGCTCGTTAGATGTAAATAGAGTAGCTAGAGCTCGAGGGAAATCCATCTTCGGTCCTGCTGAGTTTTCGTTCCTTTGCTCTCGCAATATTGCAACGTTCCACTGCAGATCGCAATTGCGCTGCAACTTTAAGCAGGCGTCCGTCTGGTGGCAAACAGCGCTTTGAAAGGGACCTTCCCGATTGGGGCGTCAAATCGATTCGGGCCGTTCATACGTGTGTCAGCTTGCACGATGCGGCATATTCCGCCACCTTATATGTAATGCTAATATAACGCTCGGACGGCCCTCGGACCCCTGGGCTTTTTTTCCTAGCCCATATAAACATCTCCTGGCTCTAATCTTCCACTCCTTTAAAAGTCGTACCACTCTTTATACGACTCAATCCATCATCCATTCTTCTCCTCCTCCTCCTCCTTCTTCATCTTCAGAATCCTGATCGGATTATTATCTCTCGATAGAATTAAGGATCAATTGCCGAGGGAAGAATATTATTGTATTATTGTTTATCAAAAATGGATCTCGTGTTGGAAGGTAAAGAAAAATCTCCCATTCATCCCTGGTAAGAATATCGTCGCTAATTCAAGTAATGGATACCTATGCCTTTGACAAGTTCTGGGCTACGGTTGCGCCTCTCAATGTATATGGAAACGAGACCTTGCCTTCTCTTCACTACGATACTTTCTTCACATTCTGTCAACCGAAATCTTTCTCCACAATTCCTCGAGATAACATTTACAGACAATTCGCGTCGTTATGGTTCATCACTGTATTCCTTTCAGTATAACTGTCTAATGTGCAGTGGATGTTTGGAGTCATTCTCTATTTCACGTTTGCCTCCCTATCATACCAATTCATCTTCGACAAAACGTACCTCTCACATCCAAAATTCCTCGCAAGTCAAATCAGAAAGGAAATCACATTGACAATGTGGTCACTCCCTCAAATGGCACTATTCACAGCACCATGGTTCCTCGCTGAAGTAAGAGGGTACTCGAAATTATACCTCGATCCAGAACGATATGGATGGTGGTACATGGTCTTCCAATTCCCTCTTTTCCTCGTGTTCACCGATTGTTTAATCTACTGGATCCACAGGGGATTGCATCATCCACTAGTCTACAAGACATTGCATAAACCCCATCATCGATGGATCGTGCCGACTCCCTTTGCCTCCCACGCCTTCCACCCCCTCGACGGCTACTCACAGGTACCCTCTCCCAATTCTCTCTTTTAATTACTTAGTCCGTCCCATATCATCTCTTCCCCTTCATCTTCCCCCTCCAAAAATTCTCTTACCTCATCCTATTCGTGTTCATCCAATTCTGGACAATAATGATCCACGACGGCGAATACCTGGCTTCCCACCCCCTCATAAACGGCGCAGCAAACCATTCTCACCACCATTTACATTTCAACTATAACTATGGCCAGTTCTTTACGGTCTTTGATCGGCTGGGTGGGACGTACCGCGCCCCGGATGGGGAGATGTTTGATAAGGAGAAGAAGTATGCTAAGGAGACGTGGGAGAGGCAGATTAAGGAAATGATTGAGGTTACGAAGGAGGTTGAGGGGGAGGATGAGCGGGTTTATGCCGTTGATGTGCAGGCGAAGAAGGAGAATTAAAAGATATATCTGGATCGACGATGGAGGGAGCAGGTTAATGAATTTAAAATTAAGAAAGATGGGGAGGATATCGGTGGTCCACTTTGGCTTTAATACTCAGATTAATACGGGTTCTTTCTTTTGTTGACTGGTGATGATCTTCTTATCTCGCCCCTGAGGAGGCATATCTACCAATATTTCCAAGATCTACCACGTCCGCGTAACGCAATGGTTATGATTTGATTTGAAAACTTCCATCTGCCTGGGCCCTGGTTCGCCCATGGCAACCGCATCTCTGAATAAGAGACACATCGTCGGTTAACTCTGACTGGGGGCAATTTTTTACCCTCTATCTCCAACCACTATCTGATTATTTACATATTTCGACCCAACTTGAAAGCCCATGGATTACGTTGGACTCCGCATAGACTCGGTATTTCCACATCCTCTTCTCAACACCATCTCCGGTTTGTTATCTAACTCAGATAAATCTTTTGGTGTTGTGATCAGGTCAAATTCTCGCGAAATTTTTCAAGAGATGGTTTATTTCCAGTCAACTCCTCCATCTAGATTCGGAGATTCGAAACTGCGGACAGCACAACCTATTCTTCGACAGATGGTTCTCAAGAGTCAAAGAGATGAACTGAAATATTCTCCGGTGTCGAACTTGATGGAGAAACACAGAATGGTACATCTGAAATCTGAATCTGATGGAGTAAGATTTGGTAGGAGGATAATTTATCGCAAGACTTGAAGGATAACGTACACCGATATGAAGCTTCAGGCTTGAACGGGAACATCTATTGCCCCCTTTTGTACAGAGGACATCGTCGATCTCGATATCAGCTCTCCTTTGTCCCATTCACCGAACTGACCAGGAACGTATGTCTGGATCGATTCCCCAACTCCGCCTTGGCAATACGAACGATGCAACCATCGACCAACAAGAAATTTGGCTCCATTCTATTCCTACTGCCGTATTCACGATGTGGCTATCCTCGAGCTAAACGGCCTTACCGAAATCCGCTCCATTCGCACGTGTCTCAAGACCGCACTCAAAAATTCGGTGAGATGACATGCCGCGGTGTCAGGAAAATGAGTCAGTTGAGCTCCGCGGGAAGGGGAAAATGAAGGCTACAGGGAGTCTGTGTATTACCAACTGATGTCGGTGTTTTCTGAGTAGGCATGGTGAACCGGAGTATACTATATTGGGACAAGAACAATAAAAGTGGCGGTGGCACTCTCAAAAGTTACCTACCTTCGTGGTATTGGGAGTTCGAGCGAATGGAGGAAGGCAAATTCGGGAAAGCTGTTCATTCTCTATGGCGGAATAACGTTCTTCTCAGTTTCCGCGTCATGGGGACTTGAAGATGCGAGCTGCTTCATTAAGCATGCGGAATTTCGGTGCACGAAGTCTAGATTCGCGATCTGGAGTGCGTGAGATGACCAATCGATCAACCATTCAACTCTCTAACCTGCAAATGCAAACCCGCAAGGAACCAATAATCCCGCATTCTCTGGAGAGAACCAGTGTTCGCTGTGGCTCTTCATCATGGTTAAGAGCCGCTATTGAGTTATGCCGATGTGTACCCTCGAACCTGAAGATTGAATTACGGGGATTTTTTGATTAGTACCAATGGTCATGGAATTAGCAGAGGAATACCTATTGCTTCTCGCGGACTTGTCTTACAATACTCAGTTGATCAAATCCGTTGACTGTAATGCTATTTGTTCTCAGTTAAAGGTCCAACTATATGTGAACCTATTACATGTCCCTCTGGTAACATACTCCGATGCCCGGTCCAAATTTATGAGTCACAACTACATTCTATTTTGTAGTGATATTCAATTGACATAAACCGCTTCAAAATAACTGAATTTATATTTTCTTGCCTGGAAGTTTGGCCTGGAAAACACGTCGTATTTTGAAGGGGCGGGCCGGGGGTCTTAGCGAACTGAGTCTCGTCCTATCTGGAGGACACGACAACGGTCTCAGCACTCGTTGTAATACGTCCTCCAGAACTTATTCGAGCGAATAAGGATTCGAAACTGCTGAAGACGAGGAATCTATCGGTGAAAATGTGTTATCGTTGAGGGATCAATCTGGGGTGTTATGTAATGGCTTGTCGAGGATTAGCCCCTTTTTGTGCTCCGCGTAAAAATAATTGCATTTGCCTCCTCCCCTGCCCGCCTCCCCAAACGTAAAATTCCCAAACGAAAGAAGACTCAAAAAGTCCTTGAATAAAAAGGGGAATAAAAATAATAATACGCAAAATACACGCTGTAAGTATTCGAATTTGGTTACATTTTTTAGTCTGACCAAAAGCAGGAAGAATTCAATCAAATTCAGCAAGAGCGCGAACTCATTCGTGTTGAGTTTTCGTCTACCGGCATCTCCCCCCCATCCCCTAGTGTAGACACACTTTGGGCAATTAGGGAAGACACGCTCCACCCGGGTCATCGACTTCGTATTTGGATCTGTTATTAAGTACTACAATACCATGACTGAGCAGAATTAGCCTCAAACGAATTCACACCAACGCTTGTTAGCAGGATCAATCATTATCAGTATCAGCGTTATCAACAATATCGTCATCTTCACAAGACACTATTGAGTGTCATCCCATTGGGATAGAGAGAGAGAGAATAAGAGCGAGTCCGTCATTATGAGTGCCTCATCCCGCTCCACGATATTCTCCATTAGGAGTAAGAAGTCAAAAGACTCTGGCGAATTAACTACCACCGCTGGACCAGCATATGAATCCCTTCCCATGTCACCACGGCCACCGATCAGTGTCCCCACCATCATCCCACCTTCCCAGCATCCAAGCGGCCGTGATTCAACGCGCAGCAGAATTTTCGTTTCAACTGACGACGCAACAGGATTTGATGATAACATGGATAATTACAGTATAAGGTCAGAACAGCGAAATGGACATGGTCCGTCTAGAGGAGGCAGTATTTCAGGATCTATAACTGGAGGAGGAGGGGTAAGTGGACCACGACCGTTTCCTCCACGAAGTGGTTCTGCGGAGAAAGTACACGAGTCGTCCAGTGGATGGAGCAAGTATAATCCTCTCGGCCATCCCGTTGATCTTGCTTCCCCGAATGTATTATCCTGCGGACTTCCTGTTCTAATCTACAAGAAATTGCACAAGAAACGAGCTTCTTCCGATCATGGGTCCTTGAAATCTAGAGCTTCCAATATATCAAATGCGACTTCAAATTCACTATCAAGAGCAATGTCTCCACCTCCCATGCTAGGCGATAATCCAAGGTTATCCACTCGCGACATAAGACTAACAGGCAGAGCAAGTATATACAGCTTCCTAAGTGTAACACCAAGTGGCGAAGTCCACCTCGACCGCCCCAAAGACGACAAAATAATCGACCAACTCTTCAACGACCTAATGGTACCCCCTCCCCCCTAAGTACTAACTCAGGCAAAACGCGATTTTAAAAACCTCCCACCCCAAGTCATAAATCAAATGTTAAACTACCCGGCACCCAAGAAATGGACACTCGTCCAAAGCGATGCAATGCAAGAATACCAAAATGAACGTAAACGTGCAACGATAGGTCCAGACGGGGATCGATCTGCGCCGGAATGGTATGTACGGCGGATCGTGGATGGGAGTATCACGGTTAAGGAATTGGGGAGTTTGAGTGTGAGTTTACGAACGCAGCCGATTGGGTGGGTTAGAAGGTTTCTTGAAGTGCAGGGCATGGTCGTTCTTGTGAAGGTTCTTGGGGGGTTGAGTTCGAAAGGCATTAAGAATGAATCCGATGTTCAAAAGGAGTATGAGATTGTCAAATGTCTCAAGACGCTTTTGAATAATCAGGTACTTTCTTCTTTACTTCAGTCATAACGTAGTTTGGTGCCGATGCAGCCATGGACCATCCTCCTGCTATCTTCACTCTATGCGCCTCAATCGTCAGTCCTCACCTCCCAACACGCAAAGTCGTCGCCGAAATCCTAACCTTTCTATGTCACTGGGACCCTCCAAACGGCCACACAGCAGTCCTCCAAGCCATGGACCAACTCAAAAATGCCCTAGGAGAATTAGGCAGATTCGACGCCTGGATGCGTCTATTAGAAGTCACCATCGATGGTCGAGGGCGATTCGGCTCCCTCGTCGGCGCAAGTGAAGAAATGCGTAAGGGAGGGATGGGTCTCGATAGTATTCTCATGGAATATGCGCTTGCCAATCTCTTTTTAATTAATGCCCTTGCGAACGAACACGAGGATCTCAAGATACGATGTCACATTCGTAGTCAATTGAAGGCGTGTGGGTTGCATCGGATTATGCAGAAGATGGCGACGTTCAAATATGACCTTATCGATCGACAGTTGGAAAGTTATGAAGAGGAGGAACAACTTGATTTGGAAGAGTTGACCGATATTCAAATTAATGGAGATTCAACGGTTATTAATATCGATGATCCAACCGAGGTCGTCAGGGGAATTTGGAATCGATTGGATTCTTCACAACGGGCGCGGGATTTCTTTTTATCGGCGTTGCAACATCTTTTATTAATCCGAGGCGAGGAAACGGAACGGGCACGGATGATGCAACTTGTTGATGCTCTGTTATCGTACGTCGTCATCGATGGTCGAGCGCGTAATTTCGCTTCTGCGGAAAGTGGGTGGAATTTCTCTGTTCAGGCTCTTTTGGAAAGATTACATACCGACGATGAAGCTCATGCTGCTGTCGAGGAAGCGAAGGCTGCTCGTGTGGAGACGGAGAGAATGCGTGCCATGCTCAATGATATGCGAATACAGGTCGATTTGGGTGCAGATGGACTCGTGGGAAAGTTAAGATCTGAATTATTGGATCAGGAGGAACAGAATGATGTGCTACGACAGGCCAATGAGACTCTTAAGAAGGAAATTGACGAGTTACATGAAATTCATATGCGACAGTTACAACAGTCGGAATTGGAGACAAGGGAATTGTACATGATGATTCGAGACGCGAATCCGGAGGCATTCATGGATAAACGAGGCATTCTCGATCGAAAGGAATTAATGGAGCGATTAGAGCGCCAACTCGAACGCAAGAAAACTGAGTACAAACTGGAAGGAAAGATTTGGACCAATGAAAAGACAAATGCGCCTTCAGATCGGCTACGAGAGTTGCGTGCTCAGATGGAACCGAAACCGACGTTCGACTTGCAGATCCCTGAAGGTGCGAATAACGGCTTGAATTTCGGATCTCTTCGGCCACGAAGTGCGCATGGCCGAGAAGAACCTCCTGAAAGGCGGAAATTGGTGCAAGATCCTCGATTCGTCAATGAACTCGAGAGGAAGCTTGGTGGTAAGCCAGGTGCTCCTCACCCGGAAGTCGACGATGGTAAAGAAGTCAGCCGGTTCTCAGATGATTCACAACTCAGTGTATCGTCAGAAAACAAGGTGCCAAGTTTCGACTCTCACGACACGGATCGCAACAGTGATATCGAACTGGTAGAGAAGAAAGGACCTGAACTTGCTGGTCCACCACCTCCGCCGCCGCCTCCGCCTCCAGCACCTTCAGCTCTTCTTGGCCATGACATCTCTGACGCTCCTCCCCCCTTAGCTTCAGGTCCTCCACCACCCCCTCCACCGCCACCTCTTGCTCCTGGTAGCCCCCTCGGTGCAGGTTCGATGCCGCCTCCCCCACCACCTCCTCCTCCTCTTCCAGGCACTGATGGTGCTCCTCTCCCTCCCCGATTCCCTCCACCTCCTCAAATGCCGGTCCTTAAGAAAGTCGGCACACCGCCTTCACCACCTCAACCAACTCCTGACTCTGGCAGTGCTGCACCTCCCCCTCCTCCCCCTCCGCCGCCACCAGCTCCACCCCTCCCGCAAGCCAAATCCGCAACTCGCGCATCTATGCAACCTGAGGCCCCGCCTATTATACGACACTCCGGGAAGATCGGCAAGACGGGTGTGCCATTCCTTGCTTCTGATATCCGTCATCAACAACTTCATTTAAGACCCAAGATCAAACTCAAGGCAATGCATTGGGATAAACTCGACCCAGCTGCTTCGCAGTATACGATTTGGTCTCACATGATGCTTGATGCGAATCAACTTGCTACAGTCCTCAAGGAACGTGGTTTACTTGATGAGATTGAACGGGTATTCCAGCATAAAGAAAGTAAACTTCGATTTGGAGCCAAGAATGAGAAGAGTGGGAAGAAAGAGCTCATGGGCGCTGATTTGCGACACAAGTTTGGTATGCCACCACTCGTAATATGGCTAATGCAGGGTTATCATTGTATGCCTACCAGAATTTGCCAGCAATGGATTTCGTTTTGAAAGTCTTGCATTGTGAAATTGAGATCATCGAGAACGAGACGCTTATGACCTTCCTCGCCGACGAGAAAGTCAGCGACAACGAAGCGATCAAAATTGCGCTGACTCCATATCGTACAGATTGGGCAACGAAGGGTAGAGATGCAACTCCCCGTCGAGGCGAGAAGGATCCAGAGGAATTGTCAAAATACGACCGCATATACCTTGAACTCTTCTTCAATTTGGATCATTACTGGAAGGCACGTATGCGTGGATTGGAACTCCGACGGAACTTTGCGGGCATGTATGATGATTACAGAAAGAAGCTCGGCATTATTCAGGAAGCAAGTCAAAGCCTACGGCAATCGACTAACCTTCGAGAACTCTTGGACGTATTTGCGCAATTGAACCAGGCTGATAGTAGGTTATTCTTATGGTGGGCAATTACATGAATGATTCTCGAAAACAAGCCTCTGGTTTCAAACTGCAATCGTTGGCAAGGATGGTTGGAGTGAAAGATGAGCAGAATCTCTCCTTCTTGCATCACGTCGAACGAGTCGTGCGTACTGCATTCCCTGATTTGCAATCTTTCATGGATGATCTCAAACCATGTCGTGAAGCTGCATTGAGTATCAATCTCATTTGTTTCCTTCTAACAATAGTTTCAATACCAGATTTGGAACGCGGCTGCGTCGAATTTATCGAAACTGTTAAAAATGTTCAACGAACTTGCGATACTGGCTCCCTGAGCGAACCCGAACGCTTCCATCCTGAAGACCAAGCCCTTAAATTCATTCTCTCCTTCCTCAATGAAGCACAAAAGAAAGCTAAGAACCTCTCCGGCCTCTTCGAAGCCACCATCAAAACCGAATTCGATGGCGTGATGCGTTACTTTGGCGAAGACCCCATCGATAAGTCCTCTCGAGCAGGCTTCTTCCGCCGTTTCTCCGATTTCATGACGCAATACCAAACTGCAAAGAAAGAGAACATGGAACGCGAGGAGGCAAGAAAGAAAGAAGAAGCACGGAAAAAGGTTCTGGGAACAGCGAATAAGACTGGGTCTTCTACACGTGACCCAAAGACGGTGGAAGCGAACAATAAGATAATGGATGATTTGTTGGATAAGTTACGTGGTGCACCGAAAGATTCGGCGCGACATCAACGACGAAGGGCGGCGAGACGGAATGTGTCTGGTCCGTATAAGACGTCGTTGCGATCTGTTTCAGCTTCATCTCTGGCTGCTAGTGTGACCTCGGAGGCTCCTGGAGACGTGGCGGAGGCATCGATTTCTGTGCCATCTGTCAATATTATTACCACTGAAAATGGAGAAGATGGAGAGTTGGATCTTGGTGCTGTTGCTCAAGGACTGTTGGCTGGATTGAAAGGTGGAGATGACTTGTTAGCATCATTCCGGGAAGCAAGAAAATCAATCAACGTCAACGAAGACACTCCAGATCCTCCAGAATCGCCGGCCTTATCCGGAGGCAAGGACATTGAGGAAACAGCAAAAGCGATGCTCGCACAAGTTTCAGAGACAAAGGAAGGGGAAGAGTGATATGCTTGCGCGTTCTATTTTGTACAGGAATTGTATGGTTATAATGATATTCATGTGTTGTTGTTTATTGGTGTTAAGGATTTTATTTGATGACGGTGGGTGGTTCTTTGTGGGATCCTGGAGTTACCTGACTTTGTTATTTGGCTGTGGGGCGAATGAACCGTTAGCTTCGTGTATCCTGGGACTACAGGGTAGTTAATTAGACTATTTGGCATGTTTAGTACAATTCATCATTTCAGCTATGTGCAAATGAACAGTAAATCAACCTCAGATGGACCCCGCATTTTTTCATGATTCGGATGTTGATAAGGACATCGGGAAGTTTATCAGAATTTAAGTGCTGCCTTATCGGAAGTCAACAGCAGGTGACGGCGATCGCGGAACTCTAAATTCACCCTGTTCTCGCCCCCAATTCCGATCTCCTCTTCGATCGTGCTAGTCCGCACGTCAAACGAAGGCATCGATTATCATCCATAGAAGCACACCGACTTCTCGTGGGACCCTTGAGAATATTTAAGTTATGACAAGTCCAGCGTCGGATTCTCTGGGCATTCCCGAACACCGTCGAAGACGCGTCTCACAAGCCGCTCTCCATGACTTGGAAGAACCACGTCCACCGGGAGGCTGGAATACTCTTGAGCGCTTTGCGACATCGTATTCGCGCAGTGCAACCTTTTTCCGCCTCGATCATGCTGGAAGCCCCGCGTCCTCGCTTGGTTATCACGCGGTCGAACCCCGCCCGGGAATACCGCATTTCGGGGACGATATAGACGATACGGCCGTCACAGACGAAGATGAGGAAACAGGGCTATTGGGCAGTCGTCGCGGGACACGATCAATTCAAAGCCAGGAAAGTCTCAGGATCTCAGCCATCGGTGAAGGAGAGGACCATTTTGCTCAATTTAGAGGGACAGCGAGTCCAAAACCTGGAGATTTCTACGGCACGATTCGAAGGGGAAGTCGTCGGCTGAGTTTGTTGTCAGAACACGCTGGCGGTTCTGAATTACTCATTAAAGAAGTTTCAGACGAGCAAGGGAATATCATTGAAGTAGTTGTTGGACAGGTCAGTTTGGCGGAGGGGAGGAATCTGATAGTAGAGCACGGTCCAGCAAACGATATTCAATTCAGTCAATATTCTGGTGGGGATTGGGCTCTTATCTCTTCCCTTAGCGTTCAAGTACAGTGGGTGGTTATTGGGAGGCGTAATTCTGTCCCTTAGTGGTCTCGTTACATTATACACTGCTCGAATCCTCGCCAGATGTATGGAGGTGGATCCGAGTCTAATTACTTATGCCGATATTGGATGGTAAGCAATTTCAGTTGTCAGGCTCACAAACAGGCTTGCATTTGGGCAAAGGCATCAAATTATTGTCTCCATGTTATTCTCTCTTGAACTTACCGCGACATGGTACTTTATAAATGTTGCAGTGCTGACGTAGCGTCGCCTTAGTCGTCCTATTTGCAGATTCCTTGCATGCTTTGTTTCCCCATGTGTCAGCCACTATGTGGAAGCTTGCTTCATTTCTCATTTTTATCCCACTCTCATTTGTTCCGCTCAACGTTCTTTCGTATACTTCTATTCTGGGCATTCTAGGGACAATTGGCCGTAACATCTTTCCGAATCTCTGTCCTAATCTCAGTGGTTTTCGTCACGATCGCAGATGGGTTCATTAAACATAGCGCTCCTGGCTCCCTCATCAAGCCAATGTCGACGTCACTCTTTCCTGAACATTGGGGTAGTTTTCCCTTAAGCATTGGATTATTCATGGCCCCATGGGGTGGTCATAGTATTTATCCTCAAGGTACTCCTCGATTTTTTCACATCTGATAAAAGTCTATCGTGATATGCGTCATCCATACAAATTCTCGCAAGCCCTTGGTATAAGCTATTCTATCACATTCGCAATTGACACTACTATGGGAATAGTTGGTTATCTCATGTTCGGAAGACAGGTACTAGAGGAGGTAATGGTCCCTCTGACGCTACTAATCTAGATAACGCAAAGTATCCTCGGAACATCAGGATATCCCCTCGTTCTCAATTCCATTGTGGTTTCTGCCATTGCTATCATACCGATTACTAAAATGCCTCTCAACACGAGACCGATAAGCACTACACTCGATATCTTGCTGGGACTCGCGCCAACTGCCATCCCACCCTCAGGTTCAACCTCACCCCCCATTCGTCGGGGGATATATAGAGCGCTGATTCGAATCTTCGCCGTCGCTGTTCCTGTGGTTATTGCCATCGTATTTCCCGACTTTGATCGGATCATGGCGTTCCTGGGGAGTGCGATGTGTATTGTTATCTGCATCATTTTGCCAATTTGTTATTATTTCAAGATATTGGGACATGAGATAAGCGCGAGAGAAAGGATATTGTGCTGGATGTTGCTCATTGTTGCAACTCTTTGTGCTCTGGTCGGCACGATTTGGACGTATGGCCCTTTTTGAAGATGGCTAATGGTAGACTCCTTCCGGCCAAGGTTTTGGAGTCATAGTGGTCTTGGGTTTTTATTAGATAGACTTGGGTAAACTCTGTTGGGTGTGATGGACGTTTCGGCGAACAAGGACAGCGGACAATCGACGCAGTTTGATGTTTGAGACGTTGTACATTACGCTAAACTCCCTTGATATCTTGAAAACAGCTTGTAAAAATTATATCCCTACTTTAGATAACTTAGTCCATGACTATCGTAAGATCAAAGAATAATGGGAGAATACCAATCCAATTTCACTCATCGCCAGCATCTGATTGTCTGCAAACCGAACACTCAAAATCCCGTCATGATTCATCTTCGTATCATACGCTTCAACAGGATCTCCCCTTCCTCTTGCGTCCCAGATATATACCTTGCCATCATGGAGGCCACCAAGGGCAAAGTAATTGCTCTTGCCTGGATACCATGCTCCAGATAAGTTGAAAGGAATAAAAGTTGTTGGAGACTTCGTTAGAGAAAAAAGATCTGAGAGCACCTCATGCGTATTAAATGAAAATCGTTGGACAATCTTCCATCTCGCCTGCAAAAGACGATGGTCTATTAAGCCCAAGGGAGTCGTAGGATTTCGCAATCTGCATTAATTAGCCAATGTAAGCAGAAAACACATACCCAAGCATCGAGATATTGTCGTTTTTCAAGCTAGGCGATATTGAGATAATGGCATGTTCCTACGATTGAGATGGCCCAAAAATGGGAGGTACGGAAGAAAAATCAGTAGCCAATACGCTTCTCTCCTGTGACATATCAACCGCAGTAAGCATTCTCTTGGAAGCACAGAACAGCCAATTTCTCGATTCGGAATACGCTAATGCACTAATCGCGTCTTTAGTCTTCGCAAATATAGGCCGTGCATTGCAAATTTTATCTGCATCGACACCCACGTTCCAGTGGTATAAATCTCCTCCAAAGTCTATTGTGAGATACAATCTTAAATGGGATGGATGACCTCCTGTAACAAAGTTTCGGTAACCAGTATGTTGATCTCTTTCCAACGGCACAATGGATGTGATCAAGCGATCATGCGGTCGCGGTTTTAACCTCGTAACGATGGGCCTGATCGGACTCGCATCTTCGTAATCGATTACAGTAAGTTGATTACCCCCACTGCGATAATCGTTGCCGGCGATTACAATGCTTCCAGGACCTATCCAGGTGCCATGGGTAGCAAAGCTAGTGGTATACCTGAAGGCACGAACTTGAGCAGAGTCGACCGTTGTATGCAGCTCTGAATCGAGTAGGTTGATGTCACCTTGTCTATCGAGACATATACAGTATTTTGACCATTCAGGGTCCGCGTTGGTGAGCAATGTCGTCGCAGGTCTAGAGAGAGTATAATGATATAAGGTTTTCTCTTCGACTCTTGCCTTTTTTTTTGGAGGCGAGTGAGCCCGGGAAATCTCTGACGGCCGTTTAGTATTCGAGCTTGGGGAGCTCAAGCGTTCTTGGAGTTTTTTGGGAGGTTGAAGTGTCTCCATATTATGGGAAGAATTGACAGGAGGCGGTTCATAGTCCTTTGGTCGACGTCGAGGATCTGTTGCCCTCAAGGGCAGAGGTGGCGGTGGTCCTTGGATCGTAGGGGATTCTCTCCTACTTGTTTGCTGGGTAGTAGGAGTTGCATCAGTGGCAGTTTCCTTAATGCTGTTGTCGACTGTCTTGTCAATCTCCTTCGAGGGTCGCTCTCCAGACACCGGAGTTGGCGGTTTAGATTCCGAGAGGAGAGATTGAACGGGCGAATTTATATCATCCGGAGTTGATGGCTTTGGGCTAGTAGCACAGAGCGTAGTCTCTATTACTTTAGGAACAGGGCTTTCAGATTCCTGTGCATCTTGAGAATATTTTGTCGGTATCGGGGTTATTTGTCGAGCTTTGCAAAAGTGAACTGGAGCCGCTTGGGTCTCAACCGGGGAATCAATGACCATATCATCCTCTTGTAGTGGGTTAACCTCTAATAAGGAGGCCTCTATTTTCTTGGTCTGTTCGACTATCATAGGCTCACTTGCAGGAGGGGCCGGGAGAGGAGGTACTGGTTGAACAACCTGGGGAATCTCAATCTCTAAAGGCCTCTCAAGATCTTCCAATCTGAACAGATTAGACTTAATTCAAAGGAGGAGGGGGGGTACTCTTGTTCTCTTATTGCCTTTCTCCTCTGCAGCTCTTCGATTTCTTGCTTCATTCTCTCGATCATAGCCTCTTTCTCCCCCAGCAATCGCGCTTCTCTTGCACATTCCTCTTCAATTCGCGCTTTCTCTTCCGCACAACTTTGTTCTTCCAGAGTTATCAAGTCCGGAAGAACACTTTGGACTGATTTTAGAAGACGGAGACGAGTTTTGCTTGACATTTTGCGTGCGTATATTTCGTGAAGAATGTTGGCAACGAGTGTAGAAATCTCAGACGTATCTCGTGATACATTCTCCAATTTTACTGGTAATGTGTCAGGAGAGTGTCTCAAAGGATCTGTATTCGTTGAGTCGGAGATAGGAGACAAGGTGCTTTCTCTGTGGAGTGGGGTGTCGTGGGGTTCAGGAGAAGGTGCGTGAAGAGACTGACCCTTTTTGTTCAGTTCAATTAAATAAAATATTATAGAATAAAGTTCGTCGTAGGAGGGCTTTAGCACTGGTGGTGGATGGGGTGGAGGGGGGAGTGGCCCTGGCGATGCCGAAATCCTGATGCCGAGATCCGAGACGGGGTCCATTGAAACCGGTGAGGCCAGTACTGGATCTCGTGAAGTTCCCGGATCTGTAATCGGCGAGGGTATGGGTGCCATAGGTGAAGTACTTTGAGTCACTGCCTGCTCAGATACTGCGAATATCAATCTATGCAGGCCATTTGTATCTTTCCAACCTTCCAGCGACATTGTGGCATTTTCTTCCGACAGGCCGACGGTAGATTTTCTTTTGAGGGACGGCCGCCCCAACTTAACAGGACTTGCAACATTCGGTTCCACGGAGTTTTCCTCCATTGGAGGCGTCAAGCCAGCCTGATGGTCCTTGGTAGGGCGGGAAGAAACGAAAAATCCTCCCCCTTCAGTCATACTCACGAAACGAGAAAGTAATTGCCGATGAACGGCGTCGATATGATTTGATGACTTTTTCTTTCTTTAGCATAACTAACATAGTGGGAGACTACTCCAGGAATCTCGGACGTACGAATACTTTCCTCGCCACCGCGGCGGAAGTTGCAGACGATTGGCTCCGTGCTCGGTAAAACTGAAATCTCACCTTTTGAATATGATTCACCAACAGGAAGCATCGGATTACGTTTAGCTAGGCGGGGATCCACCGATTTGCCGGGCATTCTTTGAAAAACAATGAGATTGTGAAGGAGATAGCAAAGTGACGAAAAGAATAGGAGCGGGTTCTTAATTGTGGTTTTGGGCGGATTATAGACCGACTCATTGGGGACTCGAGCCTCCTTGAATATTTCAGCCCATTAAGCAGGTACGCCATATAATTGGTTTGAAATAGAGTTTAGTTAAAAAGCCGTGCACCAGTCCAGACTATCCTTTGACTCCGTGGAAAGTGGAACCTCACCGTTGATTCTAACCCAATTTATTTCTTCTCCCTTCTTTTTTCACAATGCCTAATATTCACCCCGAAGATCATTATAGCTACCGTGACTAATCTCTTCGATCAATTTTTCAAGCGATTTCGTGTTCGGGCTGAGTACCTGTACGTACCTCGGCTAATGCATTCCTTTGTTTCAACGTTAAAATTTTAAGTTTGCAAATCAAACTCAATTTATACTCAGTGGCTCATCCCATCCCACCCACCTTGCATAGACATTCTCGAAATGGAAAAGGATTGTCCAGAGCGGATCACACGGTCATACTTCTGGCTGCTGAATGTTGATCCCCACAGCATGCATATTGTACCTCATAACTAGTCCGTGCTCCTATGACGCATTCTGCATTAGGCGAGTCAAAACGGCCGGTTCTATTACCAGCAATAAAAGAGTCAAAATAGGGACGCCGGATGTCCAAGTGGTTTTCCAAAATCTTGGAGAGTTTCGCAAAAGCTAGAGCGAGTTGAATCTGATTGGCTAAGAAGATTGCTTTGCATTTTTTGAGGGTTATTAGTTACCCTAATGGGGGCTGTGATCGACAGTCGAGATTGTAATCATTTTCCCATTCAAAGGCAGCCACTTTTGTTACCCCTTTATTCGCACATCAACCGAAGCAACAACCATCAGTAAACAACTCTCCTAAATGGACTCAATCCTCTCTCACAGACTTCACGATATCTATTCAGATGGCACTTTAACCCTGTAGACTTTGGCTAATGTAGGCGAAGAACCACTATCACCCCCATCAACGCCCCTCCCGACCTCCAAGCGTCATCAAAAAGTCTCGACGAGTTTCGCGCATTTAACGACTAACTTCGGCCATACAAAAGACTCGACATTTCTAGCGTTGTTAAACTCGATTCAAACGCGATTAGCTGAATTACACGAGGGAACCGATGCGGAGTACCTCCGGGAAGTAGCATCTCTTGAAGATCAGCGGGATAGGGAACTCCTCGAAGTCGAAGCCGCTAGAGGCTTCGCGTTAGAGAGAGCGGAAAGAGAATACGAAGAGGAGAAACGTCTCGCAGAGAAGGAACTCCAGGTACGTGTTTAATGAATTGCGCTCATTGCCAGCAAGCGAAAAAGAAGGGAAAAGATGAGTTACTAACTACTCTCAATGGTCGATTAGCGCGCTTACAAGCCGATAATCTCCTCTTAAATCAAGCTCTCGATGCAGCAACATTAACAAGTCATGCACTCGCACCTCATGCCCCACTTACCGTCCCCGCCGATCCAACATTATCCACAACAACTCGGAACCTCCGCACACCCGGTTCAAAGCGATCCCGTCGCGCGGACGATGATGATCGACAGGTTGTCCAACGACCACAAAAGAGGGGCAGAAAAGAAGATTATGAAATTTATGGAGAGGCAGGGATTTGGGATCGAGATAAGGTTATTAAAATTTTTGGACCGAATGATGATCTTGGCACGGCGGATTTGGCGTCTATTAGGAAGGTGTTGGGCGTTACTAGGACTGCTAAAACGGCTGCGGGGAAGAGGAGGTGAAATCGTGTGTTTCAACGCTATGATAGGACTGTTACTATATGGATACTTGGATTGCATGGATATTGGGACTTGAGAAAAGTCGGTTGGTTGAGTGAAAGGAACGGAATATTTTTAGAAAATTTCACGGGTGAGGGAAATTAGTATAACCTTACGGTATAATGCAAGCTGTCGATCGCCATCATAATCTCATGAAATGGACTCCTTCCAACTACATCACCAACGTATTCTGTTCAGATGACTTCGCTTGCAAATATATGATGCCGATAAACGACAATGTCCAATGATTTAGGACAAGGAGAACGCCTCGATATTACCTCCTTTTCCCCCGCGGAGGGAACGTGGCCAGCCATTTGAAACAGAATTCGACACATCTCGAGTCATCATTCTTGGGCAGTCTTTCCCCAAACATCTCGTGAGTCCCAGTAGGCATCTCAAGAGGTATTTACCACTTTCCCTATCTGCGAAGAGACCATCAACATGTTTATACTTATTCTGTTAGATTACGACCGACCTATGCCCTTGCGCTTCGCGCACTCACATAAATAATAAATGCTGGTTGCAAAGTACCCACCCATAAAACACCCGTGAAGCAATAATTAGCACTTATGAACTGCCCGTGCCCATTGCCGATGTCAACACAGGCTCAAAATCAATTCTTACCGAAAGCCGACTCAGCTGCATTCGACTGTATCTCAAACGATTTACCTCAAAGTCAGGGCACATGCAACTATCACTAATTTTGTTTTGAAATTAGTGTATTAACAAATGTCTGCATATGTAAACGCAAAATAAAAAGTATACAAACGGCAACTTTTGGCGGATTTTAAAAACTGGGAGCTTAGCTTTTTCCGTTGCATCATAACGTTGATCACCCTACAGATCGAGACAGTTTTTGAGACACTACAGATCATTATCGTTACGATCTGAATCATCAGATCTGACCGTTGTACCAGACACTTAAATCCTTCAGACATTGTAAAAGCCGTAAGCTTTGAAAATCAAATTCCTGAATTCTGCCAGATCTTCGAAAGATTGGAGACAATAGGGAAGCAAGGCCCTCTTTAAATATCTAATCCCCCTACTATTTACGCTTTCACAGTCCGCAAAGACTATTCAGGCTTTCAACCCGTGGATTTCATTCCTGAGCTGAGGGACACAATATCGTTTATTTAAGTATCACCATCATCACCATAATCATAAGCAGTAGGAATCGTATTGAAATGCATCCATGGGAGAAGTTCAAGCATATACGGCGCAAGTTCGCGAGTATTGAGGTTGGAGCTGTGGAGACTCTGGCAAGGCAACTCAGAGATGGGATGGAAAATCGGGTTGCGGATGAATTTTACCTTGGATTAGACAACGTCGTTTTCACCGTGACCTTTGTTGATGGAGTGGAATGGATCTGCCGTGTTCGACTACAAAGAAGTGAACATTCGCAAACGTTTCAATCAACCGCTGCGATCAGGTCTTCAGTTGCAGCCATGCGCTATGTCAAAAAATACACAACGATTCCAGTCCCTACAATCTATTCCTATTCGCCTTACCCACTTCAAGGCCTGGGAAGTGGATATATTATGATGGAACGCATGCCTGGGTCAAAGATCGATTCTGTGGCATTTGGACCCCCCTGGACCGACGATGATGAACAAACTCAAATTTACGAGCAGCTTGCAGAGGTCACTTGTCAACTTTGGCATCATCGGTTCCCCATGATCGGACCACTTTATGAGTCGAAGGAAGGCAACTTCTACATCGGTCCATTCGTCGAAGAATCTGGGGTCGAACGTGGCCCTTTCGCCACCGCTGTTTCCTTCTTCGAATATAAAGCTTCCATGATCCGTAAGGCATATCATAAATGGCTTCAACAGCCCGACCGTTCAGCGGACCAAATCCAAAACGCCGAGAAGCTCTGCTCACTCTTTTCGAGAACCGCGGTGCGTCTCTCGGAACACAACTATGCTCCCTTCCCTTTTACTCACAGCGTTCTCGGGATTCACAATGCTTTATTCGTGCGCGATATGAGTAGTGGCAAACTCAAACTCAGCGCGATTTTGGACTGGGATTCTGCTCATGCTAGCGCATGGGAAGATTTCGGACAATTCCCGACAGTGTTGGGAATTAATTGGCAAGCATTAGAATCCGGAGACTATTCTTCCGATTCTTTGGATAATCTCCGCCGTCAGCAAAAATTATACATGGACGGAATTCAGCGAGTGGAACCAAGCAATGTCTCTGGCCCTAGGTTGTCGGAGATTATTGACAGTCCAGCGGTACGGATTGCGGAATTTTACTTGCTTTATTCTCGGCCTGAGCTTGAAATTGACCATCGAATTTTTTTGAAGTATATTCGCGAATGGGAAAGGAACGCCCGCAAGGTCACAGAGTAATTAAGTGGAGAATGCTGCAAGGCTGGACAAGTTATTAATATCTTATAAATCCTTGTGTGAATAGAAAAAGAGGGAATTCCAAAGCATCCCAGAAGAGAATTCGTATTGTCTTTGACTTTGTCCCGTGTTCATGATGCGAGGAATTTGGCGAATCGGTGCCTTCCAACTGTTTCTCGGCTTGTTGAATTCCATCTCACCACATACAGTCGCCACCTCAAGACTCAAATCTCCTAAATTAAGGACCAAAAATCTGTTCTATAGAATACCTTTCAATATCTTTACTGTCAGGACGTTCGGGAAAAAAGAAAGGCTAGGACGAACGTGGCATTCAGAAAGGGTGATTTCGAGAATGAAATCCCGACTAGAATGTACCAGAGTAAATTCGGGTCAAGAGACTTGCAAAGCATAAGCACATCAGCCATTGTGGCTTCAAAAAACCTCTTAGTAATTCTGTACATATAGTTGGAATTAGGACAAGTCATTTGGTGATGTCCGATCTGTTCAAGTCTCGGCAGTCGTGAGATGTGAAGTACCATGAGATGCAATTTTGGCCTGTCAAGACAATTACCCACCCACCTTAAGTATTCCCAATTAGCTTGGCCCTTTGACACATCGTCATTCGGCGTACCACCACTACGTCCTCCTCCTACGTGCCACCTCCTTCAGTTGTTCTCAGTCATCATGCCTGGTCTCTGGTCAGTACACGATAATCCTTCATCCCGGCTATGGCGGATTCCTCTTCCTAATATCCACCTGGGTCCTAAAACTCGTGATATTGGTGTTTACACTTCAGGAGCACTGGTAATTCATCCGTCGTTGCTCGAAGCTAAAGATAGTTTGCGTTAGGGTGGTGGGTATTTATGGATGTAGCGATTTACTCGAAAGCTGCGAATGCATCTGACATTCATGTTCAGTTTGTTGATTGGATTCCATTAATTTGCACTATCCTTGGCATGGCAATGTACTTTATCCTTCCCATGTTCGCCCTTCCTTGTCCTCTTCCGCTATTCTATTTCCTTCGGCGTTATTCTGCGTGTAGGTGCTAATTTGTAGAATAAATTCCATCGATAAATCACGATTGTCCGGGGATGCCGCATATACATATTCCGGAAGTGGCGTTGCATGGAAAGCACGAGCAGTCCTCTTCGTAGGTTTCGCATTCATGGCCGGTGGACTCGCTGGATCAGTCACTGTGCTCGTATTGAAATATTTGCTTCCAGGTTATCCGTTCCCTACATTGGGATTCGGGGTGAGTAATGTTGTTGGCAATGCTTTGGTGATGTTGAGGTATTCCGTTTCGTGAATTTGGCTGACTTTAGTTCTGTCGTTTTGTGGATTGCTCAGAATATTGCGGAGGATGAGTATCATTATAATCTCCAGATTTGAGAAGGGAAAGGAGTGTGGAAGGGTAAGTAGCATTTAATCGTTTGATATCATCCTGACGCCGTACTCCTGTGAAATATATATGAAACCGCAAACAACTCGGCATATCTGTACCCCCTGAACAATGCTTATGCCATCTTGAAGAATTCCTCAACAGCTGAAGACGGCATAAACTCCACTCCAACCTTCGCCATCTCTTTCCTTGCATCTTCGGTACTCTCAGGTGCAACTCCCTTGGTACAATCATCCACAACAATCGTCCTAAATCCTCTCTTCCTAGCATCCATGGAAGTATACTTGACACAAAAATCCTCCGCTACAATTACCTTCCCATCTGAGATAACATACCTAATCCCACGACGAAGACCGTCTGAATGTTCTGTTCTCGAAGGGATTGTTCAAGTTTACTTGGTTTCACTTCCCATACATCACAAAAGGCAGAGTAAGCCTCCAACTCAATTTCCTGTCCCTTCTTAATAATAACGTCAATCTCTCCGATATCTAATCCCTCAACAAATTCGGCTCCCTCTGTGCCCTGGACACAGTGATCCTACGTCAGTCGCCGCCGGTAGAAAAGCCTACAGGCCACAACGTCTGATCGAACAATTCTCCAGGCTTAGAAGGATGAGAAGTTTGAATAACTTCAAAGGGACCTTTTCCAGGATGTTGACTCGCAAATGAAACATGATTCGGCGGATGATTATCCTTTGAAGCGATTTTAAGGCTGAACGGAAGCTGCAGAAGGCGGTTGATGGCGGGGATAATGTCACGGCCGTGGGGGACTGCTAGGGAGCCAGTCTGTGGTTAGAATGGTAATTGGAGGAGGCACAGGTGGACAGAAGTCGTTTTGCATGTCTATCACGAGAAGAGCCGAGATTTTTGGGTTGATTGTTGTCATGATGTCAGCGGTGATGATGAAGATCACGGAGTTACGAATCTATAGCGACCGATGTCGGACGGACCCTGTCCAGACTCCGGATGGCCGGGAAACAGCGGAGTTTACGATGGAGGGAGGCTGGAGGCAGAGTCTAATAATTGTTGGAAAGATAATGAAATTCTAAACTGCAAAGGCCATAAGTAATAGAAAAAGATGAATTACCGTGTCTATGAAACTGAGATTGTGATTTCAGCTAGGATGGTCGCCCGGCATCATGATGTACTGCGGCGAATAAACCGAATAGCAAAAGTCGCTAGAATCACATAGAAACGGACTAGAAATGAAAATTTAAGCAGTCATGGTTCTAGAGAGTCGTGAAGAAACAGTGTCGATGAGTTTAGTGATAGAATGGGGATCATTAGGTTGATGGTGATGTTTTCGGTAACTCCGTCCGGAATCAAAACAAAGTAAACAAACCAACAAACATCCATAAAACGGACGTAAAATCAACAGCAGAAGCGAGGATATGCAATATAAACGTATTAAGATTACTAGTATATGAATAATGAAGTAAAAATGGCAACAACTACGGTGTTTCTTCAGCATCCCCTTTTAGATCGTCAAAAATATGTGTTTCCTTCACGGAGGACGATGAACACGTTCATCGCCATCTGTGAGGGCAAAAAAAACGGTTTACAGCCCGAAGGCAGAAATCAAAAATAAAGGCAATACGGCCACCCGAAAGCAGTCGCACACAGATTAGTCGAGCGCTGTGCAATGCAGGACCTTTCTGCGCATCTCCCTCTTCTTGAGCAGGGATGGTGAAGCCCAGGTAAGTGATGAATTTTAGCCCACTTTTGCACTTATATACTAGCGGTCACATCTTGAGCCCTAAGCCCTAAATGTCATGTTCTCTGACTAATCGAAAGCTATCTACCAATTAAAATCTAAGAAAAAATAAAAATAAAAAAGACTGGTCTGAATTACAACGCGAAAGAGCATATTTGTCAATAATCAACGAAGATTGGTTGAAATTTGAGAGGAATAATTACATGGAGAAATTCATAGAAATCCACAGATCTCACCTCAAATTCACTGACATCAGGTAGATTTAGATCAAAATATCGACCAAGGATATAGAATATTTCACGCTAATGATTAATTTCACAAAGGTTGAGCAATATTAAATACATACGAAATTCATTGATTTCTATAGTACATGCGTATGATAGAAGTTAATCGCTATCCCTCTCTAAAAATCCAGGATCGCTTTCAACTTTATGATTAAATTTACTCCACCAATCTTCAAAAGCTTTTAAAGGAACGTACGTCGTATCCGATCTTAACTGTCCCAACGCCATGACTCCCGGTGGTAAATTCTGCGTTGCAAACGAACCCAAGAAATTAAAAAGATTCTTCGCGATCCGCTGGGCCACGACCGTCAAGGGAGGCAACGGCTTCCCTACTGCCATCGTATTGCTACTGCTCTGTGACTGTAGTGTAGAAAGTTGCGCTTCCACTTGCGCAATAGGTTCGATTGATATGCCCAAGGTAATTGTGGGATTTGGATCCGTCAATGACGTAGCTTGAGTTTTTCCTTTCAACGCGAATATCGCCGAAGGTTTCTGATATGAAAGTCTAGTACTCATTAACATACACAACAAAATCGCAATGGTAGCAATAGTTCTTACCCGCCTAATAATTGAAAAGGTTTGCCCGGCCATTGGTAGTGGATGGTCACTCCGGAGTCAGGGGGTAACACCGCTATTTAATTAACGAAACTTTGTCGGGATGAAAGCGGGCACCTACCATCAGGCAATAAAAATACCACAATATGATTTATGTTCACTGCGTCTTCGAGAAGAAAGATATATTTGTATTGATCTACCTGCACAGAGTTAGCGATTGAGGCTAAATGGCTTCGGGTCGGTTAACGCATTAAACCGCCTTTCGCAGTGGGAGAGTGTCACCTGCTGCAGGTTCGTGCTGACTGAGCCATTAGCAAAGGCTAACACACGAAGGCAGGAAGTAACCTGGCCGCCCAGCACATATACAGCCAAACATCCTCTTCTGTTCTCCCCGGACACCTCAGCACCTTTAAGCTGGCTGGATAACTCCCGCAAATGACAATGGAAGATCGGCAGAACGTTTTGAATGGAAGCCTTTTTGCCCAAACCCTGGAATTTCTCCTCGCACGTGAGATACATGAGATAGAGATCAATCGCGAGATCGGAACGATATCAGGAATTCGTTCGCAATTCCTTGGTTCCAAGTGGCTGTGCAGGCCCCATCGGGACTTTCTGGTCCCTCAAATCCCTTTTGCGCAGTTTGCGCTTTTACGGAACCCCATGTACCGCGCAGTAATGTCGAATCCTGAGCGCTATTGCGCGCTAGATGGCCCAATGGCACCCCATCTCACTTACGATACAGCTCATGGGCATTTTCAATTAGTGCCACTTGACGCTCTTTGGAACTATAGAATCTTATGCACTTGAGGCTGAATAAACAATGGTCCGTGCACTATAAGGCTTTGAAGGAACAAAACTCAAAGTTATACTTCAGTCAAAGCACGAAGTTTCTTCTGCCTTTCACGACAATAGCTATTTGTTGCTGAAAACATGAATGAGACCTCTTCCTTCTGAGGACATCAAATAATAGCGCCGGCGAAATGATCGAGTATAAAATGTCTGGCATCAATCACGGTAGGAATCTCTTAAGAGCTTTTCTCTTAGAAGTTCTAAAAGAATCTCTCTAAAGGAAGATGGCCGAACTTGCTATCATCAGTCCTCTTATTAGTTTGACAGCCTTCCTCTCACAATGGCTTTACAAGAAATGGAATGATCACCGCTCTAACTTGGAAGGCAGGGCAGAAACAAACGAACTTTTTAGCGCAATTGGTATTCTCAAGGTATTTTCAGAAGACAAAGTCAAAGAGTTTCAGAGACTTAGTCGCGAACATTCCCTTGATCAAGATACTCTGAGTCAGTGAGATTAGAGATTCTTTTTGCTGATAGTTGTAGATCGCTTGACGTGGGAAATTCAGTATGCCTACGGAACGGTTAAGGACACTTTGGAGAATAAACAGCTCAGGACAGTGGCCAAAAAGAGTCGCATAGAGAGTATTCATCATCGCCTGAGTCAGCATTTAATCGTTGATATTGGTTTTATAAATGCAGAGGTTGGCCCCTTGCTTCGATTTGATTAATGTAGACGTCATTCGCTAATTTGCAAATGACTCGTCAGCTCCTGCAGGCAACACAACGTATCGAGGGTAGTCTAAACAGCCTTCATCATCTACAAATTCCCGCGCCGGCTTATTATCCAAGTACTCCTTACCAGAGTCCGACCCAACATGCTCTATCTCAGAATTACGCTCAGGCTTCGCCTGGACACAGCTGTCTTCCTGTAATCCCTGATTCCCCGGTTAACTCGGCTTCACCGGGCTCGCCAGCTTCCCCATTTAGTCCAAGTCTAATTAGTCCGTCGTCTCCGGTGGCCCCAAACTTGGTAATCCTCTTTTGCAACGAAGTGGCTGATGGAGAACCGCACCACCACTCATCCCTCGAAGAAACTCCAGAAACATCATCGTTGCGACTACCATAATAATCACCACTGCCAAAAGCCACCAACCCAAATACACCCAACCTACGAAACGGTATACCACAGAAAAGTCACTAATTGAAAAGACAGTACAACCACCCCCTCTGTTCATCCGCCAGTCCTCGGGACGGAGCCCCTTCGGATTTCTCAGCTGTGGATTCCCAGGTATTAGCTTTTGAAGCTACGCTAGGAATGATGTGGTATCTCATCGTAGCCTCAATAGTTATTTTCACTTTGATTAGAGGGTAATTTTGCGTAATGGGGCAGGGATAT
>Ga0335078_10002268_pt1 | contig 29179 bp, 22 predicted proteins | sample Lox_Sample_32_FD_206711 | JGI IMG/M metagenome (GOLD analysis project Ga0335078, IMG submission 206711) | Soil microbial communities from Loxahatchee National Wildlife Refuge, Florida, United States - Lox_Sample_3.2 | ecosystem: Environmental > Terrestrial > Soil > Wetlands | place: USA...
ACGGCATGCCGGTGCGCTTTGAGCCGGCAACGGGCGACGTCCGCCTGTGCGCCGTCGTAATCGATTGCGACGAAAAGACCGGGAACGCCCGTGAAATTGATCGATTGATGCTCTCGTAAGTCGCACCTGAGCCGCACTCAGCGCCGGTGATGGGTTCCGCAGAACGCAAGGTCTCGGGGACGTTACGTTCTGTAATTGGTCGTGAGGGCGATTCCCTTCCGGGATGTTGAACCCAAAGGTACGAGGGCCTAGTGGTGGGTCGCGGCCGCTGCGAACCACGTTAGAATCAGAGAAATGCGTCGATGGGCATTCACTTTCGGGGTGGGAGTTCTGGCTGCGACGCTGAGTTCGCTTGCCTTCGCCGGCAGTGATGACCCCTCGGCTAAAACAGCTACTCCCTGTACCAGCGGCCTTCCGGGCGCGGTCAACTGCATGGCGTCCAAGGCAGAGATGAAGGAAGCGCGCGATGCTTTCATGCGCGGAATCAAGCTCAACGATCATAAAGACCTGCAAGGGGCGTTCGAGCAATTCGATAAGGCGGCGCGCCTGGTGCCGCAGGATCCGCAGTTCCTGACTGCACGGGAGTTGGTGAAAGCGCAACTCGTTTTCGATCACGTGGAGCGGGGCAACCAGTTGTTGTTGGAAGACCTGCAAACCAAGGCTGCAGCCGAGTTTCACGCCGCTCTCGATCTCGATCCCGAAAATCAGTTTGTCCGCGAACGGCTCGAGGAGGCGACTCTGGAATCGGCGCCGGAGCGTCCTAGGGTATTGCCTCAGCTTGTCGACGCGGGCGAAATCCATCTTGAGCCGAAGCCAGACAAGGCGACGTTTCATTTTCGCGGGGATACGCGAGCTCTGTTTACCGAGCTGGCCATGGCGTATGGAGTGAAGGTGCAATTCGACGACACCGTGGTGTCGCGCCAGGTGCGGTTTTATATCGATGACGTGGATTTCTTTACCGCTCTCAGAATGGCCTGCGAGGTCAGCAAGACGATGTGGGCGGCGCTTGACGCGCACGAGGTGTTCGTTGCGGCCGACACTCCGGAAAACCACAAGCAATTCGACCGCATGTCGCTGCGAACGTTCATTTTGCCCCCGCATTCCACCCCGCAGGAGACCACCGACCTCGTCACTGCCATGCGGAATATGTTCGACCTGCGCTTCATCACGTCGGGGCTGTCATCGGACAGGGTGGTAGTGAGGGCGCCACAGCACATTCTGGAGTCCTGTGCCGAACTGCTGTCGCAACTGAGCAACGATCGTCCGCAGGTAATGCTGAACGTCCGCGTCTACCAGATCAATCACCAGTTGATGCGCAACATCGGCTTGCACATCCCGAACACGTTCAACCTCTACAACATTCCGGCGGTGGCGCTGGCCGGGCTCGCCGGCCTCGGCGGGCAGAACATTTCTTCGCTCATCAATCAGCTGATCTCTTCCGGTGGCATCAACCAGGCCGGCAGTTCGGCACTGTCGGGTCTGCTCGCTCAATTGCAAGGACAGTCGAGCGGTATTTTCAGCCAACCTCTGGCTACGTTCGGAGGCGGGCTCACCTTCATGGGCCTGAGCCTCGACCAGCTTGCGGCTAATCTTTCGGTCAATGAATCCTGGGTCCGCAGCCTGGAAGATTTGACGATGAGGGCGAGCCAGGGGAACGACGCGACCTTTCGCATCGGAGAGCGCTACCCGATCATGAACGCCAGTTACGCGCCGATCTATAACTCGCCGCAGATTTCGCAGGTGCTCGGGAACCAGAGCTATTTGCCTCCATTTCCGTCTGTTACATACGAAGACTTAGGGCTGAACATCAAGGCGAAGCCGACCATCCATAAGGACGGTTCGGTAACTCTGCAACTGGAACTGCAGGTACGTTCGCTGACAGGTCAATCGGACAACGGCGTTCCCGTGATATCGAACCGGGAATATACGGGTAGCATCACGCTGAAAAATGGCGAGCCGGCGGTGGTGGCGGGTGAGGTCTCGCAATCCGACATGCTGTCGATGACTGGAATTCCAGGCCTCGGGTTTATGCCCATCCTGAATCAGTTCATGGCCACCAACACGAAGCAGACCGAGACTGACGAACTGATGATTGTGATGACGCCAAACGTGGTCGCCAATACGATTCGAACGACCCCGGAGATTTGGATCAGCGAGAAGTAAGACCCCAGACCTAATCCGACGGGAATCCACTCTTGTACGCCAGTTCCGTTCTCTTACGTGTTATTGTTTGGCGGCGAAATCTACCAGGCGCTTGTAAATGTCCCCGTCCCGGGAATCAATGTTTCCGATCTTGCGTCCGTTAATGAATACCGTAGGCGTACCGGTCACTTCTACGGACTTGCCCAGCGCGAGCGATGCATCGACACGGGCCTTCGTCTCAGGCTTGGCGGCGCACGCGGCAATGTCGGCGCCCTTTACGCCGGCGCCGTCGGCTAGGGCAGTAAGTTTTTCGTCCGCTGTTTCGGCCGTGATATCGGCCTGGGTTTCGTAGGTCTTGGAGACGAACTTCCAAAAGGCATCGTTGGAAGCGCGGCCAACGCAATCGGCATAAGCTGCGCCCTTTGCGGCCCAGTTATGCATTTCCAGCGGGAAATTCTGAAATACAAACCGCGCGTTGGGCTCGGCGGCCACCAGGGCCTCGATGGTCGGCTGGGCCGCTTTGCACGCGGGACACTGCAGATCTCCGAACTCGACAATCGTGACCTTGGCATCCTTCGGGCCGCGCTCCGGACCCGTGATTCCCTTCTCGAGCAGTTTCCTTACGGGATCGAAGGGCCTCGCGCCGAAAGGAATAATGTCGCCGACCAGGGCGTGTTCGCCGTCGGGAGAGACATAGAAGCGCGACATTTGCTGGCCTTGCGCGCTGGCAAGAATCACCGTTACTTCCGCCAATCCAGCGACCCCGGACGGCCGGATGCTGGCAATCTTCCAGGACAGCTCCGGTTGGTAGCCAAAGGTCTGCTGCAGGAAAGAATCGACCGTGGCTTCGGAGGGAAGATTAGCCGAGTCGGTGGAGGCAGACTTTTCCATGGATTTTACGGGAGCTGATTTCGCAGGCGCGGTTTGTGCCATTGCGAGACTGCCTGCCAGCAGAAACATACAGAACATGTTCAGAAGACTGCGCATGGATGCCTTTCCGTTCATTGTCTTGGTGAACCCTTTTGGGGGAGCGTGCTCTCAGATACAAACAGGATACTTCAAGCCTCGCTTTTGGCGGCAATGGGAAAACGCCGTCCGTAACCGAAAGCTTTGGGGGAAATCTTGAGTCCCGGAGCCGCCTGCTGACGCTTGTATTCGGCGCGGTCTACCATGCGGATGACGCGCTGCACGACGGAGATATCCAATCCGCGATCGGCCGCTATGCGCTCGGCGGTATGAGAATCTTCCACATAGTCCTCGAGCACCGCGTCGAGAATGTCGTAAGGCGGAAGCGAGTCGCTGTCTTTCTGGTTGGGGCGCAACTCGGCCGACGGCTGCTTTTCCAGCGTGGCCTGCGGAATCACGCGACGCCGTGAATTTACATATTCGCTCAAACGATAGACCAAAGTCTTGGGAACGTCAGAAATGACGGCCAATCCCCCCACCATATCCCCGTAGAGTGTACAGTAGCCGACTCCCAGTTCGCTCTTGTTCCCGGTCGAGAGCACGATGGCGCCGAGCTTGTTTGACAGCGCCATGAGCAGCGTGCCCCGCGCGCGGGACTGAATGTTTTCTTCCGTCACATCTTCTTTTTGGCCCGCAAACACTGGCTGCAAGGTCTGCCGGTACGCGACGTAGGCGGAATTGATGGAAAGCAATTCGAAGCGGATCTCCAGGTTCTGTGCCAGCGCACGAGCGTCGTCGATCGAACCTTGCGAAGAATAGGGGCCGGGCATGCCGACGCCAATCACGTTTTCCGGCCCCACCGCGTCCGCCGCAATCACCGCGGTGAGGGCGGAGTCGATGCCGCCGCTCAGGCCGATGATCGCCTTTCGAAATCCGCACTTGTGCATGTAATCGCGCGTGCCCAAGACCAGCGCGGAATAGACACTGGCTTCGTCGCCGGCGATTTGGTCGTGCATTTCGCCGGTCAGGGTTTTGGAATCGAAATAGAGGAGATCTTCTTCAAAGGAACGGCCCTGGGCGATGACTTCTCCTTCGGCATTCAGCACAAGGCTCGAGCCATCGAAAACAAGGCTGTCGTTGCCGCCAACCTGATTGACCATCACAACTGGAACTTTGTGCTGACGCGCGATGCTGGCCAGCATGTCGCGGCGGAGCTCGCGCTTGCCGATCCAGAATGGGGACGCAGAAATGTTGAGAACAAAATTACCGCCCGCCTGAATCAGCGCTTCGACGGGATCGACGGTGTAGAGGCGCTTGACCCAGAACTGCTTGTCGTTCCAGGCATCTTCGCAAATCGTCAACGCCATGCGATTGCCACAGAAGGGAAAAAGTTGCTGGCTCTTGGCGGGAGCAAAGTTGCGGATCTCGTCGAAGACGTCGTAAGTGGGCAGCAGCATCTTCGATTGAATGAAAGCGATTTTGCCGTCCATCAGGAGGGCGGCGGAATTCATGACCGACTTGCCGGTCTCAGAATCGGCGGGAGTGACCATGCCGCAGATGACGGCGATGCCGTTCGTCTCGGCAGCAATCCGTTCCGCACTTTCGCGATTCCGCGCGACGAAGGAAGGCCGCTCGACCAGATCGCGGGGTGGATAGCCGCACACCGACAACTCGGGAAACAGAATCAGACCCGCGCCAGCAACCTGGGCACGGCGCGAAAAATCGATGATCTTGGCAGCGTTTCCCGAAAAGTCGCCGACCGTCGGATTGATTTGGCCCAGCGCAATCTTCACCTGTTTAGTGTAAAGCCGGACATTGCGAAGGCCAAGTGACGACGAACGTGGGTAATGGATTCACGGAACCACTACCCACCCATTGCTTGGCGAGAACGAGCAACGAAAGGCGCAGGGTAGCACCGCTGGCCTTTGACCATTGCTTCGGTGTTACTGATTCAGGGGCAAGAGCGCCTGACATGCGGCTTCGCTCCCGGCGAGCGCCCCGCTAGGGTCAACCCGGACCACCGCGTCTTCGAAGGAGCAGAAGCTGCGATTGCCCGTCTGGCCTACCGTGATGGGAACTGCCGTCGCATAATATTGAACCGCCGGAGGTCCACCCGCGCCGGTCGCGGCAAACGTGTATCCGCTCTTGGTGCCGGCCGCCAGAACGCTATCGATCAAACAGGCGTTCGTCGAAGTCGCAGTGCAAGGATTCGCGTTGGGGCCGAGCACAGCCAGCGTGGCTGCAAAACCCACGGTGGGATAAGTGGAGTTGTAAGTCACCATTCCGGTGTTGATGGTGCGGATCGATGCAACCGCTGACGATTCGTTGGACGCCATGCGGGCGCGCAGTAGATTCGGAATTGCAATTGCGGCGATGATCAGGATGATGGCAACGACGATCAGCAACTCGATCAATGAAAACCCTTTGTGTCTCGACATCTGTATCTCCCTCGCATTCTGGTTAAGTTGAATCTCATCTGACCGGACAAGCGGTCGCTGTTGTCACTGGCATTTCCTTAACCAAAATCGGGCGCACCCCTCTCCAAGCGGATGGGCATTGTTTTGTAGAGCGCTTTCCGTCTTCGCCATCAGGATGAGGTCATTCTCATCAACAAATGACAAAATGCGCTGCCCTTTTCTGCCAATTTATGCTTTAAGAAATTTCTAAGCGAGGACCTACGACTGCGTAGCGAGAATGCGGCTTCGAGCGGAAGGGTAACGCTGCATGATTGTACGAACGGAACCTTCGTGCCTGCCTAGTCGCCGCCCGCAGGAAATACCGTGTGCCTGGCTGCCGGCATGGGGCTCGATCCCTTTTGATCGCGCCACAACACTTCGTTCAGCAGATGGGCATCGGCCGCGTCGGGACGCGAGAAATCCATCTTCGACGAGATCTTCGCTCCCGGCGCTTCGGCACGATTAATTTCGTAAATCAAGCCGCTGTTCAGGTTGCGTTTGTCGACTTTGTAAGGCGGCTGGTTGCCAAGTCCAGAAAACATATGCCCCATAACGGGCGCATAGGCGTCGTTCTGGTTCATGGGAGGAAGCCCGAGCAGCAATTCCATGGTGTGAACCATGTTGACTGTGGTGTAGAAGCGATGCTCGATGTTCGGTTGCGCCGCCGAACCCGGCGAGTACTTGCTGATCACGAGCGCAATGGAGCGATGCGCGTCGACATGGTCGGCGCCATCCTGGGCATCATCTTCCAGAACAAAGATCGCTGTGTCATCCCAGTACGGGCTGTGCGAGACGGCATCGACCACGCGGCCGAGAGCGAGATCGTTGTCGGCGACATTTGCCGCAGGGCGCGCGTGGTTGGGGCGCGTGCCTCCGGTGTGATCGTCGGGCAGATACAGGAGGATGAACGACGGCATTTGAAACTCCGGGCCTTCGTTCGACTGGCGGGCGCGAACGTAGGCGCCAAACTCGTTGAGGAACTCGTCGGCGCGAAGCTGATCGGGATAATCGGTGTTGAAATCGGGGAATAGCGGGTCGAAGTGATCGCGCAATGCTGGCTTGTCCGCCTTTACGCCGCTGAACATCGGCACCGCCCACGGCCATGGGCTCGCGCTGCCGTGAGGATCTCCGACGTTCAGCGGGAGCGTGCCGCCCTGATTGACCACCTTCCGCGGGCACGGAGACTCCAATTCCCTCGGAGTCGTTGAGCTTGCGTCGGCAGCATATCCGTCGCACCAGAGCGCATTCACGAATTCGCCGTAGAAGCGGTAGCTCACGTGATTGCGCGCCAGATTATCCCAGAGGAAGCCGGTGCCGGGATCGTCTACGTCGGGGAGGTTGTGCTCGATGGGAAACTCGTCGGCATTCTGCCCCTGAAAATCGTAGGTGCGTTCCTTGCCGCGATAGGCGATCTGCCATGTTTTCTCGTTGTAGTCGGACGTTATAGCAGCGGTGGACCAGACGTGGCCGTCTCCGGAGACTTCCCCGCTATCGTAGAAGTTGTCGAGCACGCCGAACTGCAGGGCCAGCTTGTGCTCGTTGGGCGTGATGTCCTCGCCATACATCGTGAGTGAGGGATCGCCGTCTCCGACTTTCAGATCGCCGAGAATCTGGTCGTAGGTGCGGTTTTCTTTCATCACATAAATCACATGCTTGATCGGATTCTGGCCGCCGGCGAATGTGATTTTTCCAGGCTCGCTGTGGAATAGATTGTCGCGTTCGACCATCTGCGTGTATTCGGGGAGTTTGGCCAGCGTCTGCGGAATATTCAGCCGAGCGATCGATCCGCGGAGCAGCGTGGGGATGTACGGATGTTCTTTGTGCTTCGTCTTGTAGACGGTCTCGCCCATGTCTTTGTTGGGGCGGGTGCCTTCGCCTTTAGCCGTGGCAATTAGCAGGTCGTCGCCGTGAACAGCGAGGGCGGAGGGGTACCAGTCGGTGGGGATGAATTGGGCGCTCCCATAGGGAATGCTCACGTGCCAAAGGCCGACGTCCCCTAGCAGTTTTGAAAGGTCGAATACAGCCACGGCATCGATGGCAGAATCTGCAACGAACAAAAACTTGCCGTCTTTGGATTGCGCGAGCCCCGTGGGAACACTCCCCCCGAATGTCTGGAATTTCGTCGTGGTTGGCAAGAATGCAGGTTCGCTTCCGGCAGAAATACCGATCACAGCAACGCTGTCCGCATTGGACAGCGCTACGTACAACAGCTTCTCGTCGGGACTCAACAGCATCGCCGTGGGATGCGATCCGGGCGCGAGCGAGTCTTCTGGCTGCTTCAGCTTGATCCGGCGGGCCACTTTGCCGCTGGTCAGATCCAGTTCCGCCACTTGCGACGCGTTCCACAGGCTGCACCACCCCCTCCGCCCGTCTTTCGTGGCCACGCACGCGTAAGGAAACGAGGACGGCACCAGATCGCTCGTGCTCAGATCGAAGCTCTGCAAGATCTTTCCTGTCGCGGCATCAAGCAAGACGGCATTGTCCGAGAGATTGTTCGCAACCAGCAGTTTGTCGCGGCCGCCGTCAGAGATCACTGCCAGACCAGCGGGGTATGGGATTGCCGTATGTGGCCAAGTCTTGCGCAAGCCGATAGAGACTTTTTTTGCGATGGACAGCGATTGCGGGGCAATCGGAATAAATCGCCCTGGGGTGACTCTACCTTCAGAAAATCCGTAGACTGCAATGCCGTTTCCAAGATCGCCAGGCTTTGCGCCCGTCGGATCGCTGACCGAACCGACCGATGCATAGAGATTCTTTCCGTCGGAGCTAAAGGCCAGCCCGAGGAAGTAGCTCTGATGCGCGTCGTCGCCGAGCCTGGTGTCGGGATAGTCGGCAATCTGATACGTCTTGAGATCGAGGATTGCGATCGATTGATGCGCCAGCGTCTCTTGCGTGCCGTAGCCGTCGTTCAGCAAAGCAGCGTAGCGGCCGTCGGGACTGACCACCATCGTGGCGGGAAAGCTGTTGGTGCTGCCAACGCGTCCCGGGGATGGAATCGTCAGCCTTTTGCTCGTGGGAAGCGGCAGCGACCGCTGATCGTTGGGCGGCGCCTGAGCGAACACCGGCGGGAGGGCGAGCAACGCACAGATGAAAAGACAGCAGAACGAGCGAATCACGGCGCCTCCGCCAAAGCGAGGATCAAAAACGAAAGGTGAAACGAGCGTAATGCAAGGCGGGTGCTGCGGTCAAAGGCGCTACAAACCGGAAGCGCTGGACGTGGGCTGCTCCGACGCCTGACCCTCAGCTTCCTCCGGATGAACGTTGTGGCGCACGTCGGCGCCCTGTACCCAGAAGATGACGTCCTCAGCAATGTTGGTGGCGTGGTCGGCGACGCGCTCCAGATTGCGGGCGACCAGCAGAGCATCGAGCGCCTGCCGCACAACCTCGGGGCGATCGTTCATGGTCTTGACGAGCTGAATGAAAGCATCGTCGCGCATGCGGTCGATGACGTTATCCATTTCCAGAACGGCTTGCGCGAGTTCAGCCTTTCCCTCGATGAAGGACTCGAGAGAGCGGCGCACCATCGCGCTGACGGCGGCGCCCATGCGAGCAATATCCACCGGCAATTCTGCGGCCGGCAGTTCCACCATATCCATGACACGTTCGGCGATATTGACCGCCTGGTCGCCGACGCGCTCGAGATCGGCATTGATCTTGGTCACTGCCAGAATGAAGCGGAGGTCAACCGCCATGGGCTGTTGCATGGCAAGCAGGTCGAAGGCGGCTTCGTCGATTTCGCGCTCGGCAGTGTTGATGAGGCTCTCGCCTTCCAGCACCATCTGGCAGCGAGTCAGGTCGCGCTCGACATAAGCCTGGCGTGCGCGGTCCACCGCCTGCTCCGCGAGTCCTCCCATGCGAAGCAGCCGTTGCCGCAAATCGTCAAGTCCTTGTTGAAAGCGCGTGCGCATGATGCGAACCTTCCTTATCCGAACCTTTACCCGGTCAAATCTCTTGCCCGGCCATCTCCATCCAAATCAGTCCTATCCAAATCTGCCCGTGATGTAGTCTTCCGTCTTCTTGTCCGACGGCTTGGTGAAGATTTTCTCCGTCTTGTCGAACTCGATCAGTTTGCCCAGCAGGAAAAAACCGGTGAACTCGGCCACTCGGGCTGCCTGCTGCATATTGTGCGTCACAATTACGATGGTATACCGCTCTTTGAGCTGGAAGATCAACTCTTCAATTTTGCCCGTCGAGATTGGATCGAGAGCGGAGCAGGGCTCGTCCATGAGCAGGACCTCGGGCTCGACGGCCAGGGCGCGCGCAATGCAAAGCCGCTGCTGCTGGCCTCCGGAGAGGCTGGCGCCGGACTTCTTGTGTACGTTGTCTTTCACTTCGTCCCACAGCGCCGAGACTTCGAGCGAGCGTTGCACGATCTCGTCGAGCTTGTGCCGGTCGTGGAATCCGTTCAACTTCAGCCCCGATGCCACGTTGTCGTAAATCGACATTGTGGGAAACGGATTCGCCTTCTGGAAGACCATGCCCACACGCCGGCGCAATTGGGTCGGCGAGGTTCCGTTGTAGGCGTCGATTTCGCCAATGTGGACGCGGCCGTCGACCCTCGCTTCCGGAATCGTTTCGTGCATCCGATTCAGGCAGCGGATGAACGTGGACTTCCCGCATCCTGAAGGACCAATCAGCGCTGTGGCATGGTTGGCCGCAACCTTGAGATTGATGTCATACAAGGCCTGTCCCTTGCCATACCAGGCATTCAGGTTTTCGACCTGGATTCCGACGCCCATAGTTATGCCGCTCCGAAGGTACCACGGCGCACGACGTAGCGAACGGCCGCCACGGCGCTGATGATAAGAACAATGAGGACCAGCGAGCCCGCCCACGCCTGGCGATGCCAGTCGTCGTAGGGAGAGTTCGCGTAGACGTAGATCTGCAGCGGGAGGGCTGCGGTGGGCTGATCGTAGCGCAGGCTCCAGAACTGATTGCCGAACGCAGTGAACAGCAGGGGCGCAGTTTCGCCAGCCACTCGCGCAAACGCCAACATGATTCCCGTAATTACACCTGAAGTCGCGGTCCGCAGCGTAATCGAGAGAGTGGTTCGCCAGCGAGGAACACCGAGTCCATAAGCCGCTTCGCGCAGGGCTTGCGGCACAAGGAGCAGCATTTCTTCCGTAGTGCGCGTGATCGTCGGCACCATCATGATCGCCAGCGCGACGCCTCCGGCCAGCGCTGAGAAATGCTTCTGGTGCATCACGACGATTGCGTAGCCAACAATCCCGATCACGATCGAGGGAACGCCGTTCAGGACGTCGGCGGTAAAACGGATCGCGCTGCCGAAGCGATTGCGGCCGTACTCCGCGAGGTAGATGCCGGCGCCGACTCCGAAGGGCACGCCGATGATGCTGGCGATACCCAGGATGAGAATCGAGCCTACGATGGCGTTGGCCATACCCCCGCCTACTTCTCCGACGGGCTTGGGAGTCTGCGTCAGAAACGCGAGGTCGATCGAGCCCAGGCCACGATAGAGGAGATAGCCGAAGATGGCGATCAGCGGCGCGAGCACCAGTACCACGGTCAGGATGGCAGCACCGGTCATTACGTGATCGGTAACGCGACGACGCAGGCTGATCGGAGACACCGAGTATTGGCTGGCAACTGCGGCGGACTCAGGCATGTCCCCTCGCAGGCTGGCCGCGGGTTACAGTCCACACCAGCAACTGCGCCAGCGCGTTCACGATAATTGTGACCAGGAACAAGGCCAAGCCGATCTCGATCAGCGCCGAAAGATAAACGTCGCCCGTGGCCTCGCTGAACTCGTTGGCCAGGACGCTCGCCATGGTGTATCCGGAGGCGAACAGCGACTTCGAAATCTGCGGAGTGTTTCCGATGACCATGGTGACCGCCATGGTTTCTCCCAGGGCGCGCCCCAGGCCAAGGATGATCCCTCCGAGAATTCCGGCGCGAGCATTGCGCAGCACGCCCATCCGAATCATCTCCCATCGAGTGGCCCCGAGCGCCAACACGCCTTCGCGCTGGTGCTGCGGCACGACCATCAGCACCTCTCGCGTAATCGAGGAGATGATGGGGATGATCATGATGGCAAGGATGATTCCGGCAGCCAACATCGATAATCCGTAGAAAGGTCCGGAGAACAGCGGCGACCAGCCGAGCGTCTTGGTCAGGACCGGTGCGACATAGTCCCGCAGCAGGGGAACCAGCACGAAGAATGCCCACAACCCGTAAATCACGCTGGGAATCGCGGCCAGCAGTTCCACGAAAAACGAAAGCGGGCCGCGCAGCGCCTTAGGACACATTTCCGTGGTGAAAACAGCCACACCGACCGCCAGCGGCACTGCAACGACCAGGGCAACCAGAGACGAGACCAGCGTCCCGTAGATGAACGGCAAAGCGCCGAACTGCTCGCTTACAGGATTCCAATCGCTTCCGGAGAAGAACTTGAGGCCAAAGGCGTGCCACGAGAGGCTGGAACGAGACATCAACTCGTAAACGATGAGCCCCAGCACTCCTAAAACCGCCAACCCGCATGTGGTCATGGCGGACTGGAAGACGCGGTCGGGGAGTTCGCCGCCGGGGGCGCGCAAAAGCGGCGCTACCGGGTGCGCCGGTGCGGCTGTAACCTTCGTTTGCTCAACAGGTTGCGGACCGGGCATATCAGGCCGTGGTAATGCATGGTTGGCCATCAACCGTTACCGTAGCAGAGAGTTGTTACAAAGGTGTTAAAATCGGTGAGCTTTTTCCCGCGAGTCGTAGGGTCCGGATCGGCAAAACCGGGGTTCGTTGTACGATCTTTCCTCCCGCTAACGAAACTGCGTATGTCCATTGCGAGTGAACGCGGTCGGGTTGCAATCCAGAAGGTGGAACGCGATCTGCTAAGACTTTGCCAGGAACAACAGCCGGAGCGAGTGCACACCTTTCGCACCAGCACGCGACGGGTGCAGACTCTGCTGGCAGAGCTGCTGGTTCAAAGCGACCGCAATCAGAAAAAACTGCTGCGACTGCTCGACGGAATTCGCAAGCGCGCGGGGAAAGTGCGCGACATCGATGTGCAGATTGCAGCCCTGCGCAGCCTAAAGGTCCCCCAAGAACCACGCCGCAAAACGCAGCTCATGCAAGCTCTGCTTGATCTTCGTGCGAAGCATGAAAAAAGACTACGCAAAGCACTGAAAGTGGACACAATTCGCGAAATTCGCAAGCGCCTGAAACGAGCGGCGAAACGGATCGATCTGGAAGCCAGTCGCGATCCCATGACGGTCGCCCGCCAGATGCTGGTGAAGGTGGCACGCCGCACGACTCCACTGGGCGAAGAGATGCTCCATCGCTATCGAATCCTGGTCAAGCGTGCCCGCTATGCGGCCGAATTTGCGCCGAAATCCACCGAGTCAAGGCAGTTCATTGCAAAGATGAAGCGCCTGCAGGATGCCATCGGAAACTGGCACGACTGGTTGACGTTGACTCAGTCTGCGGCCGATCGCTTTGGAGATGTGACTCAATCGTCGCTCGTGGCTGAGGTTCACAACGTAGCCGGAGGCAAATTCCGACAGGCCGTTGCTGTGCTCTCGGTTTCGCAGCTGCTGGAGGTCGGGGTGAAAACCGTTCCCCCCGCGAGGCCAGTTATGTCCAGGCTGAAGGTAAGAGCCGAGGCGGCGCGAGAGCAGACCAAACCAGCAGCATAGCTTCGCAAGAAAACGATTCCCTCCCTTTTTCCAGTCCCTGCTTTTCCAGAGGCCCGGTGACGATCTTTTCGACTGCATGTAAACTGTGAGCTTTCCCCCATGCCCACCTTTGCCGCGGTCGATATCGGCTCCAATTCAGTTCGGTTGAAGATCGCGCGCTTGCAGCGAGGCCGTTTGAGGCCGCTTCACGAAGATCGCGAAGTGACTCGCCTGGGCGAAGGCGTTTTTCGGTCCGGGTTTCTCACTCCGGAATCGATGGCGGAAACCGTGAAAGTGCTTCGCCGGTTTCATCGCGCCACGCAGCAGATCGTCACCGATACCGTGCGGGTTGTCGCGACCAGCGCTTTGCGGGATGCCCGCAATTCTCAGGCATTTCTCGAGTGGGTGCGCTCGGCGACCGGCTGGCGCGTGGAGATTGTCTCCGGCGTCGAAGAAGCGCGACTGATTCACCTGGGATTAGTCTCCAGCCCCCGCATAGACCGCGCGCCCACCTTGATGATCGATCTCGGCGGCGGCAGTTGTGAACTCACGGTTTCGCAAGGCGGACATATACGCGACGCGGTAAGTCTGCCGCTGGGAGCAGTTCGTCTCACCGACGAATTTCTGCGTCATGAGCCGACGCGCAAGGGTGAACTGAAACGTCTGCGCGGGTTCGTCGCCCGCGAAGTGAACCGGATCGCCGGCCGCATCGCCGCCGCCAAGGTGAAAAACGTGATTGCGACCTCTGGTACGGCGGCGGCCTTGGCAGCGGTCGCTACCCACCTGCGCGGCGGCAATCGTCAACGGCGTGCCATGGTTTCGCGCGCGGATATGTCCCGCATCGCGAAACGACTGGCCCGGCTGCCGGTCGCGGAGCGGCGAAAGATTGAAGGCATTGGACCGCGGCGCGCCGAGATCATCGTCGCCGGAGCTACGGTTTATCACGAGTTGATAGACCGCCTTCATCTCAACGGCTTCCGCTATTCGCCGCTCGGCCTGCGCGATGGAATTCTCGCGCAGATGGCGGCGGATTATGATCGCAGCACGCGCTCCGGCCGGCAGATCGAATCGGAGCGCTGGGAATCCATTCTTAAAGCCGTCAATCACTACCACATCGACCGCAAGCACGCACTCGACGTGCGCGATGCGGCCACGTTGTTATTTTCGGCTCTGCGCTCCGTACACCGGCTGCCACCGGAATATCACGAGTGGTTGTCGGCGGCAGCGATGCTCTATGAAGTGGGCGACTATCTGAATCGAAACGGCCACCATCGGCATACGCACTACATCATTTCAAACTCGGAAATTCTCGGTTACACCCCGCAGCAGCGCCGGCTGATCGCGGCGATCGCGCGCTATCTGGGAAAATCGCGCCCGGTGGTAGAGGATGGTCCGATGAAAGTCATCGACACCTCCGATCGTGCCAATGTGCAGAAAGCGATTTTGCTGCTTCGTTTGGCGCGCGCACTGAACCTGGGCCGCAGCCGCGCGGTGCAGAAAGTGCGCATCCGGCTGCGCTCGGCCGAAGTCAGATTAACGCTCGTTCCCCGCCGGCGTATGGGAGTCGATCTGGAACTGTGGGCTATCGAGAAAGAGTGCGACTATTTTCGCGAGGTGTTCGGCCGGGAGCTTTCCACCGCTGTGTCGTAGAGCGTGCGCAAGACCTTCGGAGTCAGGCACCACTGCAGCGTGCCCGACGTGCGGCGCATCTCGACTTTGGCAACCGATCCTTTTTTCAGTTCCAGCGAAGCTTCGCAACCGGAGTCGCTGATGATGGCTCCCAGGAATTGGCTCAGGTTCGGATTATGTCCGACCACCAGGATGGCTTCCTGGCGCGAATATTTGTCCAGAAGCTTGCGGAAATCGGCGAGCCCGGCTTCGGGACGCAGGCCGAGATCCATTTGCAACTTCCCTTCGTAGCCTAATTCATTGCCGACCAGAGAGGCCGTCTGCGTGCAACGCTTCAGCGGACTGGAAACGATCACGTCGACTTGAACATCCAGCGCGGCCAGCGCCCGCCCGATATAGCCACACTGCTCGATTCCATCTTTATCGAGGGCGCGCTTCTCGTCCTTCTTGAGATTGGCGAAATGCGTCCCCGCGCTGGCGTGACGAAGGAAGTAAAGGATCATGGCACTAGCGCTCCTTTCCGACCATCACTCTACGCTTGCGCCCTGATTCAGGCACAGGAGGAAGCGCGGGAGACTTCCCTTCTGCGACGCCGATCAGGAAACTCTGGGCGCAAAAAGCCGCAGGTCCTGTCGGTGGACGGCGATTCCGTTTGCCGTGCAAGGGCTGCCAGGCACGGATGTAGGTTTCATCGCGAAGCAGGATGCGCGCCTTCCGGTTATCAGCGAGATAGGCATCGAGAATTTCACGCCGCACGCGCTCGCGCAGCAACTCGTCCCGCAACGGAACCACTACTTCCACGCGCTCATACAAGTTGCGCGGCATCCAGTCGGCGCTGCCCATGTAGATTTCCTCCTCGCCGGCGTTTGCGAAGAAATAAATGCGGCTGTGTTCCAGAAATCGCCCGACGATACTGCGCACGCGAATGTGGTCGCTGACCCCCCGCACTCCCGGACGCAGCGCGCAGATGCCGCGGACGATCAGGTCAATCTCGACTCCCGCCTGGGACGCCCGGTAAAGCGCCTGCACAACATTTTTGTCGAGCAGCGCGTTCATCTTCGCAATGATGCGCGCTTCCTTGCCCTGCCTCGCGTGTTCGGCCTCGCGGTCGATGAGCGCAATGAATTTTTCCGCCAGATCGAGGGGAGCGACCAAAAGGGGCTCGTAGCTGGGATTCTCCGCGTAAGCGGTCAGGAAACTGAAGACGTCATGGACAGCGCGAGTGACCTCGGGGTTCGCCGTGAATAAGCTCAGGTCGGTATAGATGCGCGCAGTCGTCGTGTTGTAGTTACCCGTGCCGATGTGAGCGTAGCTGCGGGTGACGCCATCGGGATCGCGCCGGACCAGCAAAGACAACTTGCAATGAGTCTTTAGCCCGACAAGGCCGTGGAAGACCTGCACTCCGGCATCTTCCAGATCGCGCGCCCAGCGGATGTTCGACGCCTCGTCGAAGCGCGCCTTCAGTTCCACTACCGCCGTAACCTCCTTGCGCGATGCCGCATCGATCAGCGAAGGCACAATCAGTGAATGTTCGCTGGTGCGGTAGAGCGTCTGCTTGATCGAGAGAACATTCTCATCGTGCGCCGCCGATTCGATAAACGAAACCACGGCGTCGTAGGAATCGTACGGGTGATGCAGCAGGATGTCGTGGCCCCGTAGCTCCTCGAATAGATCCTTCGATTTGGCCGTGAGCCGCAATTCTCGCGGCGAAAACGGGCGGTATTTCAGGTCGGGCCGCTTCACCTGTTCGTAGACATTGAAAAGCCGCGAGAGGTTGACGGGCCCATTCACGGGAAACACCTGCCACGGATCGATCTCAAAGACGGTCCGCAACCGTTCGATGATTTCCGGGTCGGCGTCTGCCTCGATTTCCATGCGAACCGCGTCGCCTTTGCGGCGGTTGTGCAGTTCCGCGCGCACCGACTCCAGCAGGCTGCGCGCTTCTTCCTCCGCCAGATAAAGATTGCTGTTACGCGTGACGCGGAACGGCGCCGAGGAGACGATGTCGTAGCCGTGATACATGCGCACCGCGTGGTGCGCAACCAGATCTGCCAGGAAAATGAAATCGGCGGTTCCGTTTGACGGGAGGGGCACGAGCCGCGGCAAGGCGCGCGGAACCGAAACCACGCCCGTATAGGTAAGCGCGGAGCGCCGCCGGCGGCGCAAGAGAAATCCAAGGCACAGGGCCTTGTTGATCACCCGGGGAAAAGGATGCGCCGGGTCCACCGTAACCGGAGTCAACAGCGGATCAAGCTCCTTCTCACAGTACTCGTCAATGAAGCGCTGCGCCTCGGCGTCGAGCTCGTGCAGGCCGAGCACGCGAATTCCGTGTTCGGCGAGGGCCGGACGGAGCCGCGCATTCCAGCAGTCATATTGATCGTCCACGAATTCATGAGTCAGTCGGTTGAGCAGGTCGCGTTTTTCGGTCAGGGTAAGGCCGTCGGGGCCGGCTTCGTTGTAGCCATCCTCGATCTGTTGCACCATGGCGGCGACGCGGACCTCGAAGAACTCATCCAAATTGCTGGCAGAGATGGCGAGAAATTTCAGGCGCTCCAGCAGGGGATTGCCCTCGTCCTCGGCTTCTTCGAGCACACGCCGGTTGAACGCGATCCAGGAGATGTCACGATTGAGAAAGTACTGAGGATTGTCCAGTGAAATCCGTGCCATGCGGGTGCGTTCTCACTACCAGATTTGTACGATGACTTGCGGCCGATCGTGATCTTCCGCGGCTCTTGGACAGCGCGCGAGAACATCAGTATAAAGCATCCCCGCCGGGGGTGCAGGGACGGCGACTCAAAGCAGACACCGCCCGTTTCGATGCTCAAAGACGGGCAGTGCGTTGACTGCTATCGACGGTGAATCAAATGCTGGCGGAAGACCGCACCAGGAGCTTCTATTTCACCTGCTTGATCACTTCTTTAACCTTCGCCGCTACATTATCCGGCAACGATGCGTAGCTCAGCGCATTGGTCATTTTTTGGCCGTCGGTAACCATCCAGTTCAGGAAGTCGCCAAGAATCTTGCCCTTCGCCGGATCTTTGGATTGCTGAGGAATCAACAGCCAGGTAAAGCTCGAAATCGGATACGCGTCTTTGCCCGGAGCATTCGTGATCGAGACGCGAAAATCGGCCGGCATCTTCAGAACCGAGCCAGCTGCAGCCGTTACGCCCTCCAGAGACGCCTTCACGAACACGCCTGCAGAATTTCGCACACTGCCGTAGGCGATGTTGTTCTGCACGGCATAGATCAGTTCCACGTATCCAATCGCGCCCGGCATCTGGCGAACGAATCCCGCGACGCCTTCGTTGCCTTTTCCTCCCATGCCGACCGGCCATTTCACGGAAGTATCGGAACCCACCTGACTCTTCCACTCCGGGCTGACCTTCGAAAGATAGTCGGTCCAGATGAACGTCGTGCCGCTACCGTCGGATCGATGCACCACAATGATGTCCCGGTCAGGAAAACTCATTCCGGGATTCGCCGAAGTGATCGCCTTATCGTTCCACTTCGAGATTTTGCCCAGAAAGATTCCCGCCAATGCCTCGGGGGTGAATTTCACGTCCCCGCTCACACCTGGAACGTTGTAAGCCGGCACGTCCGCGCCCAAGACCGTCGGAATATTCAGTATTTTGCCCTTTGCTTCCTGCAGTTGCTTGTCGGTCATGGGCATATCGCTAGCGCCAAAATCCACGGTTCCCGCCGTGACCTGGCGGATTCCGCCGCCGCTGCCAATGGACTGATAGTTGATTTGCACATCCGGGTGAATTTTGTGGTACTCGCTAAACCACTTCGAGTAAATGGGATAAGGAAAAGTGGCGCCAGCTCCGTTCAGCGTGGTTTGCCCTATTGCGGGCAAGGCCAGAAACACGCACACCAACAGCAGCATAATTTTGCGCATCGCGAGATCATTCCTCCTTGGAATACGTCCCCGTTCTAGCGGCACACTATTACAGGACGGTTACAAAAAGGTGAATTTCTGATGAATGGGCCGTCGCTATTCTAGTACTTAGGAGCGGTGCTGGGAGTTGGCGGCGTTCGCGGGACACCGGGAAGTTGGCTGAAGTTCCGCGCGCGGCTAATGCGAGGCCTGCAAGTGAGCGATCTCCCGCGAAAATAATGTATTTCCTGGAAATTCGCGGCGCAGCCCGGTGAGGACTTCCAGTGCCCGAGGCTTATCTTTTTCCCGCACGTAGGCAATCGCCAGCAGGATGCGCGCAAAGGGCGCGAGATAATGTCCGTGTTCCGCCGTGGTCTGGAGGTCGGCGATCCCGCCTTGTTTGTCGGCGGGCAGGCCGCCAAGCCGGAGAATCCAGCGCACGGGCGCGGACAAACTCCCGATGATGTATTTGCTGAAGCCGGTGGCGAGAAGCGCATCATAACAGTCATGGCACACGGCGAGCAGCTGCTGCGCGGAAGCGGAAGCTTCTTTGGTGTAGTGAAGGGATGCCAGATTTCGCTTTTCGATCAGCGCGGCATAATCGGCTTGCAGTCCCGAGGACAAAGTCAAAGCAAAGAGTGCGTCGCGGTCGTTGGCATCTTTGCTGCGCCTGGCGTGCGCCAGATTTTGGGAGCGGGCGATGGCTGCCTGAAACCGATCGCGCACAGCCGCATCCGGCGTCAGCTTGCGGCGCGCGGCGAAGGAATCGTTGTTCTCATAGAACTGAGCCTCCAGTACGCCCAGCCGGTTAAACTCCGAGAATAAGAGACCCGCGGCCTCGCTCACCGGACCAACCGGATCGTCGGGATGCTGCTTTTCCCATGCGGCAAAATCTCCCTCCGCACCGGTGAAGTCAAGGTTATACAGACCCAGGAAACCGCGATCGAGGGGCGGAATGGCTTCCACATTCCCAGAACCTTCAGCCGCCAACGCAGTTCCCAGCGCGAGGCCCGCGAATAATGCTGCAGCGGCCATTCGCCTTGCATCTAAAAAGTTATCGAAATTCACCATGCGTCGTCCGAGCCGTTTATTATCGTTCAGCGGAACGAGATTGCCGTTCGCAACTTTGCCTGCACTCTTCACAAGTTTGATGCGATTCGCCGTGGAAGCATCAAACCCAAGCTGTCAAAGGTTTGTAAATTTTGCCGGGACCCGAACCCCGGCGTTCGAAGGAAAGATGGTTCATGACTGATTTACCTATTCGCTTTGCTCCAGGTTGGCCGGGAATTCCTCCGCGCTGGACCTCGAGTGCCAAGAGTGGCGTCGGCACAGCGCTCAACCAGCACAGCAAAGTGTGGTTCACGATCAGCCATGGCATTCTGAACGAAGTTTACTTTCCCCGCGTCGACCAGGCTTGCACTCGGGACCTCGGCTTTATTGTGACCAACGGCAGCGACTTTTTTTCCGAGGAAAAACGCAGTTGTGCCTTCGAGAATCGTCCTTTTGAGGCGGGCATTCCTGCCTTCGAGCTGGTCAGCACTTGTAATAGCGGCCGCTACCGCATTCACAAGGAAGTGCTCACCGACCCGTACCGTAACGTCGTGCTGCAAAAGGTTCGGTTTGAGCCCTTGCTCGGCGTTCTTTCTGATTACCACCTTTATGCATTGCTCTCACCTCACCTGGCCAACTGCGGAAACGCCAACACCGGATGGGTCGGCGACTACAAAGGGTTAACTGGCTTCTTTGCCGAGCATGACGGAGTCACTCTGAGCCTGGCATCCTCGGCACCGTGGAAAAAGATGTCGGTCGGATTCGTGGGCGTCTCTGACGGCTGGCAGGATCTAACCCAGCATTTCCAGATGGACTGGGAGTACACTCGCGCGGAAAACGGCAACATTGCACTCACCGGCGAGATCGACCTCGCCGCCTGTAATGGGGAGTTCGTGCTCGCACTGGGTTTCGGCGCCATTTGGACGGAAGCGGGGCAGCAGACCCGGTCCACTCTTTTCGAAGATTACAGCGAGATTCGGCAACACTACGTCACACAGTGGAGCAACTGGCAAAATACTTTGCTCGAGCTTGACGAACCCCGGCGACAGTATGACTTGTATCGCTCTTCAACCGCGGTGTTGCGTACGCATGAGTCCAAGGACTTCCTGGGGGGCATCATCGCGAGTCTTTCCATTCCGTGGGGATTCAACAAAGGCGATGAAGATCTGGGCGGATATCACCTGGTGTGGCCGCGCGATCTGGTCGAAACCGCAGGAGCGCTGCTCGCCGCGGGTGCGGTGAACGACGCCATTCGCGTGCTGCGCTATCTTGAGGCGACGCAGGAGGCTGCCGGCAACTGGGCGCAAAACCTGTGGCTCGATGGACGCCCCTACTGGAGCGGCATCCAGATGGATGAAACCGCGTTCCCCATCCTGCTTCTGGATCTGCTGCGGCGCGAGGCTCCCAAAGCACTGGGAAAGCTCGAGCGCTGGTGGCCCATGGTACGCAACGCTGCCAGTTTCATCCTTCGCAACGGTCCGGTCACCATGCAGGATCGCTGGGAAGAAGACAGCGGCTACTCGCCTTTTACTCTCGCCGCCGAAGTCTCGGCGCTGCTTGCCGGTGCCGACATCGCGGATCTCACCGGGCATAGCGCACAGGCTCAGACCATGCGTGACACGGCAGACGCGTGGAACGACAACATCGAGCGCTGGACCTACGCCACTGCGAGCGACTTGGCGCAGCAGTTAGGTGTGCCAGGCTACTACGTGCGCATTGCGCCGCCAGACGTGGACGGCGCCGCTTCACCGACGCAAGGGTTTGTTCCGATCAAGAATCGTCCGCCCGGCCAGGATGGAGAACGTGCGTATCACATCATCAGCCCGGATGCGCTTGCCTTGGTGCGCTTCGGATTGCGCGCGCCCGGCGACCCGCGCATTCTGAATACCCTGCGCGCGATCGACGCGCTGCTCTCGGTCCAACTGCCGCAGGGCCCGTGCTGGTATCGCTACAACGGCGACGGCTATGGCGAACACAAAGACGGATCGGCTTTCGATGGCACCGGCATCGGCCGCCCCTGGCCTTTACTTGCCGGCGAACGCGCGCACTATGCCCTGGCGGGCGGTCATCGGGATGAGGCAGAGGCCTTGCTCACGGTGATCGAAAACTCCACCGCCGGACAAAGCCGCCTCCTGCCCGAACAAGTTTGGGACGCGGCCGATCTTCCCGCTCTTGAATTGTTTCGCGGCAAACCTACCGGTTCGGCGTGTCCGCTGGTATGGGCTCATTCCGAATACATAAAACTGCGGCGCTCGATCCGTGACGGCAAGATTTTTGACCAGCCTCCGCAAACCGTGAAGCGGTACTTGATTGACAAGCACGGGCGGCAACACTACGGCTGGCGCCTGAACAACAAGCCACGCACGGTTCCCCGCAACCAAACCCTGCGCGTCAACCTACTCGCACCCGCGCTCGTGCACTGGAGCATCGACGGCTGGAAAACCGCGCACGACACCGAAACCCGCGATACTGGCCTCGGCCTCTATGCACTCGATTTGCCCACGGCCTCGCTGCCACTGGGAGGACAGGTTGTCTTTACGTTTTATTGGACCTCGGAGAATCGGTGGGAAGGAAAGGACTACACTGTCACGATCGTGAACGGTTGACCCGGCTGGGGTTCTCAGAACGGACGCCGTTAAGCCTCGGGCGCGGTTGTGTAGCATAACTCGACGACCGTGCAATCGTCGCTCAGCGGATTCCCCGCACAGAATTCCGAGACAGCGGAAAAGATGCCTTCGAGCGTCGGCGATTTCACCGCCGCCACTTCCAACCGTGAGTCCTCGAAGAAATCTCCCATGGCGTTCTCCGCTTCGGTGACGCCATCGGTTACCAGAATGAAGCGATCGCCCGATTTCATCTGACAGGTCGCGCTCTCAAACGATGCGTCGGGTAACAGCCCGACCGGCACATTCCCGTGCGGAGGGCGCATCACTTCGCCGCCGCACACCAGCAGTGGAGGAACATGTCCGCAATTGATATATTCCAGTTCGCCGTCGCGCCGCAGGCGGGCGATCAGTACCGTCGCGTATTTTTCCCCGGCCATCTTCTCGGCGAAGAATCGATTCACCGCCGTCACTACATCCAGAAGTGCCATGCCCGCACTGAGGTGCGAATAAATCATCCCTTGCAGGGTTGAGGCCAGCAGGGCGGCGGACACTCCCTTGCCGCTGACGTCGGCCAGCACAACTGCCAGGCCTTCCTTGGTATTCACCGCGTCGAAGAAGTCGCCGCCAATTTCCTTACAAGACAGATTCTTTCCGCGCAACCGCGCAAACGGAACCTCGGGGATCTTCACCTGCATCAGCCGCTGCTGAATGCTGGCCGCGATACCCAACTCTTGCTGGTAACGGCGGGCTTCTTCTTCGGCCTGCACCAGGCGCGCGTTTTCGATCAACTGCGCCGCTTCTGTTGCGATCGCATGCAAAATATCCTGGCCGACCCCGCTGATATCGCGTGACGCAAATCGCGAATCGACATACAGAACGCCCATGGCTTCCGCCGCATTCGCCGAAGGTACCGGTGTTTGCGCGTCGCGCGTGGCCTGCACCTGCATTTTGCGCAGGGGAATGCAGACCACAGTGCGCAGGTCATAGGCCACGATGCTCTTCCGGCCCGCAAGATCGAGCGACTGGCTAGTGTCGGTCAGGAGAAATTCGGAGTTCGAGCGTATCGATTCTTCCAGAATCGAATGGGAAATGGTCTTGTCGTCGAGCAGAGGCTCCTTCTTGGAATTTCTGCCGGCGGCGAGCCGCAGATTCCCCTCTTCATCCTTCAGAAAGACGTAGGCTCGCTCGGCCCGCGTCAGTTGCAGCGTGACATCGAGCATGGTGATCAGGATTTCGTCCAGCACTCCGGCGGTATTCAGCTTGCGCGCGGCCTCGAGAAACAGCCGCAAGGTTTCGAGTTCAGTGGTTTCCTGCTTGATCCCGATGCTGGAGATTTGGCTGAGAAATTCCCGAGCCGTATTGGAAGTGGCATGCGCCGGATTGAACAGGATGTAGGCAGAATCGCGTGCACCGAATTCCAGGCGATCGCCGCGTTCCAATTTCTGCCGCTGGACGCGTTCCCCATTCACGAACGTGCCGTGCTTGCTGCCCAGATCGACCAGGAAAAAATCCTGCCCTTCCTGGGTGATCTGAGCATGGTCCCGCGAGACGCGCGGATCGGCAATTACCAGGTCCTTGTCCACCTTCCGTCCGACGGTGAACGGCGAGCGGTTCAGAATAATGTTCTTTTGCTCGCTGCCCTGGACGAACACCAGGGCAGGAAAAACCCCGGAGCCTGAGCTTTGGCTGTGACTAATTGAATTCAGGGCCATGGACGGTAAGTCGGCGCGCCTACGCTCTCGCCAATGACGACAGGCCGCGCCCCACAAGACTTCTCTTGCTGCAACAGACTACTCTGTCGCCGCATTCCCCCGCAAGACGCGCGCTGGGTTCATCCCCGCGTCCAGCATCGCCAACCCGAAGATGAAGATCGGCACCAGAAAGTTGGTGTAGAGAGGCACGGGCCAGCCTCGCTCGATCATCTGCGGGGCCAGCCAGATATAGGCAACGCTCAGCCCGAACGAAGCCATCCACGGCCACACCAGGAAAAGGCCGCCAACTCCGCGAGCGATCCGAATCGCCGGTAACATTGGATCCGGAGAAGCGCCCCGCTGTACCAGAGCCAGAATCGCCGGAACCAGCAGCACCTGATTGTAGGGCGCAAACATCGGAACAATGACCACTGTCAGAGCCAGCACAAGGCCGAAGGCCTGTCCAAATGCCGCACTGGACGCGGCTTCCCCACGCACGCGCCACACGCACGCGCCGCAGCCTACTACGCTCAGGGTTTCGAGGATCCGGCCGGCGATCGAACCGAACATCCACACGAGCACCGACTGATTCTGGGTGTACTGGTGATATTGCCCGATTGCCGCGAAGAACATTCGCAACCAGCCCGGCAATACCCATTCCGCTCCTCCGAAGAGGAGCAAGAGCGCCAAACCAAATCCGAAAACAAACCGACGGCGTGGGCGCCAATCGGCAACCGCCCACGCCACCAGCCATAGCGCAATCGGCCACGTCAGTTGCGGCTTGATGGTGGCAAGCGCAAGCAATACTCCGGCGCAGAACGGCCAACCGCCCGCCAGGCATGCGCCGCATCCCGCGAGCAATCCGGCGACCAGCAGGCTCAACTGCTGCAGCTTGATCCCCTGCACCATGGGCAACCAACCCAATAGCAGAACGATGAAGATAAGAACGGTCCGGCATGGGGCCTTCCAGCGAAGAACATAGAGCCACAGAAAAACACTCGCCGCCGCGAGTGCGAACAGAAGCCAGCGAAATCCGGCGAGGACGGCATCAAACGGCAGATCAATGGTCGGCGCCAGCAGAAACACCACATATACGGGATAGGCAAAGCCTTGTTGATCCTTTGGATCGTCGGGCCGGGAGGAATCGAGCGGACGTCCGTAATAGCCCTGTTGAATTGCGCGCGTCATTTCATCGCTGTAGGGATTTTGTCCGTGCCGCAACAACTCGCGCGCTCCCAGCCAGCGCGGATAGAGATCCGACAAATTGCCCCGCGGACGATGATGCAAAGATGCGTAGGCAAGCTGATGCGCCCTCAGAATATGGTTCATATAGAACCATGTACTTGCCGACGCGACGATCGACACAGCCAGTATCAGCAAAATTGGCGGCTGCTTCAGCACGGTAGGGCGCTCTTCCTCACTGCAAATCCGAAAAAGTCGTGGCGATCCCGCTCCATGTTACAACTGTGGACACGAACAACGGATGCGATGGCGCATTGCAATCTCGGCGGCAATCGGGATCGCCAGCGGCCTATTTTGCTGGTTCCTGATGAAACATGTCCATCAGGACGCCGCGGATTTCCGCTGGGCGCTTCACTTGGCGCATCGCCTCCTGGCGCAGCAAAATCCCTACGATACGCCGCTCGAGCAGTATCCCCTCACGGCTGCGTTGTTCGCCCTGCCGCTTCTGCGGTTGCCGCCGGAGCTGGCGGCCGGAATCTTCTGGGGTCTCAGTTCCGGGCTGCTCGCTTTCGGTCTCTCGCGTCACGGCTATACCCGCTTGCTGATTTTTCTGGCTTATCCCTACTGGGCGGGAATTCTCACCGTACAGTGGTCTCCTTTGATCGCGGCCAGCGCCCTGTTCCCCTTGTTGTTGCCGGCTACTCTTGCCAAGCCGCAAGTCGGACTGCCCGTCCTGATCACCCGCGCCAGCCGCCGCGGCTTGCTGGCCTGTGGTTTCGTCGTCGCCGCCAGCCTTGTTGCCGCGCCTTCCTGGCCGTTGCTGTGGCTGAAGCAGATCGGCAATTATCAGCACTTCATCCCGCTCTTGGTACTGCCGGGACCCTTGCTGTTGCTCGCTTTGCTGCGGTATCGAGATCGCGATGCGCTTCTGCTGTTCTTTTCGGCGCTCATGCCGCAACGTTGGTTCTTCGACAGCTTTATCCTGTGGCTGATCCCGCAGTCGCGGCGCGAAATTATTTGGACCGTCTTTTTCAGCTGGGGAGCAGGCATCTGGCGCTGGTACCACTCACCCCATAGCATCACGGAAGTCGGCCGCTGGACAGTGCTTTTGTTTTATCTGCCGATGTTGGCCGTCCTGCTGCTCCGCCTCGGGCGTCGAGACATCGAAGATCATGCCATGATCAGCGACACCGTTCCCCTCTGACGATCAACCACGAGCCACTGAACGATCGGAATCCTCTCCAGAGAGCGTATCTCGTGGCATTGCCCAGATGGCACCGCCGAACGAAACCAGCACAAGGGAAATCCAGCACACCTGATTCACTTTCAAAATAAGAAACCACAACAAAGGCGTGCAGAGCAAAACTGCCGCGCTGGCGGAGAAAAGCGCGCTCGGCCAGCCGCCAGGCTGCGACGCGAGCATCTCCTCTCCGAGAAGCAATAACGGCAGCAGAAGCAACGTCAGGTCGCAACTGTTTCCGTAGTAGCTGGTCACCAGAACAATCACGATCGCGAGCGAAAACGATGCCGCGACCGAGGAGCGGTCAGTGCCACGCCAACCCCGGGCGGCGATCGCTATGCCGAGGACAACGAGTCCCAGAAGACACCAATGGGCGGCGGGAGGAAGCGAGCGATCGGGCATCAGCAGCATGACGATGCCCCGAACGTTCGGCATGCTTCGCGGCTGGATCATTCCCAGACCCGGTAGCTGATTAAGGGTCCACAGGTACTTGGGATAAGTAACGACGCCGCTCGCACCGGCAACCGCCAGTGAAATCCCAAACAGCGCGCAACCCGAGGCGAGAAACCCAGCCACAAACTTGCCTCTTCTTTTGAGTGCCAGAATCAGAAAAAGCGGAATGATCAGGTGGAACTTGAACAACCCAAGCCCAAGCATCGCGCCAAATGCCAGGTCCGTTCCGCTCAGCAACAATCGCAAAGCAAGCACCAGAATCAGCAACAGTAAGATCGAGTCTTGTCCTTGAATCATGTCGAGGCCCACCGGGAAATAGGCGAGGCATACAAGCAGTCCCAGTAGATGGGCTGAAGGTGAGCGCTTCTTTCCGTTGAGGGATCGCAGCAAGGACGGAATTGCCAGCAGGACCGCGAGCTTCACCGTCAGCCAAACCGTGCACGCGGTCGGATAACTTAGCTTTGCCAGGGGGAGAAACAGGAGAGCCTCGAAAGGCGGCCGGACGTAGGGTAGAGGTCCGTTTCGATTCCTAGCTTTGGCCGCGAATTCCTGCTGCACCTCCCACTGCAGCGCGGGATCGTAGAGTCTTGAGCCCTGACCAGAATCAACGATCTTGCCCGCCGTATAGAACGATGCGAAATCAGCGTCCCCTGCAAGAATCGACGCGTGAAGCCGCCAATACAGCGCTCCATTCAACGCGACAAATCCAACCAGGCACACCGCAGCCAGCCGGAATAGACGCAAACGGTTGTGGGTTGGAAGCTTAGAGTACGAGATTGACTGTAAGCTATTGATTCTACTCTCCGTTAGAACTGCCACGCCAGTCGGATTCTCGGTAGGTCCCGGTTTCAAACGTTGAGTCAGCGTCAACTCCGTCCGAATATGAAGGAAACACGAGTTGATTCCGACGGTAACCATTTTCGCCCTGAGTATGCAAGAAATTACGACATTTCCGCATATTGCAGGGTATGATTAGCCAGTCGAGTGGGCGGTAAGTTCCGCTTATCCCAATCAGGGCCGCCGCGAAGGCGGCTGCGCGGGGTTGTGATCTCAGCCCGTTAGCTGGGAAACTGCTCATTTCGATCTCTTAAAAACAAAAAAGGGGAACATCTACTATGGAGCTTTTAAAAGGGCTATGGCACGGGCAAGAGGGACAAGACATCGCCGAATATGCGGTGATGTTGGCGGTGATCCTGGTCATCGTCGTTGGAACGGTTCGCTTGATCGGTTCCAACGCCAACAACGTATTCTCTAACGTTGCCAGTTCTATTCAGTAGTTGCCGTCAGATCATGGCTGAACACTCTCGCCACCAGTTCGGGCAGGCGGTTGGAGTCTGGGCTTTCAAGGGAGAACCATGAGCCGCACACGTTTGTTGATGATCGGAGTTTTGGCCTTGGCTCTTGGCCTGTTTGTAAGTATGTACGTTTATAAAACCCTGCAAAAGGGCGCCGGAGCGGGGACCGAACAAAGTACCCAGGTAATTGTCGCAGCCGACGATTTGCAGGTCGGGGCCAGAGTCGAAGAGCACGACATCAAGATCATTGACATTCCAGCCTCTGATCTGCCTCCAAACGCACCTCGCAAGCGTTCCGATGTGATCGGTCATGGCGTCATCATTCCGATCAGCAAGGGCGAGTTCATTCTGCCCAGCAAGTTAGCCGGCGAAAACGCCGGGGCTGGACTGCCCTCTCTCATTCCTCCGGGAATGCGCGCCGTTTCCGTGCGGGTCAATGAAGTCGTCTCGGTCGCCGGCTTTGTAACTCCAGGGACGCGGGTTGACGTTCTTCTGACGGGAACGCCTACCGGCGGAACTGGCGATCAGCAGACCACTACAGTTCTGCAGAACGTTGCGGTGCTGGCCTCTGGCCATACTCTGGAACGAACCGCCTCCGGCGAGGCGCAGAATACCGCTGTCATCACGCTGCTGGTTTCACCCGACGACGCACAGCGTCTCACGCTGGCCAGTACGCAGGGACATATTCAACTCGCGCTTCGCAATCCGCTCGATACGCGGCAAGAGGATGTTCCCTCCTCAAACGAGAGAGGCCTTTATAAAGGAGTGGCCGCCCCCCCCGAACCGGTCACGCATGTAGCCGTTCATCACGCAGTAGTTAAGTCGGCGACGCCACCCCCACCGACCTCCACGGGCGTCAGCATCGAGGTTTATCAGGGAGATAAAAGGACCGACGTGAAGTGCACCGACGAGAATTGTAGCGCCAAGTGACCGGGAGAGATTCGATTTTGCGAGTCGCAGCATTGCGCACCATAAAGTTTCCTCACAGGGAGAGGAATCAGAAAATGAGAGTTCGTAAATGGCGGCT
>Ga0335078_10002269_pt1 | contig 29173 bp, 19 predicted proteins | sample Lox_Sample_32_FD_206711 | JGI IMG/M metagenome (GOLD analysis project Ga0335078, IMG submission 206711) | Soil microbial communities from Loxahatchee National Wildlife Refuge, Florida, United States - Lox_Sample_3.2 | ecosystem: Environmental > Terrestrial > Soil > Wetlands | place: USA...
ATCCAGCAGGCGCTGGATTTCTTCGGGCGAGAGCGGCTGGCCGCCCTTTCCTTTCGAGCGCTTGCCCGACACCTGCATCTGCACGCGCTGATTGGGTTCGTCGCCGCTCCCGTCGGAAGATTCGGTTGGGCCGTCTTCGCCGATCCCCATGCCCTCGTTCGCCAAACCTTGCGTGAGCTCGTCCAAAGACTCGGCGGTTTCGGACACGTCGGCTCGCTGTGCTGCCGCGAGCATTTCCTGCACCCAGCCGTAGAGCACCTTGGTCTGCCGCGCGCTGGTCGTGACGTTGGCGTCCGCCTCGCGCAGCGAGGAAAACGACTCGGCCGCCGCGCGAACGGCCGGGCTGTGCATCGCGATTTCGGCGGACGCGGGATCAAGCGCGATCCGTACCAGCAGGCTGCTCAGCGATTTCGGATTCAGACGTTCGATTAGCGCTCGATTGATTTTCGCGATATCAGGCGCCAGCCCAAGATAAGTGCGCGTCAGCTCGGCGTCGACTCGCACCGCTTCGCACAGGCGTAGCAACGCGCTCGCAACCTCCGGCTCAGCGAACGAAGAAACGTAACTCGACAACGCTTCGACGCCAACCTCGGCGCGATTCTCGAATCCCTCCAAATCACCGAGATGCAGCGAAAACGTGCCGAACTCGTGACGTCCGGCGAGATGAGCCGCCAATACCTTGTAATAGCTGAAGCCCATCTCGCTGTTCTGGAAGATTTCGACTTTTTCCGGCAGTTGGATCACTTCGCCGGGCAACAGCGGATAGCGAAAGGCGGGCGCCGGCGGAAAATCGCTCAGCGAATCGATCCGAAATTCAAGCGGAAACAGCATCCGCATGAATTTAGTGAGAACTCCCTTAATTTCGTGAAGCGGCTGTATCGTCACGACAAAAACCGCCATCCTGAACTGAATTTTAATGCTGTCGCCATCGTCGCACTTGTAACTCTGCGACCTTCGCGGGGGAAGTCAACGCTTGACTCTAACAACTGCGGCAGACTTAACTGAGCTGAAACGATGCTAGTCACCGAAAATCCTTGTTATCGCCGCGCCCTGCGCGTCTGCGCGTCGGCGCTCGTCCTTGTTTTCGTTTTCGGCCGGGTCCCGGCGGCGCGCGCCGGAATTACCGACGCGGTCAAAGCGGTCACATTGAAAAATGACCTTCGAGTGCTGGTTCTCGAAAATCACAAAGCGCCAGTGGCAACGCTCAACATCTTTTACAAGGTGGGCTCGCGCAACGAGCAAATCAGCACCACCGGGATTTCACACCTGGTCGAGCATCTGATGTTCCGCGGGACCAAGCACCTCAAGCCCGAAGAGTTCTCCAACATAATACAGGAGAACGGCGGGATGGATAACGCCTTCACCACCGCCGATTACACCGACTACTTCGAGGTCATCAACAAAGACCATCTCGACGTGCCGATTTCGCTCGAAGCCGAGCGGATGGGCGACTTCGATCCGCAGGGATTCGATTCGGAAAAAGCGGTTGTGATTGAAGAGCGCCGCATGCGCACCGAGGACAATCCGCAGGACGCGCTCTCCGAGCTCACCCAGGCGCAGGCCTACCTGGCTCATCCGTATCACTGGCCGGTGATCGGATGGATGCATGACATCCAGAATCTGACGCTGCGCGACGCTCTGACTTATCACCTGATTTACTACTCGCCGCAAAACGCGATCGTGGTCGCGGTGGGAGATTTCGACGGCGACAAAGTTATCAAGCAGATCAGCGAAGCGTTCGGCTCGATCAGGAACGGACCGAAACCGCCGCCGGTCACCGACGTCGAGCCGCCGCAGGAGGGCGAGCGCCGCGCGGTGCTCAAGCATGCGGCGGAGCTGCCCGCGTTCACCGAAGGCTATCATGTCCCGAATTACAAAAGCCCCGACAGCTATGCGCTGGAAATCGCGTCGGTGGTGCTGGCGGGAGGCAAGAGCTCGCGGCTCTACCAGGAATTGGTGATGAACAAGCGGATGGTGGTTGACGTGGACGCGAGTTACGACCGGCTCTCGTTCGATCCGAACCTTTTCTGGGCCGCGGCCCAGCTTCGTCCTGGGGTGAAGACGCCCGACGTGGTGTCGGTGCTCGATAAGCAGATCGCGGCACTGCGCGACCATCCGATTTCGGACCAGGAGCTGCAAAAGGCCAAGAACCAGGAACAGGCCGATTTCGTTTACGGCCAGGATTCAATCTTCCGCGAGGCGATGATGCTCGGTCAGTACGAGATGCTAGGCAGCTACAAGACGCTCGATCAGTACCTGGATGGAATCGACAAGGTCACCGCGGCGGATGTCCAACGAGTCGCGAAGCAATATCTGGTCGACAGCAATCGCACGATTGGCGTCCTGGTGCCGACCGGGATGCTGCGGCATCCGGCCCAAGGACCAAGCGGCGGCGCGGTTCATCACGTGATCGCGGGTGAGGAATCACGATGAGCCAGCGCAAAGTCGGCCGGCTCATCGGCAGTGTAGCGATAATGATACTCGCGCTGTTCGCTTTCGCGGGAACGTCTGGCGCAATCGAAATCAAGCGGATGGTGCTGAGCAATGGCGCGGTCCTGCTGGTCTCGGAACAGCATCAGTTGCCGATGGTCACGATCGCAATGGCGTTTGACGGCGGCTCGCGGCGCGATCCGAAGGGCAAGGAAGGCCTGGCGCATCTGACCGCCGAATCTTTGGCCGAAGGCACGAAGGACCTGACCGCCGAGCAGCTCAACGAAAAGATCGATTTCATGGGCAGTTCGATCGCCGTCGCCGCGGGTCAGGATTATGCCAGCGCGGGGATGACGTCGCTGAAAAAATATTCCGCCGACACGCTGCATCTGCTCGCCACCGTGCTGACCGCGCCCGCGCTTCGCGACGACGACATCTTGCGCAAGCGCGCCGAGCAACTCGCCGAGCTGAGCTCCGCCGAAGAACAACCCAGCTATATCGCCGAGCGCGATTTCACCAAGCTCCTGTTCGGCGTCGACAGCCCATACGGCCATCTGCCCACCGGCGGCACCGATACGGTGAGCAAGCTGACTCCCAACGACGTACGCAATTTCTACCATCAGTATTATCGTCTCGGCGGCGCGATCATCTCGGTCGCCGGCGACGTCAAGACCGACGAAGTCAAAGCCGACCTCGAAAAAGAGCTGCAGGGCCTGCAGGGCGCGGTGCAGCCGCAGGCGACTCCGCCCGCGCCGAAGGTGGCGCCGGGCGAGCATCTCACCAAGATCGATCGCGACGTCGCCCAGGCCACCCTGGTGCTCGGATTCGGCGGTATCGAGCGCTCCAATCCCGATTACTACAAGCTCCAGGTGATGAATTACATCCTCGGCGGCGGCGGTTTTTCCTCGCGCCTGGTGAAGACCGTGCGCAGCGAGCATGGGCTCGCGTACTCGGTTTCGAGCGGCTTCGAAGCGGCGCTGTTCCCGGGATCATTCCGCGTGGTGCTGCAAACCAAGAATCGCAGCGCCAACGAAGCGGTGAAACTGGTGATCGAGAATTTGCATCGGATCCAGCAGCAGCCGGTGTCGGATGCCGAGCTGGAGTCGGCGAAGAAATTTCTGATCGGAAGCTTCCCGCTCAAGTACGATCGTTTGAGCTCGATCGCGAGCTTCATGCTGCAGGTCGAGCTGTATCACCTGGGGCTCGATTACGCCGATCGCTATCCGAAAATTATCGCCGCAGTAACCAAGGAAGACGTGCAGAAAGGCGCGCGCGAGTACCTGCATCCCGACTCGTTCATCCTGGTCGCGGTCGCGAATCAGAGCGAGGCGGCGATCACCGTCGCGAGCGACACGCCGCACCAGTGATCGACTGACGATGCTGCTTTACAGCATCGGCCATTCGACTCATCCGCTCGAGCGCTTGCTCGAGCTGTTGGACACACATCGCATCGGCCTGCTCGCCGACATTCGTGCGTTTCCCGCTTCACGCCGTTACCCCTATTTCAATGCGGCCGAGCTTGACCGCTCCCTCACGGAGCAGAGGATTCGTTATCGTGGATTTAGAGAGCTCGGCGGACGGCGCCAGCTGGTGCGGCCCGATTCACCGCACACCGCGTGGCAGAACGCGGCCTTCCACGCCTACGCCGATTACATGGATACTGCGGAATTCGAAGCAGGCTTTGAAAAATTACTGAAGGAAGCGGCGACCACCACGGTGGCCTTCATGTGCGCCGAGGGTTTGTGGTGGCGATGCCATCGACGTTTGTTATCTGATCGACTGCTCGCTGCCGGCCACGAAGTGCAACACATCATGCCCAACGGCAGCCTGGTCGAGCACGAACTTCCCACGTTCGCCCGCGTCGTCGACGAGCGAATGATTTACGACGGGTCGAACCAAAAAGATTCCTGACTCGGTTCCGGTTGTGTCATTCCGAGCGAAGTCTGCGTAGCGAGGAATCTACGCGGAGCGATTCTATCTGTCCGCTGCGATTCACGGAACACAATCGCTTCACTCGGGATGACAAAAAAGGCGGGCGTTCGTAGATGCCAATTACTAAGCCGCGGCGCGATGCGCCAACACGGAGCGCAGGAACTCTCCCGTATGCGACCCCGCGGCCGCCGCGATTTGCTCGGGCGTGCCCCTGGCCACCACCTCGCCGCCGCGATCGCCGCCTTCCGGTCCGAGATCGATCACGTAATCGGCGGTCTTAACCACTTCCAGATTGTGCTCGATAATCACGATCGAATTGCCGGTGTCGGCCAGGCGCCCGAGCACATCGAGCAGCTTCTTGATGTCGTCAAAATGTAGGCCGGTGGTCGGCTCGTCGAGGATGTAGAGCGTGCGCCCGGTGGCGCGACGCGCGAGCTCCTTGGCCAGCTTGATTCGCTGCGCCTCACCGCCGGAAAGCGTATTCGCCGATTGGCCGAGATGGATGTAACCCAAACCGACGTCGCGCAAAGTCTCGAGCTTGTTCCGGATCGGCGGCACCGACCCCATGAACTCGAGCGCGCTCAGCACAGTCATGTCGAGCACTTCGGCGATATTCTTGCCCTTGTACTGGATTTCGAGCGTATCGCGATTGTAGCGCTTGCCGCCGCATACTTCGCACGAAACGTAAACGTCGGGCAGGAAGTGCATCTCGATCGTGATGATCCCGTCGCCCTGGCACGCCTCGCATCGGCCGCCCTTGACGTTGAACGAGAATCGTCCCGGGCCATAACCGCGCATCCGCGCCTCGGGCAGTTGCGCGAATAGATCGCGGATATGCGTGAACAGGTTGGTGTAAGTCGCCGGATTCGAGCGCGGCGTGCGGCCGATCGGGCTTTGATCGACGTGGATCACCTTGTCGAGATGTTCGACGCCCTCGATAGCCTTGTACGCGCCCACGCGCTCGTGGCTGCGATTCAGCTTCTGCGCGAGCGCGCGGTATAGCGTGTCCAGCACCAGCGTGGATTTTCCCGAGCCCGAGACGCCGGTTACGCAGGTCACCACGCCGAGCGGAATCGCGACGGTTAGATCGCGCAGATTGTTCTCGCGCGCGCCCTTGATCGTAAGCCAGCGGCCGCTGAGCGCGCGCCTTCGCGACGGCACCGGAATTTCGAGCTTGCCCGAAAGGTACTTGCCGGTGAGCGATTCCGGATTGCGCATCACCTCGCGTGGCGTTCCCTGCGCCACCACATGGCCGCCGTGCACGCCCGCGCCGGGCCCCATGTCGATCAGGTAATCGGCATCGAGGATCGTGTCGCGATCGTGCTCGACCACCAGCACCGTGTTGCCCAGATCGCGCAGGCGCTTGAGTGTCGTGAGCAGGCGCGCGTTGTCGCGCTGATGTAATCCGATCGAGGGCTCGTCGAGAATGTACAGGACGCCGACCAGGCTCGATCCGATCTGCGTCGCCAGCCGGATACGCTGGCCCTCACCGCCGGAGAGCGTCGCGGAGGCGCGATCGAGCGTCAGGTAATCGAGCCCGACGTCGGCCATGAACGCAAGCCGCTCGCGAATCTCCTTTAGAATCATGCGCGCGATTTCGGCTTCCTGCGCGCTCAACTTCGGCGCCGCGAAAAACTGCAGCGCCTCCTTCACCGACATCCCGGTCGCCTGGTTGATCGATTTGCCGTTGAAGCGCACGAACAGGCTTTCCTTTTTGAGCCGCGTGCCCTTGCACTCGGGACACGGCCGCATGTTCATGTAGGCTTCGAGCATCTCGCGGATGCTTTCGGACTCGGTCTCTTTGTAGCGGCGATCGAGCCACGCCAGCACGCCTTCGAAGGTCTGCGAATATCCCTGGCGGCGATCGCCGCGCTGATAGAAAAATTCGATCTCCTCGCTTCCCGAGCCTTCGAGGATCGCCTTGCGTACCTTCGCCGGCAGCGATTTCCATGGCTGATCGAGGTCGAACTTGTAATGCTCCGCGAGCGACTCCAGCACCGGCAGCATATTCTGTCCCGCCCATGGCGCGATCGCGCCGTCGGCCAGACTCAAGTCCTCGTCCTGCACCACCAGCTCGGGATCGAAGTACATCGCCGAGCCGATTCCGGAACAGGTCGGGCACGCGCCGTGCGGGCTGTTGAAGGAAAACATCCGCGGCGTGATCTCGGGATACGAGATGCCGCATTCGACGCACGCGAAACGCTGGCTGAAGTAAGTCGCCTGCTCGCCCTTCTCTTCGAGGCGCTCGATCTTGAGCAGGTCCTGTCCGTACTTGAAGGCGACTTCGAGCGAGTCGGACAGCCGTTTTTCGATCCCTTTGCGAATCGCCAGCCGATCCACGATCACCTCGATCGTATGGCGCTGATTCTTGTTGAGTTGCACGTCTTCGCCGAGCTCGTGCAGCTTGCCGTCGATCTTCACCCGCACGAAGCCCGCGCGCCGGAGATCGGTCAGTTCTTTGCGGTACTCCCCTTTGCGCCCGCGCACGATCGGAGCGAGCACGTTGATCCGCGTGCCCTCGGGCCACGCCATGATCCGATCGACGATCTGCTGCACGCTCTGCGGCGCAATCTCGCGTCCGCATTGGTAACAAAACGGATGCCCCACGCGCGCATAGAGCAGCCGCAGGTAGTCATAAATCTCGGTGATAGTACCAACCGTCGAACGCGGGTTGCGCGAGGTAGTTTTCTGCTCGATCGAAATCGCCGGCGACAAGCCCTCGATAGAGTCGACGTCGGGCTTCTCCATCTGCTCGAGGAACTGCCGAGCGTAAGCCGAGAGCGACTCAACGTAGCGGCGCTGGCCTTCGGCGTAGATGGTATCGAAGGCGAGCGATGACTTGCCGGAGCCTGAGAGCCCGGTTATCACCACGAGCTGGTCGCGCGGAATCTCGAGGTCGATATCCTTGAGGTTATGCTCGCGCGCGCCCTTGATAATTATTCGATCGGCCATGTTCGTTACGCCGCGCGGAGTGCCTTCTGCTGACGGCGCATCGCGGCCCGCCACGCATAATCGATCGCCGCAATCATGCTGTCAGGGCTCGCCTTGCCCGTGCCCGCGATATCGTAGGCCGTGCCGTGATCGGGCGACGTGCGAACTATCGGCAGCCCGAGCGTGATGTTAACCGCGCGGTCGAACTCGAGGGTTTTCAGCGCGATCAGACCCTGGTCATGATACATCGCGACCGCCGCGTCGAAACCGAACATGCCCGAGTGCCGGATAAAAGCAGTGTCGGGCGGGATCGGCCCATGCGCATCGATGCCGGCGCGGCGCGCGCTTTCGACCGCCGGAGTTATCGCACGAATCTCCTCGTTGCCGAACAACCCGTTTTCTCCCGCGTGCGGATTGAATCCCAACACGCCCAGGCGCGGCCGCGCGATTCCCATCTCTGAGCGCAGATGCTCATCGATCAAACGGATAGTCTGCAAAACCCGCTCACGATTCAGCATCCGCGACACCCGCGCCAGGCCGACGTGCACGGTCACCAGCACCAGCTTCAACTGATCGCCCGCGAACATCATGCGCCAAAGCCGCGTGCGCGAGATCTTCGCCAGCAGCTCGGAGTGCCCGGCGAAGCGAAATCCGGCGCGGTTCAGCCATTCCTTGTTGATCGGAGCCGTCACCAGGCCCGACGCCTCGCCCGACAGCGCCATCCGCGCGCCCGCGACGATATATTCGTAGGCCGCCTTGGCGCCTTCCACGCTCGGCGCACCCGGTCGTATCGCAGCGGCCGACAACTCACTCGATTTCAGCACCGGCAAAGCTGCGGCTCGGCGATTCGTCAGATTTTCCGGCTCGAAGGCATACGGTTCCGGCACCGAGCCGAGACGCTGCGCCGCGGCGCGCATCGCGCCGAGATCTCCTATCACCACCAGCGCCGGTGCCGGGCGCTTGCGCGCTAGCTGTGCAGCCGCTTTGAGAATTACTTCGGGTCCGATTCCCGCCGGATCGCCCATGCTGATCGCCAGCGGGGGCGGCATTCGCCTGAGCGCCATCGCCTAGAGGAACGTCTCCACGTGGTGCCCCTTTATCAGGTCCTCGTTCATGAAACGGCGGAGATAGTCGTCGGTCAAGTCGTCCTCGAGGCGGGCGCGAATCTCCTCGCGCAATTCACTCAGCGGTTTGACGCCGGCGCGCTGATGCTGCTCGACCTTGACAATATGATAGCCGTGACTGGTTTCGACCACTTCGCTGATTTGGCCCGCGTTGAGTTTCGCCACCGCCACTCTAACCTGATCGAGGATTTCATCCGGAGCGAAGGTGCCCAACTCGCCGCCTTTCGAAGCCGAATCGTCATCGGAAAACTGATGCGCGAGCTCGGCGAAGTCATCACCCGCCACGGCGCGCTTGTGCACGTCGTCGGCCTTCTTGCGCGCGGCGGCGCGCTGCGCGGGAGTGGCGTTGGCCGGAACCGCGATCATGATTTGCGCGAGCTGGAACTGCTCGTCCTTGACCGAGAATTCCTGCTTGTGCGCCGCATAGTATGCATCGATCTGCTGGGCCGTGATGTTGATCTTCTGGCGCACCTTATGTTCCAGCACTTCCATCTTTTCGAGCTGGACTTTCACCTGCTTGCGATATTCGGTCCAGGTCATGCCGTTGCGCTGCACTTCCACCCTGAACTGATCGTCGCTCACATGGTTCTGCTGCTTGATCTTCTCGATATAGCGGTCGATGGCGCGATCGTCGATCTGCTCGCTGAAGCTCTGCATCTCCATATCCATCAGCTTGCTTTGGATCAGCCCGTGCAGAGCTTCGCGCTTCATCTGCGTGCTTTCGGGACTGTCGTCGTCGGGCAGCTTGATCCCCATCGCGGTGCTGAAGACCTTCAGATCGTGCATCGTGAGCGGCTCACCGTCGACGCTGGCGACGATCCCGTCGACCTGCCCGGCGCTGAGCGGCGTGGCGGCGAGACCCAGCACCAATATCAGGAAGGGCGCGGCGAGCAGCCGCGAAGCAGCTTCACGCGGGCGATATTTTTGCAGACCCATCTGCCTAGTTGACGAGCGCACCAGCCGTCCGAGTTGTGGAGGCCTCTAATTTTTCACAGGCCGCCAAAGCCTGCAAGGTCATGTCGATATCGGCGAACAATTCCTCGTACTCGCGATTCGCAACGCGTATCAGCAGCGTACCGTTTGGCCGCAATTTCATTCTTTGCCGATTAGCGTCGATTAGCGCGCGCAGCCGCGCTCCGTCGATCGGCGCCTCCGGATGAAACTTCACCTCGAGTTCGTCGCCCTTGAGCACCGCGCTCATCATCATCAGACTCTTCATCTGCCGGCGGATATTCATCGCCGCCAGCAGATTCTCGACCAGGGTCGGCACCGGCCCGAAGCGATCACGCATCTCGTCGCGCAGGTCGTCCAGATCCTGCACGGACTCCGCACGCGCCATCCGCCGGTAAAGTATCAGGCGCTCGCGCTCGTCAGGCTCGTAAGCTTCGGGGATGTACGCGGGGACGCCGAGCTGCAATTCCGGCTCGAAATCCGGTCGGCGTGGCTGGCCGCGCAGCTCCTGGATCGCCTGCTCCATCATCTCGGTGTAGAGCTCGAATCCGACCGCGGTAATCTGTCCGGATTGCTGACGTCCGAGCAGGTTGCCAGCGCCGCGCAGTTCGAGATCGTGAATCGCCAGCTTGAAGCCGCCGCCAACCTCGACCAGCTCACGGATAACCTCGATTCGGCGCTTGGCGTCGCGCGTGATGATGTGCTCGCCCGGGATCAGCAGATAGGCGTAGGCCTTCTGGCGCGACCGTCCGACCCGGCCGCGAAGCTGATAGAGCTGCGCCAGCCCCAGGTGGTCGGCGCGATTGATGATCATGGTGTTGGCGTTGGGAATATCCAGTCCCGATTCGATAATCGCCGAGCACACCAGCAGGTTGGTGCGGTTTTCGATAAAGTCGCGCATCACCTGCTCGAGCTGATGCTCCGGCATCTGGCCGTGCGCCACCGCGAGATTTGCTTCCGGTACCACCCCGCGCAGATGGCGCGCGATATACTCGATATTCTCGACCCGGTTGTGCACGAAGAACACCTGGCCACCGCGGTTGAGCTCTCGCAGGATGACTTCACGCAAAAGCCCGTCGTCGAAATGCGCGACGAAGGTGCGAATCGCCTGCCGATCGACCGGCGGCGTCTGGATCACCGACAGGTCGCGAATACCAAGCATCGCCATATGCAGCGTGCGCGGGATAGGCGTTCCGGTCATGGTCAGCACGTCGACCATCTTGCGCAGCTTCTTCACCCGTTCCTTGTCGGCGACGCCAAATCGATGCTCCTCGTCGATTATCAGCAGGCCCAGCCGCTTGAATTCGACGTCGCGCTGCAGCAATCGATGAGTTCCGACGACGATATCGACCGCTCCGCGCTTGAGCTCTTCGAGTACCGCCTTGTTCTCCTTGGCGCTGCGAAATCGCGACACCATCTCGACCCGCACCGGATAATCCTTGAAGCGCCGTTGGAACGTGAGCCAATGCTGCTCGGCCAGCACCGTGGTCGGCACCAGCATCGCGACCTGCCGCCCGTCCGCTATCGCGATCATCGCCGCGCGCAGCGCGACCTCGGTCTTGCCGAAGCCGGCATCGCCGCACAGCAAGCGATCCATCGGCTTGGGCCGCGTCATATCGCGAATCACATCATCGATGGCCGCGAGCTGATCCGGCGTCTCCTCGAACTCGAAGCGCTCGGCGAAATCGTGATACTCGGCGCCTGGATGGGGAAACGCGTGGCCCTGCTCGACCTCGCGCGCGGCGTAGATCTCGAGCAGCTCGGAAGCCATCTCGAGCACCGCTTCCTTGGTGCGCTTCTTGACCTTCTCCCACGATCCGCCGCCGAGCTTGTCCAGCTTCGGCTCGGCACCGTCACCGCCGACGTAGCGCTGCACCAGGTTGATACGCTCGACCGGAACGTACAGCGTATCGTTGCCGACGTATTCGAGATTGAGAAAATCGCCCTCGGTACCGGCCACCTTCAGATGCTTGAGGCCGCGATAAAGCCCGATTCCGTGGTCGAGATGGACCACGTGCGCGCCTGGCGAGAGCTCGTCGAGACTAACCAGCAGGCCCTTGGTGGCGGTGCGAGTGCGGCGGCGCACTCGTGGCTCGCCAAAAACGTCTTCTTCGCTGTAGATGTAGAGCCCGTCGCGTTGCAGCACGGCTCCAGTCGAGAGCTCACCCTCGAGGATCGTCGGGCGGAACTCCGGCCATTCCAGAAACTGCGCGAAGCTCGTGGCTTCGGTATTGACCTCGATCTCGTAGGCCTCCAGATGGCGTCGAAGCCGCGCCTTCTGGCTCGGACCTTCGACCACAAACAGTGCGCGGCTTTGGCCGCGACGCACCTCTTTTAGTTCGGCAGCCAGCGGTTCGAAGCTGACCACCCTGTGCGGATCGTCCGGCCCGCCGCTGGCGAGTTTGAGACTCGGCTCGCATTTGATTTCGATTGGCTCCGCGTAACCCTCGCGCGGACTCGCGATCGTCACCAGCGAGCCGACCTCGACTGCGGGCTGCTTGGCGATGCAATGCTCGAACTCTTCAACTCCGAGATAAAGCGTCTCGGGCGACGGATACAGGCTCGGTTTGGCCTGCCTGCGTGATGCTTCCGCTTCGACCTGCTCGACGAATCGCTCGGCCTGCGCGCGGATCCGTCCGGGCTCGATAAGCCAGAGCAGCGTATCTTCGGGCAGGTAATCGAAGACGGTCTCCAGCGGCCGCTCTTCGACGAACGGCATCAGCAGCTCAACTCCGGGAAACAGCAGCCCATTCTCCAGCGTCTCGGTAAGCTCGGCGGCTTCCTTGCGCACCAGCCCGATCTCGGCAGCGCGCAGCGCGACGCGCTCGCGCAGCTTCGCGTCCTTCAGCACGATCGCGGGAAGAAACCGCGTGGGAACTACGGTCGCCTCGAGGATTTCCTCCATCGAGCGCTGATTGCCGGATTCGAACGGGCGAATCGAGCTCAGCACATCGTCCTCGAACTCGAGCCTGAGCGGGCGGCTATTGGTGGGCGAGAAGATATCGATAATGCCGCCGCGCACGCTGAAGTCGCCGAGCTCCTCGGTTTGCGGAACACGCTGGTAGCCGATTCGCGAGAGCTCTTCGATCAGGCTCTCGAGATCCAGCCGATCGCCCATCGTGAGCTTGATTACCGAGCGCTCGAAGCGCTCAACCGGCATCATGCGCGTCATCAGCGCCTCGGCCGAAGTAATCACCAGCGACTTTTTCAACCGTCGGATCGCGAACAACGCTTCGAAATGCGCGGCCTGGTTATCCAGCGAGGGCGAAAGCTGCGCCATCGGCGCGGTCTCCCACCCTCGCATCAGATGGATCATGCGATTTTGCGGATCGACCTGGCTGGCGTCGTCCAGGAACAGCCCGACTTCTGCCGCCAGGGTCTCGGCTTCGCTGGCCAGCGGCGTCACCGCGAGAATCGGACGGCCCAGCCTGAGCACACTCTCGCGCAGCATCAGGGCGCTCGCCGCGCCTTTGACGCCCATCAGGGGGAAGCGCCGTTCCAGGCCCGCGCCGAGCCGCGCTTCAAGCTCGCTGGCCGCTTCTTTGAGACTTCGTTCCAAGGCTATGGATCAGAATTTCTGACGCCGAGGCCCTACGGCGCCGACGCGAACAACCATCATAATAGCAGAAACGGCGAGTCTCGCGCTCGTCGCCGAGGAACAACTGGCAGGGACAATCAATATGGAGATTGCATCGAATACGGATCGAACGCAGGGGCTGCGATAGCCTCCTCGGAGGTTTGGCCGCCGACCTTGACCGGAATCTTGAGCGTCTGATGACCGCCCTGATCGGTGGAGCGTATTACGGTGAGATAAATCGTATCTCCGATCTTGAGCTTGGCCAATTCGTCGCGGAAATCGAATTCGCCGTGCACGCGGCGATCGTCGACCGCGACAATCAGGTCGCCGTCCTTGCCCAGTTGCCCGCTCTTGTGAAGCAGCGGAAGCACCGCCATGCTTAGCGGTCCCAAAAGCGCCCCGGCGGTCACGCCAGCCGCACCGATCGGCGTCACGCTGCCGCGTCCCTTGAGACCAGCGTGTTCGGCGGGGCTGTCAGGATCGATCGTGACGATCTCGAGTCCGTGTTCCTCCTGGCCGTCGTAGTTCTTGAGGGTGTCTTCCACCACGAAGCCGAGATAAGGCGACTTCGCCGGCGGTGTCGGCGGCTTCGCCATCGCGCCCTGGTACTGTTCGTAGGAGGTGGTTTGGTCGGTCGGAGGATTCTCGTTGTCCGCAGGCGGCGGAGGTGGAGCGGCTGGCTGTGGCGCACTAGCTTGCGGCGCAATCTCCAAGGCTCCATGCGCGACGCCACCGGAGTTCGCCGGAGCCTCGCCGTTCAGAACCTGCGGATTCGCGCCACTCGGCTGGTCGGCACCGTCGGCACTCCATGCCGCACTGTTGCCTTTGGCAGAGAGCGCGAGCACCATACAAGAGATCGCCAGAGTTCGGCCGATTTTCATGTGACGGCGCGCCGTCGCCGCGCGCTGCAAGACTATAGGCCTGCGGTCAGCTTGCGCACAAGATCACCCGTCACCCGCCGACGCGGATGACCCTAACGGAAGCGCGCCAACATGCGAATCATATCCACCTGGGCCTTGACGCCCGAGCAGCGCCAGGTAATCGAGCAGGCCGCCGGCGACGTTCAACTAATCGACCGCGCCTGCAAATCGGCTGACGACGTCCTCGCGATGGTGGCCGAAGGATGCGACATCCTGGTGACGCTGATCGTCCCCGCCGATTTGAGCAATCGCGCCCCCGGACTCAAGTGGATGCAGCTTTACAGCGCCGGCGCCGATCACATGCCAAAGGACGCGATCGCGCCGGGCGTAATCGTGACCACCGCCAGCGGCATCCACGGAGTCGCGATCGCCGAATTCGTGTTCGGCCTGATGCTCTCGTGGACGCATCGCGTGCACATCTCGCTTCGCGCGCAGCAGAGGCATGAATGGGTACGCACCAGCTACTTCATGCAGACCGCCGACGAGCTGCGCGGCAAAACCATCGGCATCATCGGTTACGGCGCGATCGGACGCGAGACCGCACGGATGGCGGATGCGCTCGGCATGACCGTGCTCGCGCTCAAACGCGCACCGGAAGTACGCGCCGACGACGGCTGGACGCTCGAAGGATGCGGCGATCCGGAAGGAAAGATCCCGAAACGCTTTTACGGTCCCGACCAGCGCGACGCGATCCTGGCCGAGAGCGATTTTATCGTCGTGACCTTGCCGCTCAGCCCGCACACCCGCGGATTTATCGGCGCGAAACAGTTCGCCGCGATGAAACCCGGCGCTTACGTCGTCAATATCGGACGCGGAGACGTCATCGACGAGCGCGCGATGATCGAAGCGCTCGAGCAAAAGCGTATCGCGGGCGTCGGCCTCGACGTCTTCGAGCGCGAGCCGCTGCCCAAGGAAAGCCCGTTGTGGGATTTCGAAGAGGCGATCCTGACTCCGCACATGGCCGGCGGCCATCGCGGATATACCGACAAGGCCTGCGCGCTGTTCGCCGAAAATTTGCGTCGCTTCCGCTCCGGCCGCGCGCTCTTGAATCTCTTCGATCCGAAGCTCGGCTACTAGGCCGCTGCGAGCTATCGACAAATCGATTCGACTGGGCTAGGTGCTCGATTTGTCGGCTCGCACCGCGACGATCCGCGCAAATCGCGCAACCGCATGGAGAAGAACATGGCTAATCTGACGCCCCTCGCGTTTCTCGGCAATTCGCTCCATCAGATCGCGTTCGTGGTGAAAGACATGGGCGCGGCGCAGAAATTCTTCAACGAAAAGATGGGTATCCAGCGCTTCCTCGTGCTGGACAAATTCAGCGAAAGCGTGACCGATAAAATGTATCACGGCAAGCCGGCCAATTCGCAGTTCAAGATCGCGCTTGCCTACTCCGGCGAGACCCAGCTCGAACTCTGCCAGCACATTTCCGGCGATACCATCTACAAGGATTTTCTCGAGACGCGCGGCGAAGGCCTGCATCATCTCGGCTTCTTCATGGACGACAAGCAAAAGCACGATCAGGCGCTCGCCGATCTGATCGCGCAGGGCTACCCGCCGCTGATGAGCGGGAAGCTCGGCGAGCTCAGCTTCACCTATCTCGACACCGAGCGGGCGATCGGCTCGATCATGGAGCTGGTTTATATCGACGAAGCGAGCAAGAAGATGTTCAAGAAGATCAAGAGCGGCGACTTCTGATCGGGACTCGTCCTACTGTGCCGCGCGCTGTTTGAGCGCCTGCAGCAGCCGCTCCTTCAAACGATCGAACGGCCCGTTCGACATCACCACAACCACATCGCCGCTGCGCGCGTCGTCAAAGATCGCGTTCAGGATCGCGTCGGTTGAAGCGCACGCGGCCGCGTGCGGTCCGCGCGCGCCAATCGCGCTTGCCAGGACATCGGTGGCGAGCCGCTCGCCGGCCGGAATCGGATCGTTTTCCTTGAAATAAACCGGCGCGAGATAGACCCGCGCCGCGCGATCGAAGGCCGCGGCGAATTCCGCCTGGAACACGCTGCGACGGCTGGTGTTCGAGCGCGGCTCGAAGGCGGCCAGAATCCGCCTGCCCGCGAAGCGCTCAGCGATCGCATCGAGCGTCACGCGAATCGCGGTCGGATGATGTGCGAAATCATCGACCACCGTGATTCCACCGGCCTCGCCGATTATTTCCTGGCGGCGCACCACGCCGCTGAACGACGCCAGCCCTTTCGCGATCTCGTCCGCGCCGATGCCGGCTTCGCTCAGCAGGACATAGACTCCGAGCGCGTTGGCAACGTTCATCCGCCCGCCGATCGGAAGCACCAGGTCGCTCGCGACCCGATGCCCCTCGCGATCGATCGAGAATCGCGTGGCTTCCGCGCCGACGCGAATATCGATCCCGCGAAAATCGCCATTGCGCAGACCGAAGGTGACTCGGCGCGCGCGCGTTGCGGAGGTTACTTCGAGCGCCGCCGGGAAATCGGCGCATACCGCCATGATTCGATTAGCGTCGAGTTGCTCGCTCAGCGCGCGAAACGATGATTTCACGTGCTCGAGATCGCGGAAGATGTCGGCATGGTCGAACTCGACCGCGGTGATAATCGTGCCGTGCGGATGGTAGTGCAGGAACTTCGAGCCCTTGTCGAAAAACGCGGTGTCGTACTCGTCTCCTTCGATCACGAAATGCTCGCCGGCGCCGAGCTTGTAATTCGAACCGAAATTCTTGGCGACGCCGCCCACCAGCAGTGACGGATCGCGACCGGCGGCGGTCAGCACCTGCGCCATCATCGCGGTCGACGTGGTCTTGCCGTGCGTGCCGGCGACCATCAGCACGCGCCGCTCGCGTAGAAAGAAATGATAGAGCGCCTCGGGCATCGAAAGATACGGTATCGAGCCCTCGAGCAGCGCCACCGCCTCGGGATTGATTCGCATGATCACATTGCCGACCACGACCAGGTCGGGTGCCGGCGCGAGGTTCTGCGGACCGAAGCCGGTCAGCACTTCGACCTTTGAGTTCTTCAGCAGCGAAGCGGTGGGTTCGTAAAGTTGAAGATCGGAACCGGTAACGCGATAGCCGCGCTCCGCCAGCATCCCGGCCAGCGCCGCCATCGCGGTGCCGCCGACTCCAATCAGATGGACGTGCCTTACCGAAGCGGGAACCGCCGCCAGACGCGCGGATGAATCGGCGCGAGACTCAGTTGGCATCGACGGCGTTGATCGTTTCCATGATCAGGTCGTGAATCTTCGGGCGGAGCTCGCGAATCCCTTCGTTGTCGCGCTTGGGATGCACCCGGTTGGTCAGTAGCGAGATCGCGATCTCACGATCGGGCTCGATCCAGACCGAAGTGCCGGTGAATCCCAGATGGCCGACCGCGGTGGGCGAAAAATGTTGCCCCGAGCTGGAACGGCTCGGCGCCGGCGTGTCCCATCCGAGCGCCCAGGTCGAATCCTTGACCGCGGCATCGCGCCGCCAGAATTCGCGGATCACTTTCTGCGGAACCAGCTCCGAGCGCCCCTGATAGCAGGCGATCAGCTCGCGCGCGATCCGGTCCACTTCCCTGACCGGCGCGAACAATCCGGCGTGGCCCGCCACTCCGCCCATCGCATAGGCGTTGTCGTCATGGACTTCGCCGACCAGCATGCGTTTTCGCGAAGGACACATCTCGGTTGCGGCGAACATCTCGGTAACCGGCTCGAGCCGGCGCGAACGCACCATCGACAGATCGACGAAGTCGGTCGCGCGCAAATTGAGCGGGCGGAAAATCCGCTCGCGGCAGAACTTGTTCAGGCTCGCGGTGCCGATTTGCTCGATCACCTCGCCCAGTAACATGAAATTCAGATCCGAATAGAGCACCTTGCTGCCCGGCGCGCTCTCAGGCCGCTCGCGATGAATCTGAGCGTAGACGTATTCCTTGGCCCCGCGGCTGGCCATGAAATTGACCTTGCCGCGCTTCTCGATCTCGGCGATCTCCTGGTAGTAGGGACGCCACGCCGGCAGGCCGGAGCAGTGCGCGAGCAGATGACGAAACGTGGTGTAAGTCTTCGCGTGAACGCCGTAGTTGTGAAAGAACCTGGTCACTCGATCGTCGAGACGCAGCTTACCCTCGCGCACCAGGATCATCACGGCGATCGTGGTCGCCAGGGGCTTGGTCAAAGACGACAGATCGAAAACGGTGTCGAGTTCCATCGGCTGGCGCTGCGGCACCAGCGCACGGAAGCCAAACTTGCCCTCGAAGATGATATCGGCGCCCTTGCGCACCACGATGGTCGCGCCCGGTATCACGCCGCGTTCGACCGCGTCGGCGAAGGCCGCTTCGACGCCGCTCCAGTCCAGATTTTCCATCGCTAGCTGACTGCTCTGTCCATGAACGCCACTTGTCCCTTGGCCGCGTCGAGCCGCACGCGCACGCCAAACGGAATTACCAGGTTTTCGGTGCCATGCCCCGCCTCGATACCCGCAAGCACCGGACATCCGAGATCCGCGGTCTGCTCGATCATGAAGTCACGCATCAGGCGCTTCTCCTGCTCGCTGCCGTCGAACCCGCGCATCCCGCCAAACACGATCCCCGCAACGCGCTCGAGCGCGCCCGCCTGCCTGAGATGAACCAGCATACGATCGATGCGATAGGCCTTTTCGCCGGTATCTTCAAGAAACAAAACCTTGTCCTCGAAGTCGGGCGCGTACGCCGTCCCGAGCATCGCGACCAGAACCGACAGGCATCCGCCGATCAGCTCGCCCTCGCCGATCCCCGCATGGAGTGTCTCGCGCGCCCGCAGCTCGAACGACGCGCCGTCACCGAAAACGCGGCGCAGATGATCGAGCGCGTGAGGCGTCAGCCCGCGGGCGAAGTCGGTCGCCACCATCGGTCCGTGAAAGGCGACCATTCCGCTTTTCTCGACCAGCGCGTTGAGCAGAAAGGTCGCATCCGAAAATCCGAGAAAAATTTTCGGCGCGCGCGCGATCGCGTCGAAATCCATCAAGGGCAGCATCCGTCCCGATCCGTACCCGCCGCGCGCCGCGAAGATCGCCCGCACCTCGGGATCGGCGAAATATCGATGCAGCTCGGCGGCGCGTTCGCGATCGCTGCCCGCCAGGATGCCGCTGCGGCTGAGCGCGTGCTCGGAAACCTTCACCCGGTAACCGCATCCGGCCAGCGCGTTGACGCCGCGTTCGAGATGCTCGCGCTCGATCGCCGCGGCTACCGCCACCACCGCCACAGTATCGCCGGGCTTCAACGCCGGCGGTCTGATTCGCTCAATCACAAGTGGAGCAAGCTTACCACGCTCGATAGGAAAATTAAGCCAGCCTCATCGTCGATCGACGCAAACAGCAACGCCGATCCGCCGATTCGCTAAAGTGTACGGCCCATCGCGGCTGCGACCGCCTTCAGCGATTTCATCAGTTCGGCGAAAGTCTCCGGCTTTAGCTGCTGAGGCCCGTCGGACAGCGCGCTTTCCGGATGAGGATGAACTTCGATCAGCAGTCCGTCGGCGCCGGCCGCGACCGCCGCCAATGCCATCGGACTAACCAGCGACCAGATCCCGGTGCCGTGGCTGGGATCTACCACCACCGGCAGATGGGTCCACTGCTTGAGCAGCGGCACCGCGTTCAGATCGAGCGTGTTGCGGGTGGCGGTCTCGAAGGTGCGAATCCCGCGCTCGCACAGCACCACATTGGGATTGCCCTCGGACAGGATATACTCCGCCGCCATCACGAATTCGTCGAGCCGCGTCGACATCCCGCGCTTGAGCAGAACCGGCTTGTTGATCTTGCCGAGGCGGCGCAGCAGCGAGAAATTCTGGGCGTTGCGAGCGCCTACCTGCAGCATCGCGGCGTGTCCGACCACCAAATCGATATCGTGCGGATCCATGATCTCGGTGACCACGGGCAAGTCGACCTCGCGCCCGGCCTCTTCCAGCAGCTTGAGACCCTCGTCCTCCATCCCCTGGAACGAATAGGGCGAGGTGCGTGGTTTGAAGGCGCCGCCCCTCAGCAAATCCGCGCCGGCAGCTTTGACCGCGATCGCCGCCTCCTTCACCTGCTGTGCGCTCTCGACCGCGCAGGGCCCTGCGATGATGACGATTTTCGGCCCGCCGATCTCGACCCCGTCCACCTTGATACGCGAGCCTTCTGGCCTAACCTCGCGGCTTGCGAGCTTGAACGGCTTCAGCACCGGCATCACGTTCTCGACCCCGGGAAACGATTCGAGCTGCTGCAACTGATGCTTGCCGCGCTCGTCGCCGACGCATCCCACGACGTTGCGTTCGACGCCATGGATAACATGTGGGCGATAGCCTAACGCCTCGACCTTCGCCATCACGGCCTTGAGTTCGTCTTCGGTCGCATGCGCCTTCATCACCACGATCATCGGAGGGTTACCTCGTATACAAAGATGCCTGAGCGCGAGCCGCTGATCGACCCGGCTGACGTTCCGGCGGTAATGACATTGTAATAGCCACCGGAATTCTACTATTTTCTGCTTAAAGGCCTCTCAGGCGTCAAACGACGACGCCTGAAAATGCTAAAATCGATGTCCGTGAGACCGAAAAGACCGCTACGGCTGCTGCATACGTCGGACGTTCACCTGGAATCCGACAGTTTTGGCGTGGGCGAAAAAGGCCGCAAAATGACGCTCGCGATGAGGCAGAATTTTGCCGAGGTGATCGCAATCGCCAATCGTGAACAGGTCGATTTGACCCTAATCGTCGGCGATTTGTTCGATTCGAGCAGGGTAAGCGAAGAGGCGCTGGCCTTTGCGATGGATGCTATCGCGGCGGCGGCGATGCCGGTGGTGATGATTCCCGGCAATCACGACGCCCACGACGAGCGCTCGATCTACGCCCGGATGGCGCCGGAGCAGTTACCCGGCAATCTTCATCTGATACTCGAACCCGAGGGCAAACGAATCGATTTTCCGGAGCTGTCGGCGCGGATTTGGGGCAGAGCGCTGGTCGAGCACAGTCCCGAATACCGGCCGCTCTACGGCATCCCACCAGCCTCGCCGGGCGTGTGGAACATTGCGATGGCGCATGGACTGTTCACGGAAATGGATGAGGGCACGCGCTCGTCGCCGATAACCGCCGCCGATATCGCCGCCACCAACTACGATTATGTGGCGCTCGGCCACGTCCACGTCTTCAGCGACGTTTCCCAAGGTTCGACTCGCGCGTTCTATTGCGGAACGCCGGGACCGATGTACTCGAGCGAGGAATCGGGATGGGTGGCGCACGTCACCTGCGAACCCGACGCTCCGGTCAAGGTCGCACGGCTGGCTGTACCGCGTTAAGCCGCGGATTCTTCGGCCTGGAGCTTATTCTCGCGTCCGGCCGCCATCAGCACCACCAACTCGAGGTTGCGCGAGGGCGCCAGCAGATGCGCCTCGACGCATAGCGCTCGCGTCTGCGGCACCAGCGAGAGCGCGATTTCGTCGAGCGTGCCTTCAACGACCGCCGGTATCGAGGGCACTCCGACCAGGCCGAGTACGGGACCGAGTAGCGCGAGATACGATCCAGTCACGATGTTCGCGGTTTCCTTGAAGGCGTCGATATCGAGACCGCCCAGCTTGCGGCTATGGTTCCCGTGCCTGCCGATCAGAGCGGCCGCCAGGTTGGGCGCGCCGTCACGCGCCATCGCGAGCGATATCTTGCCCTTTTCACGGCCGTTGATGGACTGAGTGATCGTTATCAGGCGTCGCGGCAGTCGCAGGCGCGTGAGCAGACGCTCGGGCGAATCGAGGTAGTAGAGGTTCAGAGCCTTGGTTTCGATCTGATCACAAAGCAGCGAACCGAGCGATTCCGAAGCGCGGGTGGTGGCGAGGGCGGCCAAGCGCCCGAATTCTTCCTGCGGCTCTGCAACGGTCACTGGGTTCTCCTGTCGTCAGGTTGAAGCTCGGCGGTCGGCGAGTTCTTTCCCGCCTTCGCAAACAGAGCGCCGAGCTTGCGTCGGATCCCTTCGAAACTGCTCTTGTTGAAAGGTTTCGTAACGTAATCCAGCGCGCCTTCATTCATGAAGGTCTCGCGCGTTTTATCGAAGGGAACCGCACTGACGATCAGGATGGGGACTTCGGGGTCTTCGCCTTTCATTCCTCGAAACGCCGCCAGCGCGTCGATTCCGTCGACCTGCGGCATGATAATATCTAGGGTCACGAAATCCGGGCGAAGAGTTTTGAACAGCGACAGAGCCTGCGAACCGTTGGCAGCCTCGCCTACGACCTTGAATCCCAAGCGCTCTAGATGGTGGCGTATGAGGTCTCGGATGAAGAGGGAATCGTCAGCTACCAGCACGCGAAGGCCCATTGTCTCAGTCTCCCAAACGAACGAGCCATCGCGATGCGCTCGTCGTGGACTGGCTTTGGAGCAACCATCGGGCCACTTGAAAAAAAGGAACGCCGAACACAAATGCCGTCGGTTTATATGATCGACTGTTTTGTTGTGACCCAATATCAGACACTGCTGGCCCCTTCTTGAACAAACCAGGGAACAGTTCATGATAATTCCGAACACGCTCTCGTTGCCTGCGCCCGTGCAATGGACAGCCTCCTAGCAATCTATCCTACCGCTCGCAAGGTTAACGAAATTCTCAAGCAGCAGAGTCGGCTCGTATGCAGGCTGGGCCACAGGGTCCTCACTTTTCCACAACTGATCGACAGCCTCTATCGCGATTGTCCCGATCGGACGCAGGTACTGACTCCAATTGCGGAGCGCCTGGCGCTGGAAGAAGCACTGCTGCGAACGCCTCGCGAGGTTCGCGATCTGTTCCCGCCCGGCCCCGGCGTGATCGATCACTTGCTCGGCCTGATTCGCGAATTCAAAGCCGCCGCGGTGCAAGTGGAAGATTTGCGTCACGCCTGCCGCGCGCTCGAGCGCGCTGCGGCCGAACGAGTATCAGCGCTGGGCGAGATTTTTTCGCAATACGAAGAAATACTCGCAAAGCGCCGCGTGGCAGATCGCCACGATCGCGAGCGGCGCGTTTTGTCGATACTGCAGCGGGCCGAATCCGGCGGCCGGCGGCCGCGGATGCTCGACGGCGTCGACAGGCTGCTGGTTGCCGAAATTTACGACTTCACTTCGCTTCAGTTCAGAATCGTCACATCACTGATTCGGCTGATCGGCGACGCCACGCTCACGATTCAAGCCGAGCCTCATCGGATCGATTCCTTTCGATTTCCCGATCTCACCTGGAATCGATTCGTCGAGGACGAATCGATAGCCGACCAAACTTTGCCGCTGTTCGTTCGCCGTGACGGCCGCGCCGGCCAGCTCGGTTTCGTATTGCGCCATCTGTTCCAGGATGATGCTCACGAACCGCCGCCACCCTTCGATGAAACGATCGAAATTTTCGAGGCGCCCGATCGCTATCGCGAAGTGGAAGAGATCGCCCGCACGATCCGCCGCGCGCTCGAACGACCATCGGGTGAGCGGGTCGAGCCGGGACGAGTCGCGCTGGTAGCTCGCGACCTGACTCCGTACGCGAAATATCTCGAGAGTATTTTTCGCCGTTACCAGATCCCGTTGAACATCCATCACGCGCGAGCGCCGCTGGCCTCACCCGTGGCCGCCTTTATTCTCGATACGATTCGCATCCCACTCGCCGGCTATCGACGCCAGGAGCTCGAACGTCTGATGAGCTCGAGCCTGATTTCCACCGCCGCGTCGGGCTATCGACGGCTTCTACGCAATTGCGGCTATATCGATCGCATGACCAGGCCTCTGGCCGGCTGTCTCGAAGATTATCGCACGAGCCAAAAGAGCGAAGCCGCTTCCTCTGAAGGCGAAACCGGGCGCGACGCCGCCCCCACGCGGTCGCGGTCAGGCGAAGAAAAGCTGCTCGCCCTTGTCGGGATCCTCGGACGTCTCGAGCGCGAGGGCACCGTCGCCGAGCACGTCGAGAGGTTGGGCGACGTCCTCGAACGGCTCAAATTCGAGCCGCCGGTATCAATCGCGTCCGACCCTGGCGCGCGGACTTCGAGCCAGGCATGGAATGCAATCGCCGAACTGGCCGAAGCGGGGCGGATGATCGGATCTGACCGCGTCCTGTCGCCGCAGGAATTTTTCGATCTGGCCCGGGACGTCCTGGCTGAGCCGCGAAGCGAACCGGCTGCTTTCGATGCCGAGGCGGTGCAGGCTTTCCCCGCGCTTGACGCCCGCGGCCTCGACTTCGACCTGGTGTTTTTACTCGGCCTCGAAGATGGCGGATTTCCGCATTATCAAAGCGAGGACCCTCTTCTCTCCGACCAGGCTCGAATCGCGCTCAATCGTCCGCTCGCCGCACGCTTGCGATCGACGATGGGCGGCGCGCCGTCCGCCTTGCGGAAAATTCTGCGCACCACCAATGAGCGCAACAGCGAGGATCGGTTCCTGTTTTTCCTCGCGCTCTCGATGGCGGAGCGGAAGATCGTGCTCTCTTATCCGCGCGCCGACAATCGCGGCAATCCGATCATCCAGTCGCCGTTCGTCGCCGAGGTGATGCGCCTGCTGGGCCATCCGAAGCGTCCGGTGCTGCGCCGATCGGATGAAGGCGGAATCGTGGCCGCGCTCGACAACTGCTTCGAGCAGAGTTCGTTCCTGAACTGGTGCGCGGCGCAATCGATGCTCGATCTGCCCGAGGCCACACTGATCGCTGACTCCGCGCGTGTGAAATCGATCGCGCATCGGATCGAGGTCGAGCGCCGGCGTGAACGCTATCTTGCGCTGCCCACGCGCGAGCAGGCGTCATGCGCGGCGTCGAGCGCAGAGCGCCTCGAGTTCGTCGATCGATATAGCGGGCGTGTGCAATCGTCACCGCGGCTGCGCGACTTTCTGATAGGACCGCCGGCCTCGCCGGTTCCCTGGAGCGCATCGCGGCTCGACGAACTCGGCGCTTGCGGGTTCAAGTTCTTCGCCTCGCGCGTCCTCAAACTCGATCAAGAGGAAAACCCGGACTACGAGCCCAGCCCGCTCGAACTCGGTCGCCTGGTTCACGAGTTCCTGCACGAATTTTTTCTTCAGCAGCACGATTTCAAAGAGCTGAATCGCGTGCTGGTCCAGGCGCGAGCGCTTCTGGCGAATTTCCGAACCAGGCAGACGAGCGCGATGGTGAGGGACGCTGCTCTGTTCAATCTGACATGGCAGAACGTCGAGCGCGCTGTGGAAGAAATGGTTGAATTCGCGTACGAGGAAGCTCGCGAAGAACGCTTCAATCGGCCTCCATTGCTGGAACAGGATTTTAATTTCACGCTGCGCGACTCGCGCAACAACGCCGGCGAGACAGTCAACCTGGCTCTTCATGGCCGCTTCGATCGGCTCGACTACAATCGCGACTCTCGAAACTTGATCGATCGCATCCGCGTCCGCGATTACAAGACCTCGCGCAGCGCGAAAACTTACGCCGAACTGCTCAAGTCCGAAGCGTTTGGTATCGTCGCGTTTCAGTTGCCGATCTACCTGATGGCGGCGCTCGAACGTTTCCGCGGCGAACTCGCGCCGAACGTGAAGCTCGAGGCGGGTTACCTCGTGCTTAGGAATCGCGACAAGTCCCAGGAAGAGGCGGTGCCGCGGGCGCGCGTCGAGACTGATCCCCAAAGTCGCGCCGCCTCGGCGCGCCAAGGCAATCCCTCGCTAGCCGACGAGATCATCCGCCTGGCTCACTCCGCGATTCGCGGCGAGTTCGACGTCGATCCGCGCAAGTGCGACGATTACTGCGCCTATCGCCGCTTGTGTCGCTATCAAAAGGGAATACCCTCGCGATGAAGCCGATCGAGCCCAGCAGTGAGCAGCGTGACGCCATCTTCGCACGCGGCAGCCTCGCCGTCCGCGCCGGTGCCGGCTCGGGCAAGACCGAAGTTCTCGCGCGCCGCTTCGTCGCGCTGCTCGCCGGCCACATCGACGGAATTGAGCCGATATCGCCCGAGCAAATCGCCGCGATCACGTTCACGGAAAAAGCAACATACGACATGCGCCGTCGTATCGCCGAGGTACTGGAGCGCGAGCTGGCAATCGCGGAGGGGGAGCGTGCGGCGCTCTTGACACGCGCCAAACGCCTGATGCCGCTGGCGCGGATTTCCACCATCCACGCCTTCTGCGCGCGAATCCTGCGTGAGAATCCACTCGAAGCGCGGCTCGATCCCGACTTCACCGTGCTCGACGAGGCCCAGAGCCGCACCTTGCTCGAGAAGCACGTCGAAGAGCTGATCATCGCGGCATTGCGCCGCGGCGATCGCGGCGCGCTTCATCTGGTCGGGGCGCGAGGTCTCCGCGGCGGCGCCTACCGCGAGGGCGCAATCGAAATTGTCGCGCGCCTGGCGACTGAGTTGCATCGGCGCGGCAAAGACGCCGCGTGGCTGCTCCAGGCAACCGATTCCGGATGCGCAAAGTTGCGCGAACAAGCCTCCAGGATTCGCGAATTCTGCGTCCAGGTCGTGAAGCTGATCGAGGAGCTGCGCCGGGCAAAATTGACGCCGAAGGCCGCTCAGACCATGAATCAGTTTGAGTCGAACTGGCCGCGATTTCGGCGAACGCTGGAATCTTTCGACGCCGACTCTGAGCCCGCCGAGCTCGAGATTCTGCGCGAGCTCTGCGACTCGCTGCCGGGCGCGCACGGCAAAGCGATAAAGGAAATCATCAAAAAAATCGGTGAACTGGTCGCGACCGACGGGACGCGCCTGGGTCTCGATGGCGCGTTGATCAGAGCCTACGGCGCTTATCGTGCGATCGAGCCGACTCTCGACACCTGCGCCTTCGCCGCCGAGATCGTTGACGAAATCGAGCGGCGCAAACTCCGCGACGGCGTCGTAACCTTCGACGATCTTCTCGGCCACACTTTTCGTCTGCTGCGTGAGAACCCGGCTGTCGCGAAGCGATGCCGCCAGAATCTGCGCGCGCTCCTGGTCGACGAGTACCAGGATACCGATCCGATGCAGGACGCGATCGTGCGGCTGCTGACCGGCCCGCACGGCGAGATTCCACCGCCGGACTGTTTTATCGTCGGAGACGAGAAGCAATCGATCTACCGCTTCCGTGGTGCCGACGTTTCGGTTTTCAAACGCGCGCGCGAAGACTCATCGCAATCCCTCGCGCTGACCGAAAACCGCCGCTCCGTGCCGAGCCTGCTGCGTTTCGTCAACGCGCTCAGCGCGAGCGTGATGGGCGGTGAATCGGAGGCGCCTTTCTGGGTGCGATGGGACAAGAGCCATCTCCTGCGCGAAGTACGCGCGGAAATTCCGAGCGACGAGCCGACGGTTGAAATCATGGTCTGGTCGGACTCGTCCGCGGGCGATAGCAGCGACCAGAAAATCCATCTGAAGCGGCAGATCGAAGCCCGCGCGATCGCGAATCGATGCAGGCAGATACTCGATCGCGGCGCGCTGGTCGCGGACGCCGACGGACAACCGCGTGTGGCCTCGCCGTGTGATATCGCTATCCTGATGCGCTCGTTCGAGGACGTGCAAATCTACGAGCGCGCGCTCGATGAAGCTGGGCTTCCCTGCTACACGGTCAAGGGACGGGGCTTTTACGCCTGCCGCGAGATTCTCGATATCGCCGAGCTGCTCGCCGCGATAACAGATCCATTGGACTCGATGGCGCTCACGGCTGCGCTGCGCTCGCCGTTCTTCACCCTGTCGGATCAATCGCTGATGGAAATCGCGCTGCACGGAATCGAGCAAAAATTATCGATCGCCGCGCAATTCAATGACCCTGCCGCAAGCTTCAAATGGCTGCCAACTGGCCGCGACGATGCTGTCCGCGCGTTGCACATCCTGCAGGAGCTGCGCGCGATGCGCGAGAGCTCGTCGCTCACCTCGATTATCGAGCGCGCGCTGGAACTCACCGATTTCGAGACCGTGATGATCGCGCAAACCCATGGGGCACAGCGAGTTGCCAACGTCCGCAAGCTGCTCGAGATCGCACGGGAATTCGAATCGCGCGCTTTCTTCACGCTGTCCGATTTTATTGAGCATCTGCGATGGCTGACCGTCGATCAGCCGAAAGAGGCCCAGGCGCAACTGGTCGGCGAGGACGAGGACGTTATCCGACTGATGACGATTCATCAGGCCAAGGGACTCGAATTTCCGATCGTGGTGGTCGCCGACATCGGGCGCAGGATGCCGAACCTGGCAAACAGCTACATAATCTCGATGGAGCATGGACTGCTGATGTCAGACACCGTCGGCAGTGGCAACGACGAGATGCCTCATCCGCTGATCGACGTCGAAAAACAACTTGTCACCGATCAGGAGCGGGCCGAGAGCGCGCGGCTCTTTTACGTCGCGATCACGCGCGCTCGCGATCGCCTGATCCTGAGCGAAGGACCTGGCAAGCAGGAATGGTCGAAGCAGTTACGTACGTTTCTTAAAGATCACATTGCCCCCTTTCTCGCCTCGAACGAGAACGAATCGACGGTTGAGATCGCGGAGACCCGAGTTACGTTTCGCCGCACGCAGCCAATGGCTGACGAACCGATCTCGCGTTCCGATGCGCAGGCGCCAGCTTCGCCCGAACTCGAAGACTTCGTGGCGCGAGCGCATCAGCGTATCGGGTTCGAATCGGCGCCGAACCAGGAGCTGATCGCGAGCCCGACCGCGCTGGTGGATTTCGATCGATGCCCGCGGCAATACTTCTTCCGCCATCAGGCGGATCTGCCCGAGCACGACGGCTTCGCGGCCGGCCGCGTCGGTTCCATCGAGCGCGGGAATATCGCACACGCAGTGCTCGAATCGATCGATTTCGATCTCCGCGGCGCTGAGCTGCGCAACGCGATCGACACCGCGATCGCGATCTGCGCTGGTATCCAGCTCACGCCGCCTGAGCGAGCGGAGCTTGCTGCCGATTTGATCCGCTACGTGGAAACCCGTCCGGATAATGAGCGAGTCCTGGCGCGGGAAGTTCCCTTTTTCATGAATCTCGCCGAGGCTGGCGTGTCACTCTTTGTGCGAGGTCAGATCGATCTGATCGTCGATGAAGGCAGGACGATTGTCGTGCGCGACTACAAATACGCCCGTCCGCGCGAAGATGAACCTTCGGGCTACGAAATCGCGATGGACTGCTATCGACTCGCGGCCGCAGAAACCTATTCAGGTCGTGAAGTACGCGCAGAGTTGCTGTTCCTGCGCGGCGGACCCCAGCGCCAGGAGATTAAACTTCCCGATCTAGATGCCAGCCGTGCGCGACTGTTGCGGATCGCTCGCGCGATACTCGCCGCTCAAGAGAGCGGCGAGTATTCGCGCAAGCCGCAAAATCCTGACGAATGCTACCGCCTGCGGTGCGGCTACGTGCGCCGCTGCTGGCAGACGCCGGATGGCTAGCGCAACGCGCTAGCCATCCGGCATTCCGTTTGTCGATTGGGGGCAGGATACGCA